>Ga0114964_10003489_pt1 | contig 10609 bp, 9 predicted proteins | sample C_131016_MF_Meta_FD_92638 | JGI IMG/M metagenome (GOLD analysis project Ga0114964, IMG submission 92638) | Freshwater microbial communities from Lake Croche, Canada to study carbon cycling - C_131016_MF_MetaG | ecosystem: Environmental > Aquatic > Freshwater > Lake | place: Lake Croche, Canada... | reverse complement strand
TTTCTTTAAGTAAGCCGCTCATACTCAATAATGCTTATACCTGCTTAAATATAACAGAGACATTTGCTCCACCAAAGCCACTCGCATTTTTCATAACAATCCTAGGAGCGACAGCTTCAGTCTTTTGTAAAATATTAATTCCTTCACACGCTTGATCTACCTTAGAAATATGCGCTGAGCCTGGAGTAAACCCCTTTTTAATCGCTAGAGCACTAAAGGCTGACTCCATAGCACCTGCTAGTGATAAACCGTGCCCTGTTAAGGCTTTTGTACTACTGACCCACGGCTTTGTAGAAGCCTGAGGAAAAACTGCCTTGATTGCTTTTACTTCTGAAATATCTCCAATCAGTGTCGAAGTAGCATGAGCATTAATATAATCCACTTGATCTGGATTTATCTTCGAAGCATGTAGGGCATGCTTCATAGCAACCTGAAGCCCAGCTCCTTCTGGATGTGAAATGGCCACATTGTACCCATCAGAAGCCTGCCCCCAGCCTAAGACTTCACAGTATGGAGTTACACCACGCCTCATGACTTCATCTTCACTTTCTATGACAAGTACGGTTGCTCCACCAGTGCCCACAAAGCCGTCACGCGCACCATCAAAAGGGCGAGATGCAATGTTAGGATCTGTTTGTAAGGATAGAGTGCGCATTCCAGCGAAAGGTAAGATTGCATCTTTATTTCCGTCTTCTGCACCCACAACAAACATGCGCTTTTGCCTACCTAAAGTGATTTCATCGTATGCAAATCCTAAAGCATGTGCTGAGGAAGCACAGGCACTAGAAAATCCGCATGAAGAGCCCTGGATTTTAAATGCAGCAACTAAATTAAAATTTAATGTCCCAACAATGGAGGCAACAATTCCAAATGGAGAACAGCGCATAACACCTAATGCCTCAACTCTACCATGATGGTAATTAGTCAGCATAGGTGATCCACCTGACGAGGTATAAAGCCCCGTATTTAAATTAGAAACGTCTAGATCTGTAAGTTTTGCATCTGTGATGGCCTGCGTTAAAGCGCAGTGCGCATACAGTCCATGTGGGGCCATCGTGCGCATTAATTCTCTTTTAAATGCATACCCTTTAGGATAGGTCCAATCTTCCTGATCTGCAGAATCCGTAAAAAAGCCTTTCACGGTCCCCATTACTTTACACGGAATGTCTGGCTTATCGAATGGTGGATATAATTCGAAACCATGCTTCAAGTTGCGCAAACTCTGCTCAACTACAGTTGAGTCATTTCCAATACTTGTAATAAATCCAAGTCCGGTAATAAAAGCTCTAGGCATGCCTTAAAAGATAGGTTTAAATAAGCCTCTATCAAAGGCTTAATCTACTGAAACGACAAGCCTTGGCTTACAGTAAAGCTTAGGAACTTGTCACTGCTGCATGCAGAGGTGGATTGCTAGAACTAGCCGAGAGTTGTGCACCTTCAGTAGCCTGATTTTCAACGGGTGCTACCACAGCATCTACGAAGCCAAAAGTGAGTGTGATTTCTTCTGCAATAACTGCTTTCTCCTGACCTACGCGGATTATTCCTTCAAATGTAGCTAGCGGCATTTTTTGGCGCTTTGGCTTAATGGAAAGACTTAAAATATCTCCTGGCTTACAAATACGGTGAGCTCTCACGCCCTCACATCCCGTAAAGAAGATCATATTTGGCGATACTGCCTTACCTGGTTCAGGCACTAAGCCTTCAAGGAGATAAAGAACTGCCAACTGACCTAGTGCTTCAAGCATGATTGAAGCAGGCATAACTGGGTTATCTTTAAAATGACCCTGTAAGAAAAATTCTTGCCCTGAAATCTTATACTTTCCACTCGCTCCAAGTGAACTTACCGAAGCCTCATTAATAAAAAGAAACGGAGGCTGAATTGGCATGACTGAGGCAATATGCTCAATCGGTAAAAACTTGGTTGGCTTTGGAGGTGGAAGCCCTCGAACCTTACAATCAATAAAGGCTTTTACGTCTCCGACGGTGCGTAAGTTGCGTAGCTCTTCATTGTTGATTGTCATCTGTAAGACATCTTCAACCAAGATAACAATCTCCATCATGGTGAGCGAATCGATCCCAAGATCTTCGATCATCCGTAAATCATCAGCTGCGTCCTTTAATTTGACGCGTAGTTCTGGTTCTACGTAGCGCTCAACAACACCAATGACTACTGCAGGTAGATGTTCTGGGTTACCAGTCTTACGAAATTGAACTGCTGCTTCAAAGGTAGAAGGTGAGCAGCGCTTAAGGGCTTCACGTAAAGCAACCTCATCCTCAGGACTAAAGGGCTTAGCTAGGGCTATAAAAGGAGCCTTTTGAACGGAGGAAGCGTGTGATGTATCTGCCATGAACAAGACACTATAGGTGATTAAAGAGCTTTAAGTAAACCCGATTCTTGGGTACCCAAAGCCTACAAAAGCCTACATAATTAACCTAGCGTACGAGCTAATATACAGTCCATTTAATCGTATAAATAATTTATATTCAGTATATTATATAATCTTGGTGCTCCTACTTAATGAAATACTCTATTAGCCTTGGCTTGGCTCTTAGTCACTTTTAGGCATCCTATAGTTGTTCCATGCCCGAGCCTTATCCAGCGCCCTTAGTTAACCCTGTTTTCATCATCACGCATGAATTCTATCCTGTGCGGGGAGGTATTGCTACTTTCACAGAAGAAATAGCCAAAGCGGGTGCACAATTAGGTTACGGTATCGAAGTTTGGGCTCAGTCCGCTTCACCAAGTACAGAGAAGCTGTGGTCCTTTAGTTTAAAGCGTCTATCCTTAAAAGGAAGTCATGGCCTCATCTGCCAACTCAAACTAGCCAAAGAATTAATTAAGCATAGAAGAGCACTAAGGAAAGCTACCGTCTACTTACCTGAGCCAGGACCCATGCTTACAATGATGCTTCTGCAATTTGTACGTGGGTTTACTCCTAATCGTTTAGTGCTTACTTTTCACGGCTCAGAAATTTTAAAATTTTCTGCTAATCCATTTCGCCGCATACTAGGAAGACGCCTAATTAAGAAAGCGTCTAAGATTAGCACATTAAGTGTCTATACTAGAGAGCTACTCTTAAAGCATTTCCCAGAAAGTAGAGAAAAAACGTTTTTAACTCCAGGAGCTTTGCGGTCTGATTTTTCTAGTACGAGTGTAAATCAAAAGAAAAATAATCAAAAACTAATTATCCTTACTGTAGGTAGACTTCATCCTAGAAAAGGACAGCTACTTACCTTGCAAGCACTGCAAGCATTACCACAGAACCTACGCTCAAAAATAGAATACTGGATTGTAAGTGGTCAAAGTAAGGAAGGCTACGAAGTAAAGGTAAAAGAAGCCGCAAGTAAGACAAAAGATCTGAGTGTTAAATTCTTTACAGATTTACCAGATAATGAACTCTCCGAAATCTACGACAAAGCAGACATCTTTTCTATGACGAGTACTGCCTATGAGCATAGCGTTGAAGGGTTTGGTCTCGTATATCTTGAAGCAGCTGCTCATGGACTACCTGTCATAGCCCATGATATTGGAGGCGTATCAGAAGCAGTACAAAATGAAGTCACAGGAATCTTAGTCTCTCCTAATCACCCAGAAGGATTAACTGCTGCCTTTGAAAAACTTATTCAAGATGAGCCACTTCGTTTAAAACTTGGCCAAGCTGGTAAAGCCATGGCACATAGGACTGAGTGGACTACGTCAGCTAAAGCTCTTTTTACCTCTTAAGTATGCTTACTTCAGAAACCCAAATCCGTGTGCGCTATGCAGAAACCGATATGATGGGCTTTGTCTATCATGCCCATTATTTACCGTGGTTTGAAATTGGTAGAACAGAACTATTCAAACAAGTAGGTATATCCTACAAAGAATTAGAGGCTCAGGGATTTAGACTCCCTGTCTTAGAAGTGAGTGTAAAATATTTAAAGCCAGCTTACTACGACGATTTAATTACGGTTAAGACAACCCTTATTGAAAAGCCCCTACTTCGCTTTAATCTCACCTACGAAATTAAACGAACAGATGAGCTTCTAACAACAGGCTCAAGTATGCATGCTTTCATAGATAAAGAAGGAAGACCAGTAAGACCACCTCAGTGGGCAGCAGATCTAATTTCAAAAGCACTTAAAGAAAATTAAGTTTCATTGAGTTCAATAAGTACGAGTGGATCATTTTCTGTAAGCTGAAGCATTTGGAGATGCTTTTTAGAACGTACTGCATCTATCCTACGCAGTGCATCAACAGCGTGTGCCCTAATTAAATTATTTGTGTGCCTTAAATAGGGTAATACTAATTCAAACAGTGTTTCATCTTTTGCATTTGCTGCAGCAATAAGCACATTTCTTATGAAGCGCGGGTACTTGAGTCTTTGAAGCGGTGTTTTTCTATACAACTCTTTAAACCGCTCTTCAGTCATGTGTAAGAGTTCAACTAAGGAAAGGTGAGCACCCTCTTCTCTTACATTTAAGAGTAATTTCCTACCGCTTTTAGCAAACCTGTTCCAAGGACATACATCTAAACAGGTATCACAGCCGAAAATTCTGTTACCAATACCCTCTCTTAAGGCTTTAGGAATAATGCCTTTATTTTCAATTGTCTGATATGAAATGCAACGCCTTGCATCAAGTATTCCCTCAAAACTAAACGCCTGCGTTGGACAAGCCGTCATGCACCGAGTGCAGCTCCCACACAAAAGCCCGATTGATTTACTTTTTTTAGGTTCAATCTTTAATTTCTTTCTAATTGGTTCATCGGCCGGTAATTCACACCTCACAAGAATAGCAGAGAGTAAAAGCCAATTACCAAACTCCCGCGATATAAGCATCGCATTTTTGCCTACAAACCCAACTCCTGCTTGAGCAGCCCATGCACGTTCTAAGACAGGGCCTGTATCCACATAATAGCGGTAGTCCTCGGCATTAAGAGAATAGAGCTCTTCAAGAATTTTACCTGCAGAAGCTAAAGCAGGCTTTATCGTATCATGATAATCGGTATGCCTAGCATACCGAGCTATCTTAGGACGTGGAGAGTCTTCCTCTTTTTTACCGTCATAATAATTTACTCCCAGTAATATGAGACTTTGCACCCCTGGCAAAACGAGCTTGGGATCAAGCCTCTTATCAGCCGAAGTTTTAATCCACTGCATGTCTGCATGAAAACCCTGACCTAACCAATCCATTAATTGTTTAGGTTCAATCTCACTAAGCCTTGTAAAATGCACGGCGTCAAAACCAAGTGCCTTAAGCTTAGATCGTAGTAGTTCAGCTTGCTGCATTAGCTACGAGATCTTGCAAAATCAAAACTCTGTCTTTCCCAAATCCTAAATACATGCGTTACAATTTCTTTAATTGGGCGATCATCGGTAAATACAACCGTACCGCTTTGCTTATAGATGGGCTCTCTTTGAGCATATAAGGTACGCACCCTTTTTTCAGGATCTTCCACTGCTAAGAGTGGGCGTGTATTATGACGTCCTGTACGCTCAAGAATTGTTTCAATAGAGGCATGTAAGCAAACGACCACTCCTTTAGATTTAAGCGCTTCAGTCATACCTGATTGTACCACAAGCCCACCTCCGCAGGAGACGACTGTCTTAGTTAAGGGATGACCAGTTTCAATAAAGTCTTTTTCCATCTTCCTAAAGGCAGCTTCACCTACGGAAGAGAAAATTTCTGAAATCGTACACCCTTCTAATTTCTCAATTTCTTTATCACTATCTAAACAGTTAAAGCCTAAACGCTGAGCAACGAGTCTACCCACGGTTGTTTTCCCCGTCCCCATGAATCCGACTAGATATAAATTAACCTCAGCTGCGTTCATCGTTATGTCCAAATACAACAAAGCCCCCGATCGATTGCAATCGGAGGCTTTATAAAAAAATAAGTTAAAAACTTATGGTGTTGGAGTTGGTGCAGGGGCTGCAGGGGCAGCTGGAGCAGCTGGAGTAGCTGGAGTTGCTTTAAATTCAAGCAGTTCAACATCAAAAATTAAGGTTGAACCAGGAGGAATGTTAGGACGACCTTCGTCGCCATAAGCAAGTGATGCTGGAACATAGAGTTTAATTTTTCCGCCCTTATTGATTTTCTGAATACCTTCGGTCCATGCTGGGATCACCTGAGTGAGTGGGAATTCAACAGGTTGGCCACTCTTTACTGAGCTATCAAATACAGTACCATCTACTAAAGTACCTGTATAATTAACCTTAACTGTATCCGTAGCTGCAGGGAAAGCACCTGTACCAGGTGTGATAATTTCGTAGCGAAGACCTGATGGTAAAGAAACGATCTTCTTATTGTCTTTTAATTTATCAAAGAAAGCAGCGGCTTGAGCAGTGCTCTTTGCTTTGGCAGCAGCCAAGTAAGCGGCCTGGCGCTTCTGCATTAGTTGATCAAGTTCTGGTCCAATTTTTTCTAATTCGAATGGAGCTTCCTTGCCATTCATGGCAGTGGTAAATCCACGTACAATAGATTGGATTTCTGAAGGGGTGAATTGAAGTTCAGTTAAGCTACTGCGTTTAGCAATAATCCAACCTACTTCTTCAATTTTTTGCTCGTCCGTAAAAGCGGAAGCAGCAGGTGCTGGTGGCGCACTGATCTGCGCAGCCGGAGCAGTTGATTTCGAATCCTGAGCATTCAGGAAAGAAACCGCACAAAGCGGGGTGAGTATTAGACCTAGAGTTGAAGCGATTTTCATTCGGATAAAGTACAAAATTTGCCTAGATTGAGCTGGAATTGCAACCCATTAGAAAGGTGCAATGCTAGCTACACCTTCTATTTACGGCGCTCAAGGACACTTTTAAGCTGCTTAAGTTCCAATTCAAGTCTCAGAATTAAGCTTAGGCGCTCTTCACAGGTGTTGTGCAAAATTTTAATCACAGCCTCTTTTTCAGCTAAACTCTTTAAGAACCCGTCTATATCTTTTAGGCGTTCCCCATGTGCACTATGAATCTCCTGAATGAGTGCATCTTTATTTTTAGCTTGTTGCGAAATAGAAGAAATTTCAGTAAGCTTTTCGTTGCTATCCTTCTTAAGCATCGCGATCTCGGAATCCTTTACATCCGTCTCCTTCTTAAGCATCGCGATCTCGGAATCCTTTACATCCGTCTCCTTCTTAAGCATCGCGATCTCGGAATCCTTTACATCCGTCTCCTTCTTAAGCATTTCAATCTCACTATCTTTCTCAGCTGCAAGCATCGCAGTTTCAATGAGGGTTTGCTCACGTTTTAAATGCAGCGCACTGCGCTGCTTAGCCTCCGCAGCAGAACGTCCCATCATCTCGGTTACAAATGCAGGATAGCTATTTACTTCTCTTACTTCTGAACTCGTTACTTTACCCTCTACTAAAAGATCCTGAACTGCCACTATAGCATCATGAGTAGAGATCGCCTTAACACAGGGCGCATCCCCAAAAGGACAATCCCAGTCACAGCCAAAACAAGGCAGTGGATTAATAAGTGTAATCCCACGCTTTAATGCGGGTTTAAATCTTGGCCAAGTTCCTCCGCCAAACAGTGCAACCGTTGGTTTCTGTAAGGCTGCAGCTATATGCATAGCCCCCGTATCATTACCTAGATAAATCTTAGCGTGAGCAATTAAGCCTACAAGAACTCCTAATTTACCTTCCTTACCCACCCAAACTTCAGTGGAGGTGCTGCCAGATAATCGCTTAACTTTTTCGAGTACTGTTTTTTCAGACTCATGACCTACTAGTAAAAATTTAAGGTTATTCTTGGAACTTAGCTCTACAATAGTCTCAGCATATTTTTCAAGCGACCATCCCTTGATACTTACATTAACAGAGCCTGCAGCTGCACACACAATATACTCCCCTACCTTAAAATTAATTGCTGCAAGTACTGCTTCAGAAGCCGCTAAATTTGCACTACTCGCTTGCAAGCTAGGAGCAGTCTGTACCGCAGTTTCACCAGTTAAGTAATTAACTAGCCCGAAAGCTCGAACCCAATCCTGATCAGACTTAAGTGCTGGAGCGACTTCCTTGTATTCAAGGGCTTCTCCCTGAGGCATTGCCCATTTAAGTTGTAGCCCAAAATAAGGATCTCTTTCTTTTGTAACAAAAGCGACGTGCCTAGCATCAGGTGCAGCACTAGCAATCACCATATCAATCCAATTACGCCTTGGACATGCAGCTACAATAAGATCGGGGGTAGATTCTTTTACTAGAGACCGAAGTTGAGTGATCTGATCTTTAGCCTCCAAGGGATTAACTAAAAAAGGATCTATATCAGTAAATAACCACTCCACGTTAGGCACTAAGAGCTGGGCTATCTCTTTATAAGCGCCGCGGATTAGGACTTGAATCCTAGTATTAGGCCACTGACTTCTTAAGGCTAAAAGCGTGGGTGAAAATAACACCAAGTCACCCATCGCATCTGGGCGAATAATAAACACTGACTTTGGAGTATTGGGTTTCACTAGGTAGGTATGAGTTGCTTAAAAGATACCTCAGTTACTACAAAAGTGAGGTTTAGCCAGTAAAGTATCTTTACTGATTTTTATACAATACAGCTCTACAGACGAGCCTGAAATCAAATACTAGAAATACTCTTAATCAGGATCTCTTACTGCTTTTTAGCCATCTTCCACTTCACAAAGCCTACCGTGCTAACTGAAATACCCATAATCCCTGCGATTTCCTTTGTCGAATAACCCAACTGAGCAAGCTTTACGATTTCTGCCTGTCTGTCTCCCCTTTGGTAGCTTTTTAGCTTAGCTTTTTTAGGCTTTATTTTTGAATCATAGGTATACGCGAAATTCCCCACATGCCCCAATAAAGCGTTCATTAACACTGCTTTTTTATGGGGATCACAGCAGATAGCCAAATAAGCAACTGCATTATTACCCGAAATTGGCTGGAGGGGAGTTACTAAAAGAAAAATTGGGAATTCTCTGCCTCGCTGGGTGATATTAACTAATTCACATGTATAGGGCTTCTTACGCACCATCACTTGTCTTTGTAATTCAATAATATATTTAAGCTCAAAGTTCTTAGGAATTAGAATTTTAGGCGATAGCCCGATGACCTGATCTTGCTTGTAGCCATACACCTTAGCAAAAGACCGATTCACATAAATAAGACGATTAGCCGAATTGGTGATTGTCACAGGAAATTCAAAATCCTCAAAAAGAGAACCCAGCAGTGAATTCTTGATTAAATCGTAATGATCGGTGGATAGCATTCGGTGAGAAGTACTATTTTAGTAATTGGTTAACTTGCACCTACCTTTTCTTTTATTTTCATTTATACTAAATAGTAAAAATGAGGTCTTAAAAAGCATATATTTGCATCTAAAAGAGGTCTAGTTTCGGCTAAGAAACTACTCCTAAGTAAGTCTATCGACTGTATTAAAACTCCAATCAAACACCGCTTGAGTATTACCCATAGTCTGGCTAAACTCGTATTAATTAAACAATTATGAATCCTGACCAATTTTGGACGAGTCAAGATGGGCAAATCCTTACCCTTAAAAACAAAGACGAGAAGACAGTAAGGGCAACCCTTGTATTCTGGCCTAGAAACCCAATGGAATTTAGTTTCTTAGTAGAAAATCTAAACCAACTTAAATTTACAGAACGAAGCACCTTGGCGCGTATTGGTATAGAAATGAAAGCGCAGGGAGTAGCTAAAGTAGATGGCAATCGCCTTACCCTAGATGTCGATGTGTTCATCTATGACACCGATTTTCCAAACGCTACTTACTGGAAAAAGCTGTTAAGACCAGGGATGCCAGCAGGTCGACTTTTCTATGCACCTCTTGCAGCAAAACTTTCCACCCAAGAGATTTGGGACGCAATTAAGGAAAATAAACTAAAACTTCCTAATACAATTAGTATAGATCATGAAGGAAGGGTTTTCTTCACGCCCCACCAAGTTAACTACACCCTCAATGCACGGCTTCAAAGACTTAACTTTGAATACATAGCCTCTGGAGATGTAGCCTCTCGAAACTTCTTAGATAAGGTCCAAGTCCGCCACGAATCTTCACCACTTACAGTAGGCCCTTGTTCAGGTATTTTAACAAGCTGCTCAATGTACTTAAAAGAGCACTATGTTGTTTTAAACCAAGGCGAAGGTAATTTCGGAATTCATACAGGAGCTGTACTTTTAGATCCGATCAAAACATTCGGCACGAATGTGATGCTTGAAATTTACAATACAGGAAAACAACCCGTCGTTAATCCATTAGTCTCTTTAGAAATCTTTAGAGCTCCTACTCTAACTGACCCTGAATTTAAAACCCTTGCAAAGAAAAGAGTACGTCTACTCACCCAGGCTAGTGCACTTTATTCACGTCTAGATACTTTCCCTCCACTTAAACTACCAGACGTAGAACCACGTACCCGTATTACTGTGCGTGGCCAGTCTGCCTCCATGGAAAATCGTGCAATCTGCTTTAAAAGTAGTGCTGATGTTAAAACACTCTTAGGAACAAAGCAAAGTGGCTGCGGCTGTAAGACATTAATTCAGGCTATTGAAACTGCCCCTAAGGATTTCGATACCTTAGTTGCGGATTATTTTCCTGATCTCTTAGAGCATACTGAACTTGTTAGCCGCATGGCTGACTTAAGTATTAAGCGCATCATCTTTAGAAAAGCG
>Ga0114964_10003486_pt1 | contig 10619 bp, 14 predicted proteins | sample C_131016_MF_Meta_FD_92638 | JGI IMG/M metagenome (GOLD analysis project Ga0114964, IMG submission 92638) | Freshwater microbial communities from Lake Croche, Canada to study carbon cycling - C_131016_MF_MetaG | ecosystem: Environmental > Aquatic > Freshwater > Lake | place: Lake Croche, Canada... | reverse complement strand
TGCGACTATATCACGCGCTCAGGGCGCCTTATGTCGATCGATCGCTATGGTATTAATAAGAATGATATTGGCCCTCTGGGCAAGATGTCCTTTGAGGAGACCTCCAAGATTGTGATGAATGCTGCGATGTTTGGTGAAGTGGATCCTGTGACGGGTGTGTCGGCCAATATTATGATGGGACAACCTATCCGTGGTGGAACGGCCTTTTCACAGATACTCTTGGATGATGCTGAAGATGGAATGCTGACGCAACTCACGAAGGGACTTGCTCCGATTGAGGATGAGGAAGAAGAGGAGGAGGGCGATCTGGACCTCTTCTTTGAACAGTCAGGAGGGGATCCTTGTGGGCCGGCCCAGTTCCAAATGAATATGATAATGCCCGACCCTATGAGTGGTCTGGAAGAGGAACCTCCTATTGATCTCTATGAGAAGGGTTCGGCAGTGCCCATTACAGCCTAAGAGACAATGACATATTCTACATATGGAGTCGAAATGGCAGACAGTTGGCTGGTACACAAAAGTGCCACTCATAGAGTTACCTTTTTATCAGTTATCGGCAAATCCTGATATATCATCCAATCAGATTATTATTCCAGCTTCATGGGCTCATATATTTACAGAAAAGGAGACCGTGCTTCATGGTCATCGAAAACGAATTAATCATTATGAGCGCGAAACTGGGACAAGTGAATGGGAGTATTATAAGAAGATTGTGAATCCTTATGAATTAATCTATACACAAAAGAAATATCCTAATTTTCCCGATTCAGTCTGTCTTTTGCATCCATTGTCACGCTCCTATTTTAAAATGACAGAGATTCTAGGTATCTCTGATTTTTTCAAGGGACTCAACCCCCAGCAAAAACTTCGAAGTGCCCATGTCTGCGAGGGACCTGGTGGATTTATTCAAGGATTTTTGGATCAAGCAGAGCGTTATAAGATTCAGCATGTCTGGTCCACTGCGATCACCTTAAAGCCAAAACAGCCCAATGTCCCTGGATGGAAACGGGCGTCCATCTTTCTTCAGAGACATCGAAATGTCAAGATCTCTTATGGTTCTGATGGAACAGGAGATCTATTGAAATATGCGAATCAGAATGAGTTTATTAAAGCATGTGAAATGCCCGTGGATCTCTTCACAGGGGATGGGGGCTTTGATTTTTCCACCGATTATGACGGACAGGAGCAGACTATCTTTCCTCTTTTGCTTGCTTCTGTACGGGTTGGCTTTGATATTCTAAAGGAGGGAGGAATGATGGTATTGAAATTCTTTGATATGTATTATGCTGGGACACGCGATCTCGTGTATTTCCTGTCTCAGCATTTTATGAAATGGACCCTTTATAAGCCTGCTACATCCAGACCTTGTAATCCTGAAATCTATTTTATAGGACAGGGGTATCGACGCCCTTCAATCTCCATTCTTCAGATTCTAAGGGGATGGAGTAATGCGGCCTGTATGAATGATGCCCCTATGCGTCTTTTCCAGACATCGGCGCCTGTTCCCGCCAAGTTTACCACATTACTACAGTCTATTGTAGATACCTCTGTTGTCAATCAGACCACCTATTTAGAAAAAGTCTTTGCTCTCATGGAATCGACAGAGAAGGAGGCGCAGATCAAACAGATGCTACAGATTCATGAAGCGATGAGTTATACTTGGTGTAATGCGTTTAACGTCCCTGTTTATTTGAGTCGTTGCCAGACAATTGTGGCTTTACGAACTTATCTACTAAGCGCTGGCCTACTAAAATAGAGGCCTGATGTTGTGAAAGGGATCCTGCTTCTATCTTATCAAGCGCATTTAACATGATTCCAAGATGAGAAAGATCTTGTTTTTGAAGAACTTTCTTAAAGAGTTCCGGGTAGTCCTTTGAGAACGTGGCAAGAGCAGGGAGTGCCTTGATATCTGCCTCTGATTTTCCAGCAGTAACGAGCGCTGTCATATCTCGAATCATATCACGTACATAATTGGCTCGTGCTCCTGGCGCAAAGCCAAGGGGCTTTGCTTCTGCCTCCCTTGTCGCCTCTTCAATTGACTGCTTATCAACCCCCTGTACGTTCATTCTTATAGATACCAGATTATAAGAATGAATATTTAGACTCGCATTTAGTACTAGTGTTAAGAATCTAATTACGCCCCTTTTTAAAAAGGGGCGTAATTAGATTCTTAACACTAGTATGTCGGCTGAATACAGTCAACAGAATGTAACAGTCTGTACAAATACACAAGACCCCTCCTGTAAACAGAGTCAAGAACAGCATAATGAAGCCATGGCCCTTCAGGCCAAATTACAATCGGATAGTCGATATGATCCAGATCCAAGCCCTCCTGAAAAAGCAGGAAAAACAATTGTGATTACACAAGGATTTACTACACTTCAGAGTACATCGATGGGCCTCTTTGTGGTTGCCGGCCTCTTTATAGTCTATGGGCTTGTGAGTCACGCGTCAAAGAAGAGGAAGTAATTTCATTCTGAATGGTAGAGAATGTCGGATTCAGAGGACTCCGATACGGAATTTCCTTTTGAACGTGTACAACCGACAACTACTGTCTGTCTTGGAGTGGATCCAAATCTCTGTAAATTAGCATTTGAAATCAAGCATACATTATACAATGATATTATTTTACAAGGGGAGGCTGATACAGAAGAGGCACAGGACATCCTATTAAATGATAAATATGAGTCGACTATTAGTATTCTATACGGTCTCTATATGAATCTCTTTCGGTTTAAGCAAAAGCAAAACACAGGAATTCCGCAAGAAATTGAACAGACACTCCCTGCCAATATAAAAGAGAAGATAAAGGAGCTCTATAATAAATGTTATGAACAGAGTAATAATTCAAGTCGAGAGCAGTTAGAGCATTATAAACTCCTGATCCAAAATCTCTTCCATACCTATGTATATGATATGGGCACGCAAAAACGATGAAATATTTTACTCCATCAGAGGTAGAGATGCGTCAACCCAATAATGTGAACACAAGAAAATGCCCTCAAGGGTATGCATTCCGAAAAGGGTATACCCGTAAAATGCGTAAAAAGGGATATACGGTTCAACGAAAAGGCCAGCAGTACAATGTCAGTATTAAGAAGAACACAGTTGAAATCCCTCCGAGTTGTGTAAAGGATAGGAAATCTATTGTTAAAAATAGTGCCGAGGCACTCCGGAAAGGGTCGCTTATTAAATACGGATATTCCTTCAAACTTGCCGATAAGGTTCGTGAGACAGCACTCAGGAAGGCGGTGGGGGCCTATGGTGCTAAGAAGGTCTTTAGCAAACTTGCGACGGTTGCTATTCTATCCAAAAAGTCACAGCCAAAGGCCTCTGCTATTTTCGCGAGAGACAGTGAATTTGTTAAGAATAATTTTAATTTCTAGGTTGCTAGGTGTCTCAGTACCGTTAAGAATATATTAGGTGGTACTGCCTACCGTTAAGAATCCCCTTCAAAAGAAGGGGAAAGTCTTAACCGTATAAATTGGCACTAACCGGTAGGGAATGTCTGAACCAATACCTATTCTAAGAGGCCCCTCTAAAGAGGATGTGGACGCCTTCATTCGTGTGAATACGGAGTCAGGCAAGGGAGCCACGCTTTGGAATATGTGGAATGCAATAGCATTTCTACTCGTGATAAACATTGCTATGTTTATTGCCATGTATGGTCTTCAGCAGGCTGATAATTATCAGAAGGTAAAAGACAATTGGAAGGAGTATCGATGCCAGCCAATGGTTATGCCATTTGCTTCTTTTTATGGTCATAATACTGCTGAAAATTTTGAATTCTGTTTAAAAAGTATTTTTACAGGGCATGCACTCGAGATCACGGCACCCTTTACAAGCATTTTAGGAGTGTTTGGCAAGATTCTGAAAGCTATTTCAAAGACGATCTCGAGCATCAAAGAACAGATTGCGACCATGGGCGGTGGTATTATGACCATTTTTCAGGATTTTACAGATCGCATTATGAATTTTTTCTTTCAGCTCCGAATGTCAGCTATCCGAATTAAGAATCTATTAGGACGTATGTACGCAATTATGTTTTCAGTTATATATATGGGCACTTCAGGTATAAAAGCTGTCTCAAATTTTGGTAATACCTTTTTATTCTCCTTTTTAGACACGTTCTGTTTTCCTGCTGAAACACTTCTTCAAGTGAAAGGGAAGGGTCGGATCCCTCTCTATCAGATTCAGATTGGCGATATACTGTTACCAACAGGAAGTAGGGTAACAAGCAAATTTCATTTCGCAGCCCAAGGTCAGCCAATGGTTCAACTAAAAGACGGCATACAAGTCAGTACAAATCACTATCTTGAATACAATGGCAAATGGATCCAGGCATCCGATCATCCTGATGCTGAGTCGCTAGGCCCTTACAATCGTCAGAGTCTACTCTGTTTAAATACATCAGATCATATAATCCCAATAGGACCCTATCAGTTTCGTGACTATGATGAAACAACAGAGGCAGATCAAGAGACAATGGCGATGATTGAAACACGGCTCAATGGTTGCTCCTCTCCTTCTTCCTTGCTCCATGAAAATAGTCCAACGTTTCATCCAGATACCCTTGTAAAACTCTACGATGGAACTATTCAAAAGGTTCGAGACTTGACGGTCACTACACGTCTCTCGACAGGAGACTGGATAGGGGGCCTCGTGCACAAGGAGGTTCAGGAAGTCTGTGAGCTTCCCTCAGGAGATTGTCTTGGCTCTGCCACTCTAGCATGGGACCCTCTTCGTTGTCAATGGATTCGTATAGGAACATATCAACCTCTCGTCTATTATCCAGAACCGGTTGTCTTTATTGGACTTATTGTTCTAACCGGATCTCAAATAGAATTAGCATCAGGACTACGAGTAAGAGACTATTTAGAGCTCTGCTCCCCGGATGCTGAAACACTGTATGCAGAGCGTATGGACTCCTTGGTTTATACACAAGTAAAGTAGGGGTATGGATGAATTAAAACCACAAAAAACAATTGTTCTATGGCCAATTGTTTTTTTAACAATAGGGCTTATCACGTATGGAATCAGTCAGTATATGACAATGGAACGAAATGATATTATTCGTAATTGGCCCACACTACGCTGTTCACCGCTTATCATGATGGCAGCATTTTGGTTAAAACCGGATAATGATCCACGATCCCCTGGAACTTTCGCATCAGAGAATTTTAACTTTTGTACCAAGGATATGGTTCAGAATATTATGAAACTTGTTATGGCTCCGTCCATGTCTGCCTTTATGAAACAGGCGGATATTACAAGTGTTATGACCAATATTATGAATAGCATCAAAACTGCCATTAAACGTATGTATGATAAATTTCTCGCCTTTATGGATCCTGTATTTAAACGATTTAATGCCATTGCCCATCAAGTTGGTATTGTTACAGCAAAACTTAAATCAGCATTTAGTCGAGTCAATGCCGCACTTCTGTCCGTCGTTTTTACAGGAATTTCTACGATTAAAGCGATTCAAAATAGTGTTTATTTTGTTATTAAAATTGTGCTGATTATTCTCGCAATTATGGTGGCTATTATTATTATTCTATTCTTTGTTCTCTTTCCATTTATTCCTATTCTTATTATGCCAGTCATTATTGCTATTATTGCGGTAGGTGGAGTTGTAGCAGCAGAAGCCTCTGATGATCAAGGGGCCTTCTGTTTTACAGGGGATACGCCTGTCCTCTTAGCAGATGGTTCCACAAAACCTATACAAGAAATTGCGTTAGGAGATGTGTTGGCTAACGGATCCCTTGTGGAGGGATTCTTTACATTTGATGGACTCCAAACACCCCTGTTCGTGATTGAAGGGATTCGTGTATCCGGCTCGCACCTTGTTCAGTCTGACAAGGGATGGCATTCGGTGGATGAAGACACTAGGGCAAAGGCCCTTACAGAACGAGCCCTAACACTCTACTGTCTGAATACAAGCAATCAGATCATCCCTGTTCAGACATCCAAGGGTCACTCCCTCCTCTTTCGAGACTGGGAGGAGATTAGTGCGCAAGATAGCATCGGTAAAAAAGGATGGGATCGACTTGTATCGAAATTATTAGGAGGCGTATCAAATAATTCTCAGGAAAGCTCCTTCTGTTTAATGGACCCTAGAATTATTATTCCGACCTCTGCAGGACCGAAGCCACTTTCATCAATTCAAATAGGTGATTTAATTGAGTTATCCTATAATAATTCAACACGTGTACAGGGTCTAGTAGATGGACTTGTACTTGGCGAACAAACACATCATTGGCTTAATGGCTGTATCGAAAAAATATATAATGATTCTACGGCTTATCGGCGCCTAACAACACTAAAGCCATCTGAATCTACGGTAAAGGGCAGACATATTATAACAGACTCAGGAACATTAATCGCCTATGTAAACGGACAGGTTCTCCGATTGCGGGATTTTACAGAAGTAGGAATGGATGCGATTCATCGAACCTATCCGTTTGTAGCCAAGCGCCTCTTATCCTTTGGCGTTTAATTTCCTAGTCTACTACAGAAATGAAGACAGGGTTTTTGATCACGGGCCTCCTATTACTTTTAGTTGCAAATCTGGTAATGGTCTACAGTACGAGCCGTGGATCAGGAATGGAAGGATTTAGCTCCTATTTCCTGAGCAATGCAGGAGGGGCTGGCCAAGAGTACAGGCCCATTGGCTCCTTTGACGATGTAAAGGTTAGCACGGGAAATAATGTGAGCACATGGCGCTATACAGATCCGAACGAGCCTTTAATGGGTCCTGAATTTAAGCCCGGTCCCGACAGCCTCTTCATCTTCCGCGACAATCAGGCGAAGCCCGGTTGCTGCTCGTCTACCTATTCATCGGATATGGGATGTGTATGCACGAGCCCTCAACAGCGTTCCTTTATTAATATGCGGGGTGGCAATCGCACCATGGAGGATGGTGTCTAGTGCATTCGTTGAAAGAGGATGCCCATGCTTCCTGATGCGAATAGAGCAATACCACCAATAATTACGGCAGGCATTCCTAGGCCCCCTCCTACCCCTATAAGTGTTATACCCGCCACAAAGGCCAGACCCGTTAGTATATAATAGCAGGTTTGACGTATACCTATTCTATGTGTCATGGTTGACTTGTAGAATAGTTATTATTTGAATCAAATTTAAGCACAACTCAGTGTAGAGATGTCGAAGTCGGCTAATATTGTAGCTCAGAATGTGAAGGCCCTCAATAGTGTTTTAGGCTCACCGGCTAATGCACCAAAGACATATTCCACAGCGAGTGTTGTGGCAAATGCCGCGGCAAATATGACAAAAAATATGAAAAATAGTGCTACAAATTCAATAAATAGCATTGCTAACTCTATTAAATCGATTAATACGAGTATTGCTACACCCCTTAATGAATCCATTGCTTCAGTGCCGTCTACGAGCCCCTCCTTAGGCATTACTCTTCCAATTATTCTGGGAATAGGCGTTCTTATTATTGGGCTAACACTTATTATCTTTTATCGTTCTTTGATTCAAGATAAAGTCTATAGTGCCTATTCGTATATGAAGGGGCTGTTTAATGGACTTACGGGCCCTTCTACACCACCTCCTATGGAACAGGATCCCTTAGTCTATACCCCTCAGCAACAGGAACAGGATCTTCCTGATCCAAAGACAGATGTTGTAAATAAGATGTTACCAGGTAGTAAACAGGTCTTTAATGTTGCTGCGAATAAATATACATACAATGATGCCGAACCCCTGTGCAAAGCCTTAGGCGCCGAGCTCGCAACCTATGATCAAGTCAAACAGGCGTGGGATGAAGGCGCCGACTGGTGTAATTATGGCTGGGTGAAGGGACAAAATGCGATCTATCCTACTCAGAAAAGCACCTTTGATGAACTTCAAAGAGGAAGCAGTGATGATGAGCGCCTTGCCTGTGGTCAGCCAGGCGTGAATGGCGGATACTTTGATAATCCCGAGCTTCGATTTGGCGTGAACTGTTACGGTGACAAACCCGCTCAGTCTTCCAATGACCTTCGTGTTACAAATGAGAATGCCCATCCCCCTTTGACAGCGGATGGGCTCAAGCAGAAGAAGAAGGAGCTCGCCTATAAGGCCCAGCGAGATCAATTGGGAATCCTTCCCTTTCGTGCGAATGCCTGGTCTGAATAATCCTATTCATCTGACAAAGAATCCTCATCATCCATCAGAAACTTCATCTTTTCATAGAGGGCCTGATTAGCAGGACTGTCCATTGAAAGATGATCAAAGACAATATAAATAAGATGCCTCCAGAATCGCTCTGCGAAAGGTCCCTCGTCCGCCAACCAGTCAATCTCGAAACTCTTTTTAAGCTGTTTCCATACTTCCTCTGGAATAACCTCTTCGTAGTGCTCAAATTCCTCTATTATCACTTCCTCTCGGTGCTTACACCGATAGGTAGTAAATCTACACTTATTATAATCAGCTTCATGACGTATAATATTATTTAATATGCATGTTGCTAGATCTTGTGGTAGACAGATAAGATTGTATCCGGTTCTTGAAAGAATTGGCATCAAACCAAATCGAACAAGATGCTCTGTCCATTTATGAATCTGGACAGATTGATGATCGGGTGTAAGAAGGGGTCGGCGAAGAAATTGTTGCCACACATTCTGCGAATAGTTCATTACTCTTATCCCCTATTTGTCTATTGTAATAGATTTGTGCCATCTTTAGATCCTGGTACCGGTGGAAGAGCACCTCCAGTCTTTGTTTGCTTAAGCTTCTTTCGACTCTCCGACCCACGATTGGTTCGGATATATTTAATAAGGTCATCTGTTTCATCTCGTGTTTGATGTCCTTTCTTCGCATAGTACGCATGTAATAGCATTTCAATGCTTTTTAATGTTAAACAACGAGGGGTTCGCTCTTCAATGACATTTAAGTGCCCACCGCCAATTTGAATGACGGCATGATTCATTCGATTCTGATCGAGTTGAGTAAGCACCTTTGCTTCATAATCTCCCGCTAACTGCCGTGCTTTTGCACTTTGTTTGTGAAAAGTAGCGGCAAGTTGATCATAGTGTAAATAGCTACGAACATTGTGAGCCATCTGTCCGGGATCACCTCCTGCCTGCATTTTCTATTTGGTGGGGTTTATTTATCATTTGCTGGCGCACATTGGACAAATAGCCCGTTCGGCAGGACTTTTAAACAAGAGTAATACAAAAATCATAATGACAAGGATTAATACCACCCCAAATATACATAAAGCAATTAACATATACGGAAAGATCTGTCCGATAATATGCTTCATGAAGGGGCCCAAGAGTCGGACTTGAATAAACTCTTTTGTGTCTGTGCTCTGGAGTATATTTGCAAATTGATCAATCCATGAGCGTATCATCGTATGAAATTTCTCTTTTTGTTGTTGATTTGCTTGCATTCTCTCCAGCACTGCGAATAATAATCAGTAAAACATTACCCATTTCTATTAATGGTACTCGTAGTTCAGAAGCCAGTCTATACCAAGACTACAACTCCTACGGGCGCTACGGATGCCTGCCATACATTTGGTTTAGAATCGGATATAACGCTTATGGGAATCGGCATCCCAGGGCAGTCACCGGCAGAGGTTCTTACCTTTGCGCTGACGAAAGAGGGGGCCGTTCTTCAGACACTTCTCACTGAATTTCTACGGATGACAGTCCAGCATTTTGCCAAGCCCTATTCGGTCGCAAATGTTCTGAAATCATTAAAACATGATACGGTGCCTTCTACGGCAATCGGTTCTCTACGCTTTCAACCCCAAGAAATTCAGATTTCTTCAAAGGGATTCCTCCTTCGATGGAAGTGTGAGGAGGAGAGTCTTATCACTCTTCCGGATATGGAAACCGATGGAATTGGAGGGGATGATATTGATGCTGTACCCCTGGCTCCTACGAATGAAGTTATTCAACTTCAGTCCCCAAATATTCGCCATATCTATGATCGTCAGAAAGTCAAAGAGGCGAATCTACGGGCAAAGCTTGCCCAATACAAGGCCAATCGGGCCCATTTGGAGTATTTAGAGAAGTATGGGGCGGAGCCGAGTGAATCATCGGATTCCGAAACGGATGAATCAGATGATTCTCAATAATATTTCTGTCGGCATCATTTATAGAAGCAAATGGCAAGCCTTGATCTTAAGAATGGTATTCTTTCTGGGATAGCTGTCCTATTAGTTATCTGTATCATCTATCAATATGATCCGACACTCTTTGGCCTCTTAGGGCGTCGTTATGATGGATTTGTGGGAGCCGCGGAGGCTCCTGGGGCCATGGAGCCTCCTAGTGCTATGGGTGGTGCTATGGATGGACCCATGGCACCAGAAGAGGAAGAGGAGAAACCGACAATGGGTGCTAAGGAGGTGTCTGGATTTAAGAATGGTGGCAAGGAGGGCTTTGAGAATTTGGCCTCGATGGAGGGTCCGGCGGCCTTTGCTTCGGCAGAGGCCCCTGCTGGTTGCTATCCTCGTGACCAGTTGACCCCTACGGAGCTCCTCCCTGCTGACCAGAACACCATCTATGCCCAGCAGAACCCGATGGGTGTGGGCTCTTTGAAGGGCAAGAACTTCTTGAGTGCAGGTGCTCTCATCGGTGTCAATACGGTGGGACAGAGCT
>Ga0114964_10003485_pt1 | contig 10620 bp, 17 predicted proteins | sample C_131016_MF_Meta_FD_92638 | JGI IMG/M metagenome (GOLD analysis project Ga0114964, IMG submission 92638) | Freshwater microbial communities from Lake Croche, Canada to study carbon cycling - C_131016_MF_MetaG | ecosystem: Environmental > Aquatic > Freshwater > Lake | place: Lake Croche, Canada... | reverse complement strand
TACTTATTTTAAAAAATTAGTAAATACAGGAATTCAAATTGTATTATATATTGATAATAAATATGAACAATTTGAAGAATATATTCAAAATTATACAAATGTAAAAATTAGATATATTAATAAAGATTCAATGTGGATTAATAAAATCAATAAAAAACTACCGAATGAACTCAATATAAAAAAAGATACAGAACAATATTTAAAATTAATGAATTATAAAATATATTTTATGGAAATGGCTGTTAATGAAAATATATTCAATTCAAATCATTATGCATGGATTGATTTTAGAATATATCATATTTTTAAAAATGAAGATAATATTAAAGTAAAAATAAAGGATATATCTTCAAGAATATATCCAAAAAATATAACCTATTTTCCTGGTAACTGGAAAAATAAAATATATTTGGTAAATAAAATTAATTGGAGATTTTTAGGCGGATTTTGTTTAATGGACGCAAATAATGTAAAAAAATTAGCATTAGAAACAACAAAATTATTAAACAGTGATATTGATATATTATCATGGGAAACAAATTATTGGGCATTACTTGAATTCTATAAATTATTTGATTTTGGTTGGTATAAAGCTGATCATAATGATACGATTTTAGATATTTCTTAAAAATTTAATATTATCATCATCTAATACAATATTATTATTTTGGTGACATAATAATAATTTTTCTGCTGCAATTTTAGCTAAATCTCGTCTACCTTTATTAATTGATTCATTAATAAAGTAATGTTTAATTGCATGATAATCTTCAATTGGTTCATGGTAATTGGTAAATACAGAATAATAATCTCCATAATAAATATGAAATAATTCAGGATATTTATCAAAACAATATGTCATTACTGTTTCGTCACTATGACCAACCTGATTATATGTTATTTTATGAAAAATAGAAAACATACAACTATAATATTTTTCTACATAATCTTTCTCTACTGTATAAGCTGTTCCTGCTATACCACATCTACCACCGTATTCCATATATTTTTTCATTGGATATATTTCTTGATGACTTCTATAATGAATATAACAAGCAGATACTTTTGGATTTGGATTATCTAGCATTTTTGGTGCATACTTTGCAATATTTCGAACAATGTGATTACATCCTGCATCAATCCATGCATAATATTTACTGTCAAAATCATTTCGTTGTTTAGCAATTAATAATGCGAGAGGTTTAAACATATTTAATAAATAATATGAAACAGTGTTTCTATCAGTAGGATCTTTATATCCATTTGAATTTATTCTATTTGTATTGATAATATCCCAATTATTTTTATAAAAATCATATTCTGTTATATTTTTACGAATATATTGAGTAGGTGAATTATTTGAATTTGTTTCTCGTAACTCTTTCAAAAAAGTATATGTAGTTTCATCACAAAATATAATCATTGGATATTGTAATTTTAATACTTCAATACTATGTTTAATATAAAAATCTAATGGACGTGTTTGCATTGATGCATCTTTTAATTCTTTTAAATTAAAAAACATTGTTACAATTGTTGTTTGCATTTATGAAAACTAATTTTATTTATTTATATATTATAAATATTTTCAAAGTATATAATATGGTTATTTCAACAGCTTTTTATGATTTTATATCTAAATCAAATATTTATTCAACTGCAATTGGTTTTTTAATTACTACACAAGTAATTAGTTTAGTAAATGCTTTATTTGATAATATAATATCACCATTTATTAATTATATAATTAATAAAAATAATGATAAAAAATTAAAAGATAATATTGTGATATGGAATGGTGTGAGTATTGAAATAGGAGCATTTTTCTTGTCAATATGTAAATTCATATTTATATTAATTTTAATTTATTTCTTCATAGTGCATTTTCATATTCAAATTAAAGAAGCATAAAAATTGAAATATAATATTTTACAAATATTAATAATATATATATAAATTTTAAATGGACTCATCTGATATACCCAATTTAGTTCCAGATCAATTAATTTTAAGACCTCATTGTTTAAATGCATTTTTATCAGAAGATGAAATTACTCGATATGACCGATCTAACTCTATTGTAAGTTCACAAACAGTCTTATTGGATATGATGTCTAAAATAGAATCATCTGATATGCTAATATTAGAATTATCTTATAATAATAAAAAAATTCAAGTAGATATTGAATCATCTCATTATGACGATACCAATATTATATATGTACCATATTGGATATATGAATATTTAGGTTATAAAGAAGATGATTACGTAAATTATAATAAAGTTAGTCCTAGTATTGGTAATAAAATTAAAATTAAACCTCTATCTGATTTTTATGCATATTTACCTGATCCTGTTAATGCATTAAGAAATGCATTTGAAAAATATTCAGTATTATCAAAAAATATTACTATCCCATTAAATATCGATAATAAAGTATTATATGCTGAAATTTTAGATATCAATTCAGAAGAAGATTGTATTTGTATTCGAGGAGTTGAATTAGAAGTTGAAATTGAAGAACTTGAACAATTAGTTGCACCAGAACCAATTGTTCCTACACCAGTGATATATAATCCTGATTCTGGTTCCGGTCTTGGTTCCGGTCTTGGTTCCGGTCTTGGTTCTGGTTCTAGTCCGGAAGAATATGATACTAAAAAGTTTCCTGGTAAGGGATATTCAATGAAATCTTAAATCTTCATATATAACGCAATTAATATTAATATTGTATATATATATTTTTTGTATTGAAAAATCGCAGTAGTATATATTAATTCATCTATAATGCCCCAAATACCAATCCATAAAAAAATAATTGCAAATTCATCTATTAAATTAATATTTACTTCTGTCATATAATATAAATATATAAATTTAATATCACATATGTTTAGTTGTGTTGCGTATTTAATTACTGTATATGTCGGTGCAATAATTACAACTATATATAATGGGTATTTATATATTGTACTTAGATCTGATGATCAAGAATTAAATCAAGAATTAAATCAAGAATTAAATCAAGTATAAATTTGAAAAATAATACATAAGATATTACGTATATAATTACTAATTACATAATGGAAATTGATAAAAATAATAAAAGATCTAGAATTAATCAAGATGAATACGATGAAATTAGATTTAAAAAAATTCATTATGACCATAATGCAAATAGTAAACTAAAAGAGGAAAAAAAAATATATAGGTGTACAATTATTAATTGCACATACGTTGCATGTACACCTCATAATATGAGCACTCATATTAAGACACATTATCATGTTGACCAACCTCAATAATATATTATATATATTATAATGTTTAATTATAATATATATAAATGGATCAAGAAGTCACAAAAAGAGAATGTGTACAGTTTTTTTTTAATTTAAGAAATAATTTATACTTTTATCATTTATCTACTACAAAATACGCAAGACATGTAGCTGTTGGTAGTTTAGTAGATTCATTTGATGGTTTAATTGATAATTTTTTAGAAATATTATTTGGTAAATATAATAGACCTACAGGTGATTTCCCTGATATGGATATTAAAGTATCATTTCTAAATGAACCAAAAGCATTATTTCGTTTACAAAAATACATTGATTGGTTAAATAATGAATTACCTAAATTACTCCCTCCAACTGATACTGATTTATTTAATATTAGAGATGAAATGGTTGGTAAATTAAATAATTCTAAATATTTATTTGTTCTGGATTAAGATCTGAATTAAGATAATAACATAGATACGAAAACTAGTGTGAAAAACAACGCAGTGTGTAATAATAAACCTTGGTTAGTAGGGCAACCGGTTTGATCAGCTACACTTACGTATTCACCAAATGTTTTTTGTACAAACCCATATAATAATGGTGATGAAACAAAAAAGAATATCATTGCTGAATAAAATGAAATTTTAATTTTTTCGCCAACAGGTAAAGATTTTTTTTCAGAAGAATCGCTCATATAATAATAAAATATTTTTTATTATTATATTTTTAATTATTTTAATAGTTATATTATCAGTTACGCTACCATTATCATTTTTTTAGCATCTGGTGGAGGTATATGACACACATAATTATTAATTATAAAATCGTCTATTATAAAATCACTGATATTATTATATTCTTTATCTGCTTTAAACTCTAAAGTAGGAAATGGGTATGGTGTTTTAGTTATTTGTTCTTTTAATACATCTATATGAGATTCATATATATGAGCATCACCTATAACTATTATTAATTTTTTTGGTTTTAAATTAGAAAGTTTTGCTAATATATATGTTAATAATGCATAACTTGCAATATTAAATGGTAGTCCTAATCCAATATCAGCTGATCGTTGATACATCTGACATGATAACTCTTTATCCGTAGATACATAAAATTGTGCCATAATATGGCATGGAGGTAAATTCATTTGATCGTTTTGGCATGGATTCCATGCGCATAATATGATTCTTCTAGACATCGGATCATTTCTTAGTAAATATAATATATTACTTATTTGATCAATACCTTGATCAGTGTAATCGGTAGTTTGATTTTTATATTCTGCATTAAAATGTCGCCATTGATGACCGTAAATTGGCCCCAAATCATTTACTTCTCTATCTGGAAAACCATTTTTATCCATAAATTCTCGAGTTGCATTGCCTTGCCATATCTTTACATTTTTATCTAATAATTTTTGATTATCTGTCGATCCCGCCAAAAACCAGAGAAGCTCATATATCACGGATTTATATGCTAGTTTTTTTGTCGTTAAAAATGGTATAGAGTTTGAAATATCAAATTCCATTTTCTCACCAAAAATACTTTTTGTAACACTATTTCTGGTATTTCTTGTTTCGCCTGTTTCCAATATTTTTATTATCAGATTTAGATAATTTTGTTCATCCTGATTCATTTTTATATATTTTTTTAATATTATATTTTTATATAATATTAAAATATATAGTATTTTATGGGTAATACAGCTGGACGTATTGGATATGTAGAAAATAATTATGTACTAAATCCAAAAAATGGGTTATATACATGTCAATTAAATACGTGCAATATATTTAAAGATGACCTATTAAAAAGAAGGGAAGGAGAAGCACAAGCATCATCATCGAATAAAGATTTATCTAATCTTTTAATTAAATCACCATCAACTATTACGCAAACGGTTGATTTAATACCAATAGATAATACATTTAATATAACTTCACCTAATCTACCAAGTCAAATTATTATAATGTCAAGAGATAATAAATTTATTTTTATTCAACCTCCTGCACCTAATGATAATTTTGATAATAAAAGTAATATAATTACTAGTATATATTTACTAATTTATACTATAATAAAATACAGAATACCAATACCTTCTCTAATATATGTTATGGCTGTTTCGTTTGCTTCGGATGCAGAACCAATTGATGATGGAGTATATAGTAAATTACCAGATGATACTAATACTAATTTCGAAATAAAACGCGAATATAAACAATATTTAACAGCATTTAATCCACAATTAATCTTATTAAATTTTGATTCAGATACTAGTAAATGGAAAAACATATCATATTTTTTTTTAACAATGTATCAAGATAAAACTGGTAAGAATTTAATACCCGAGACAACTTGTATTGATATACGTATGAATGATCCACCTAGTCAATTAAAAAAATTTGATTGCAGAAATGTTAAAGATGGCACTAATTATATTAGTCCTAGTTATGAGTTAAGTGATGCTACTGATTTTTTAAAAGGAAATTCAATGGCTATGATTATAGCATGTGTTATTTTATTATTATGTTGTTGTAGTAGTTCAATTGCTGCATTTATGTTTATGAGTAAAGGAAGTGGTAGTTCACATAAATTATCTGTTAAAAAAAAGGGAGGTTATTATTATTTATAGATAATAATATCGATGTTCTTTATATACTTTATTTTCAATATAGTTTCGATTAAACTCTTTAATTTCTTCTTCTAATTTACATATATAATTATAAGAATTCAAATTATCATTATACGCGTCAATTTTAATTTTTAGAATAGAATTATCTTTTTCGATTTTCTGATACCGCTCTTCTTCGATTTCAAGTTGTTTCATTACTACTTTCAAATCATCCATTCTTTTCATAATAATGAATGAAATACCACCCTTCTTGGCATTATCAATCGAATTATTAATCTCATCCTTTTTCAGTGTAAGTTCATCAATCTTTTTTTGAACATCTTTTAGTGTATTTTTAAAATTATCATACTCTGCAAGTACCTGTGAATTAAGTGGCTCTGGCTTCTTAACAGGTCCGAGAGATGCAAAAGATGCAGATGATATAGGTAATGCAGATATTGACCCTCGGTTTACTTTCATTTTTGATGGCGTAAATCGACTCTTGCGGGTGTATTCTCGATCGACGTCCATTTGTAAATTGATTATTACTATGTATATTTATATATTTATATTATATATATTACATGATATTTATTTTTCAATTTTGACGTGATTTTACCCAATATATAAATCGTTTTTGCTTACCTTCATATAATTCTTCTTTTGTCACTGGATCGCCATATATGTCTTTATCCTCGTAATATACAAAAAAGTCCCTCTTGTAATCAGATGGTAATTTACTTGTTTTATCTATGATTTTTAATTTAACTGCTTGTTTATAATCATAACTACCCCATGTTAATAATTTTGCATTTTTAAATATACTTTTTAATTCATCTTCTGTTAATTTATTTACCTTTCTAAATGGTGATATTTTTGCTAACCATAAAATATCAGCTCGTAAATAATTACCTATACCGGCTATAACTTTTTGATTCATTAATACATTCCCAATTGGCTTATTACTATTTACTTTCTTATTGAGTTGTTCTTGAAACACTTCGAATGTAGTTGACATATCCATGATATCTGGGCCAATTGTCTTTAATTTTTTATCTAGTTCTTTTTGATCTTTAATTACTTTTAATGTACCAAACGATAAGGTATCATAGAAATATACAGACCCATTGTCTACTTTAAATTCTACGTTCAAATGTTTCAATGACGTTTCCATATAACTATCCATTTCTTCTTTTTTGAGATATTCTAACATTTCGGGGTGCTGATAGTTAGTCATGGTTTTTTTTCGAAAAATCCAGCCACCAGAAAGTCCTAATGTACTGAAAATAAAATAATTATTTTCTAATGATAAATACAAGAACTTTCCTTTTGTTTGGACATTTAATACTTTTAGGGGTAAATGGGTTTTTAACTCATGATATAATTCAAAAGGTCCATGCTTTTTGTATCTACCATTTAGTATATTAATTTCTGTAATTTTTTTATTTTTTAACTTGGTATTTAAAAAATCAGCATATCGCCTTACTTCATTTATCTCTGGCATAATATAATATATAAAAAAAGATATGTAATACATTAAATACTCATCATATGTTTATAATTAATATGATCTTCCAATGCTTCTTTTGACATATTTATTTTATGACCATAATATTCGCATCCACAATTCAAATATTCTCGAATGTTTAATTTATAATAACCAAGACAATATGTTATTTTATAACCACATATTTTGCATATAGTATTATGATAAATAGATGATTTATACTTTTTTATACTGTTTTTCTTTTTGATCAAGTATGAATTTTTCTTCCACAATCGTTGAATTGGCTTAATACAATAGTTAATATATAATAGATCAATTGCACTTACTAATTTACGTGTTTGTTCTTTTACAATAAATAATTTTACTAATTCTCTTATATATGGATCCATAGTAACTTAGATGTATATTTTACATTATAATATAAATATTTTTCAATTTGTGTTAATATTATAAATAATTTGCACGCGCTAATTTTACTCTATTGTAATGTTTAATTAAATTTTTTTCTGTATATAATTCTGGTTGAATAAATTCTAATGAACTATGCGTATAATTACCTAAATATATATAGGTAGAACCAATCACATTACTATCAATATTAATAAATGTATTTGGATCAAGAGTTAATATATCACATATTTCATCAAATGATTTAATAGATTTAATTTCACCTCTTTTAACTCCAATATGAGTAGTTATTACAGTTGATGCAAAATCATATGCATCTATTAAATTTTCATAATATACTATAGCATCGTTACTTGAATTACTAACATAACAAGTGGCCGGTTGATTTATATGAATTCCGCTAGTATCTGATGAATTACACAATGCGTTTCCCATTTATATTTTAATTTATTATAATATGTGTAATATATATATACTCTATATATTATATATATATTTTTTTTCAAATATTTATTATATGCCAAATGAACATTTCATTAAAAAATTAAAATACACTTACAAGTATAATACACAGATAAATAATAATAAACCAAGTGTTCATTTATATTTTATAAGACACGCAGAATCAACTGCAAATCATGCAGCAAAAGATAATATAAATGAATATGATTCAGAAAAATGGTTTGATGCAGAATTAACTAATACTGGTATTAAACAAGCTACTCAATTACAAAGTATAAATACTATACCAGATTTGATATACACTTCTCCATTTCGTAGAACATTTGCAACGTTGTATCATTCATTAAATAATAATGATAAATCTATTGATATACCTATTATTGTTGACGGTAGAATCAGTGAAATGAAGAATGGACATCCATGTAATTATAATTATAATAATAAATTACCAAATGTATTTACCAATGTCATTTATTCTAATACAATGTCATATGAATATGAAAGACCAATTGAAACACAAGATGAATTAATTGTACGTGGACAACATTGGTTTAATGATATGCTTAATTATGTTAAAGATAAACCTATGATTTACAATATATTTGTATATAGTCATGGATTATTTATATACGAACTATTAAATAATACAATGTTATATAAATTAAATAAAGATGTATTATGTCATGATTTTCCAAAAAATACACAAATTTGTTCTATTGATATCCGTACTTTTATATAATTTTAACTACCAAAATATTTTGGCAACAATAATGATTTTTCATTATTAGTACTAATTAATACTTTTTCATTAATATATCCATAAGGTGTAATGACAAGTGCATCATTTGGATTTATTACGTCCCATATATATTTATTATTAGTAAATATAATATGACCTCTTGTAATACTCACTTGAAATGCAACGGTATTATTAGGAGTTAGAATAGATGTAATAACTGATATATTTGAACATAATTGTTTAAATGCATCATCATAAGGTGTTAATGATATATTATTATAATATAAATTGATATACTTGTATGAAAATGCATATGCATCTAAATAATTGTTAAAATATGTAATAGTTGATGGAACATTTTCACCCTTAAAGATAGTTACAGTATATTTATCCATCTTATAATATATTATTGTAATCACATTGTATAATAATTAATTTTTCAATTTTTATATGTAAATTGAAAAATTATATATTTGTTTATATAACTATTATGTAAAATGGTGATTGTACCAAGTGAATTTCTTGAAAATGAACTTGAAATTGGAATAACATATCGAATAACATCAAGTGCATTAAATGAAATTATGATTGGTACCTATAATGGTATAGTAGTAAAAGAATATATTAGTAAAATGTATTATTTAAATTTTATAAATACTGATGTGAAACATGAACACATCATTTATAATGAAAAAAGTATTATTATGAATAAGAGTTATGATAATTATGATAAAGATGATGGTGGTTGGTGTCAAACGCATCGATTTTTCAAAGTCAATCAATTATCAATAGATCAAACAAACGAGATTAACAAATTAGCAAAAAAGAAATTTAATTCATTAATTTCAAATATAGTTGATGAAACATCAATGAATAAAGATATTGGATTAATTATTGCTTCGTTTTTAAATACAATATAATATTAAACAAGCAAATTAAAAAGTAACCAGACAAAAGTGACTCTTATTTGGATTTTGTATTAGTTCATTTTTTGCCATGTAATTTTGTTTCATTATATATCATTAATTTAACATCTTCTCTTCTTGCCATTGGATCACTTAATAGTTCTACACCTGTTACATAATCTTTGGTAAAGTCTAATCTATTTTGTTTAGTATTTTCAGGGAATGGTAACGTATACATTAATTTACACTTTTGATTAACATTACCGACTACGCTATTTAATATATTATCCATCTTTTCTTCTTTCCACATATTATTTTTATAAATTTTACCTGTTTTAGCACGTAAGTTTGTTATGAGTACATTTCTATATTCAGGCAATCTTTTATTGAAATGCAAGTACTTTGCACCTTCGACTAAATAAGTTGCAGCACTGCTACATATATACGCACGTTCTTTCGGTGTTAATAGATTAACATCCTCTGATCCGAATGATACTAATGGATTAGATTCTGGTTTAGTGTCTGGTTTAGATTCTTGTTTAGAATCTTGTTTGGATTCTTGGTTTTTATAATTTATTATATTGGTATTTGTAAGGTCTTCTATTATTTTTTCTAATTCTAGTATTCTATTTTGTAATTCTAGTATTTTATTTTGTAATAATTCAATTTTAGAATATGCAACATCGCATTTAGATTTTTT
>Ga0114964_10003482_pt1 | contig 10625 bp, 12 predicted proteins | sample C_131016_MF_Meta_FD_92638 | JGI IMG/M metagenome (GOLD analysis project Ga0114964, IMG submission 92638) | Freshwater microbial communities from Lake Croche, Canada to study carbon cycling - C_131016_MF_MetaG | ecosystem: Environmental > Aquatic > Freshwater > Lake | place: Lake Croche, Canada... | reverse complement strand
GGGGTGCGTAGCGTTAGACATTTTTGCGATCCATCGATTTGCCGTTGCTGTCGAAACGCAGTTCCTCTGGAACGTCGATTTCAGGCTTTTCGCCTTGAGCACCGGCATGGAAGACGAAACTTAAAACGGTCGCGACAGCGCGATAAAGTTCGCCATGAATTTCACCGCCGACTTCGGACGTGTAATAGAGCGCACGGGCAAGCATCGGGTATTCAAGGACTGGCATTTTCTTTTCTTTGGCCAATTCACGAATGGTCTTCGCAACGGCGTCGGTTCCCTTCACGACGATTTTTGGCGCACTGCCTTTTTCAAAATCATAGCGAAGCCCGATGGCAAAATGCGTTGGATTGGTGATGATGACTTGGGCATCATTGATATTGGCTACGGAGCCACGGTCCGCCGCCTCGCGCTGCAATTGCCGAATGCGCTGTTTGACTTCCGGGGAACCATCAGACTCTTTCGACTCGTCCTTGATTTCCTGTTTCGTCATCATCAAGCCGGAATGATGCTTGTTCCATTGATAAAGCACATCGATTGCAGCGATGATGGCGGTACCCAAAACCAGCATCATAAGCATTGAGGTAACAATCGAGCCCGCTTGCACGAGCGCCGATTCAAACGGCAAATGCCCAAGCGACATAATCTCTGGCATGCGCCCGTTGAGATAGACAACGCCGATGACGCCAACAAGCCCAATCTTGGCAATGGATTTAAGCAGCTCGATCAGAGCCGCAGACCCGAACATGCGGGATAGACCGCTTGCTGGCGAAATTCGGTTGGCCTTAAACATCGCATTCTGAATCATGAAATGCAGACTGCCGAGTGCTGTTTGGGCGATAAAAAGAACCAGTACCAAGGGCAAGATAAAACAGGCCACGGGTAACAAGACATCAGAGAAGCGTTCGCCCACGACAGTGAGCAGCGGAATGTCGCGCTGCAACGCATCCGATATATCAATGCCATTGCGAAAAGCGCCGAGAAATTCATTGAAATAAAACCGGCCACCAATGCTCAGTTGCAAAGCACCGCCCAGCATAATGACAGCCAGTAATAGGTCTTTCGAAGTGAGAACATTACCGTCTTCGAGCGCTTTTTCGAGCCGTTTTGCGGTTGGCTCTTCTGTGCGTTCCTGTCCTTCGTCTTCAGCCATGCTTAGCCTCCCGAACCTGGTATGAGGATCGCACGCGTATTTTTGGCAGCTTCATCAAGAAGGCCAGCCATGCTGCTGGAAAGGTTCGGGATGGCAATCATGATCAGCAGAAGACCTGCGGTGATCGAGATCGGAAAGCCAATCGAGAACAGATTGAGCTGAGGTGCAACCCGCGTCAGCATCCCGATCAGCAAGGTGACGAGAAAGAGCGCGAGAACAACGGGAAGACTAACGAGCAATGCGGCTGAAAAAATTAATCCGCCTGCACGCGCTAAATTGAGGATAACATCGGGGCGGAGTAAACCGTCGCCGATGGGCATGGCTTGAAAGCTCGCAGCCAATTGTTTGAGCAGAATATGAGGGCCTTCAACCGTCATGAAAACAAGCAGCATCATCACGGTCATAAATTGGGTAATGACAGGCGATTGGGTGCCGGTCTGCGGATCCATCATGGCTGCAAAGCCGAGGCCCATGGTGGACGAAATATGTTCTCCCGCCATAGCAACAGCAGAAAAGGTCATTTGAAACATAAAGCCAATGGCGGCGCCGATGAGCGCTTCGCTTGCAATGGCGAGTGCGCCTTGAGGGGATAGAATATCGATCTTAGGTGCTTTGATCGCTTCGAGCATTAAGGCTGCAATGGAAAAGGCGATCACAACTCTGATGGGCGTTGAAACAGACGAGGTCGAAAACATCGGCGCCGCAATGAGCATCGCACTGATCCGAACCGAGACCAGCATGAAGAGAACCATTGTATCGATGAGATGCGGCGTATCGAGCACGATCATCGGTTCACCTTGCTCACTTCCGAAAAGATGGTTTGAAAATAACTCGTCAACGTCGCAACCATGAACGGGCCGGACAAAGCAATGACGAGCCCAACGATGAGCAATTTAGGCACGAAAGCCAAGGTCGCCTCATTGATCGATGTCGCGGCCTGAATAATCCCGATGATCAAACCAGCAGCCAGTGCCGCGGCCAGAACGGGCATAACGGTTAAAACCGTGCTCAACAGGGTTTCACGCCCAATAGCGATGAATTGTTCGTACGGCATCGGTCATCCTCCTCGCGAGAAGCTCTCGACCAGCGAGGAGAGCGTTAGGGACCAGCCATCGACAATGACAAACATTAAAAGCTTGAACGGCAGCGATACAAGCATCGGGGAAAGCATCATCATGCCCAGCGACATCAAGATACTCGCAACGACGATATCGATCACGAGGAAAGGCAAATAGAGCAGAAAGCCGATGGTGAAGGCCGTCCTGAGCTCGCTGATCAAAAAGGCGGGAACAGCAACAAGGAAAGGAACATCCGATGGGGTGTCATAGCCTTTTTCGCCCCGCAATTCGGCGATCATCAAAATATCGGCTTGGCGGGTTTGCCGCATCATGAATTGTTTCATAATGGTGGCGGTTTTTACACCGGCATCTTCGATGGTAATTTGTCCGGCGGAATAGGGAGCAAACGCGGCCTCATTCACTTCGCGGATCGTCGGCGTCATGATGAACAAGGTCATGAACAGCGCTAGGCCAACAAGAACCTGGTTAGGCGGCGTTTGTTGCGTGCCCATCGCCTGACGCAAGATCGATAGCGTAATGATGATCCGGGTAAAGCTCGTGGTGACGAGGACCATCGACGGCAAAATCGTAAGCGCCGACATGAGGATCAAGGTTTGCAGCGAAAGCGAAAGGGACTGTCCGCCTGCTGGCAGGTTCTCAAGCTTCAACATCGGCAATTCGAACAGGGATCCATCGGCCGCAAAAGCCGGTGCCGCCCACACAACCAAGCTCAAAGCGCCTAATCCGAACAGGACGCTCGAGGGGGTGCGGTTAGACAGGGAGCGCATTTTCATCCTTCGCCTTCCAGGCTTTTGGCTTTTTCGATGATCTGCATCGCACCAACACCATTACGTCCTAAACCGCAGAGAACGGTGACGCCTTCAACCTCGACAAGCAGGAGGCGCGATCCATCGCCCACATTCAACACGCCGCGCATAGCGATCGGTCCTTGATTAAAGCGACTGGCTAAACGGTCCCGATAGCGGCGCAGGAACAAGGCAGCGGCCGCAAGGCCGCCGAGCAGGATCAATACCGAAATGAGCGACGATACATTCGACACTAAATGCTCCGCAGCCGTTGTTCGGGAGAAATGATTTCGGTGAAGCGGATGCCCAGACTTTCGCCGATGAGAACAATCTCGCCTTTGGCCAGCAGTGTTCCATTGACCAAAATATCGAGATGTTCGCCCGCCAATCGATCAAGCTCGATCACCGAACCTTCGTTGAGTTTTAGGAGGTCGCGAATAGAGATGCGGGTACCCCCCACTTCCACCGTGAGTTTAACTTCGATGTTTTCGAGCATGCGCAGATTTTGCGCTGAGGCCTGCGGTGTCTCGCCTTGCTCGACTGCGTTTTCTGTTGCCATTGGATCGGTTCGCCCTTGATGTCGTTAGAGAATGGAAACGGCCATTTTGCCGTCTTTCTCGCCCATTTTCGCCATATAGATCGTTTGTCCGTCGATATAGATCGGGATATCCGTGAATGCGTCGATCGATACAACGGTGCCTGGTTTGAGCCTGAGCAATTGCGTCATATCTACCGTTGGTTCGGCAAGACGTGGCGCGATTTCCAAGGTGATATTCATCACCGAATCTCTTAGGCGGCGCGCCCAGTTTTCGTCGCGGTTTTCGCCCAAACGCTGCACCTTGCTTCGCAGCAATGGCGCGATCTGCTTCAGCATTTGAAGCGGATAAACAATTTCGATTACCGATTGTTTGGCAAAGGGTAATTGAATGGCAAAAGAACAGATAACGACCTGTTCAGTCCCCTCCAGAAACGAGAGGAAGGACGGGTTCATTTCGCTGGTCATGAATTCGAATTGCGCCGGATAGACCTCGCGCCACGCTTCATTCAGGGTAGAAATTGCGCCTTCGATAACGATTTGAATGATGCGATCTTCGGTTGGTGTGAATTCTGTCTGACGGGTCACATTGCTATCGCCGCGACCGCCGAAGAAGCTGTTGACCAGAATACTGATCAGGCGCGCGGGAATGGTGGTCAGCACCGAGCCTTTGAGCGCGTCGACGCGAAGCGTTGTCATGCTCAAAAACGGATCAAAACTCGCGAGATGTTCGTCGAAGCGAACAACCCTTGGCGGCATTGTTGCCACGCGGGGAGCAAACCGAAGCATCGGCAGCAAGACATTGCGGATCTGACGCCCGAAACGCTCATTGATTAGGCGTAGCGTATACAGATCGCCAAGAAGGCTGACATCATCGGCACCGAGAACGTATTTTTTATATTCTTTTTCCGGTGCCACATCGGCTTCGACGTTGAACACGCCTTCTTGCACCCCCTCAAGGAGGGCGGCTACTTCTTCGTCACTGAGTTTACGCGAACTGGACATTGGCTTGCTTACATACTCACATACTCTTGGCTGCTACTGCATAACCATAGTGGTAAAGAAAACGTTTTCGATTCCGCCAAAATGCTCACGTTCGAGCAAAACTTTGTTAATTGCGTCACGAATTTGGTCTTGAACCTTCTTTCGGTTCTCCGTTCCGGCCAAATCGGCCTCGGTCTCATTGCTGAGGACGAGGAGGATTTCTGAACGAACGGCGAGCTCGTGCTTCTTCAGATTTTCGATCACAGTGGCATCATATTGGGTGCCGACACCCAAACCGGCCTGAATGAATTTGCGCGAATTGCGGAGATTGGTGGTGAACGGGGTCGGAAATTCGTAATAGGAGGTGACGAACTTTTCCTCTTGCGGAACAGATTTGCCTTCAGCCTTCTTTTCACCTTCGCCTTTTTTCTCGCCCTCAGGCTTCTTCTCACCCTCTTTTTTCGCGCCTTCACCAGCCTTTTTTTCGCCAGCGGGAGGGGCTTCGCCGACCTTCACTTTGTGGGGCGTGCCAGCAGGCTCTGCTTCAGCAGCCGGTGGCGCAGAAGCGTCGGGTACATCGCTCTTCTTTTCGATCACGATTGCCAAAGGGTTTTCGTCCTTTGGGCTGGTGAGTTTCATATATAGAAGAGCGCTACCGAAGCCGGTGCCAATCATGGCAATGGCAACGACAGCAAAAAGCACGATCTTGATGACCGGGCTTTTCTTCTTTTCTCCGCCTTCTTCAGTTTCCTTCGGAGCGGCTTTGGGGGCGGCTGCGGCCATGGTAATCTTCCTACTTAGATGGTGATGTCGAGGGAGAAGCTATTCTCCGAAGCCGATTGAACGGCCGCCGGCGAATGATGAATCGATTGGTCTTTCGGTGATTGCTCACGCGGTTGATCGTCTGTCACATCGAAACCGTCAAGCGTGAAGCCTTCATGACCCAAGGATGTGACGAGGGATTGGCGCTCTCCCAGCAAAACGGTGCTGGCTTCGCGGTTGGTTGTCTTCATGCCGATGCGGACTTTTTGCCCGTCAAGCGCCATGTTGATCGTCACCTGGCCAAGCTGGGCCGGATAAAGCGCAAGCCTAATTTCATCGTGGCCGCCGCGCAGGGCAGCAATAATCTGCTGTTCCATCGCCCGATCACGTTGGGCAATGAAGCCGGGATTGTCCGCACGCATAGCGGTTGAGGTGGCCGCTGATCCATTGGTTGGTGGCAGAGGTGTCGTGCTTGCCGAGGCATTCGAACGGAAAGTGGACGTGTCGACGATGACTCCACCCGAATGATCCGTTTCGGCGAAAACCGACAAGGTCGGTGCCGCCTGAGTTGTCTGCAATGCAGAATCCGCAGCCGAATGGGTTTTTTCGTCCGCTTTACCCTGTGACTGGATGGAAAGGGACTCAATGGTGACATCAGCCGGTAAACCGTTTGGCATCGCCGTGGTCGACGATGATAGGTTGCTCACCGCTTTTGTAAGGGTCTCGTTGAAGGAGGCATGGTTTGCGGGCGCCGTTGCTCCATCCGCAAGGTGTTCAAACCTTCCATCCGCGGCGTCGCCTGCCATTTGCCGGCCTTCCTGATCACCGCGCCCTTGGTGCTGATCGGGCGACGAGGCATCGATGGGCAACAGGTTGGATGGTGGTGCTTCGCCGGAATTGGCTTCGGATGGCTGATCACCGCTCAACGTCCCTGCCGTCCGAAGCGGCTGCGGGGTTTCGCCGGGTACTGAAGCGGAAGGGACATTCGCGCTCTTGACCATTGGGGTATTGGCCATTGGGGTATTCGGAGAAGGGGGTAGCGAAAAGACGGGCTTTTTCCAATCAGCCCGCTTTGCAGCGCGCGCAGGGGCTTTCCCCTCGTCGCTTACCGGCTTCATTTCACGGTCCGCTTTTACATTACCCGAATTCTGCACGAGGGGAGCTGCGGCTGCCGTCATCGGCGTAGTGAGCATTACCGGCAATAATGGCGCATCGGTTGTGGTAAGATCGGTGTTTTTTTCGGAGATATGCTCGGCTTTATGATCCGACGCGACAGGAGCAGCCGATCGTGCAGGCACTTTTTTCTCGTTCGATGCCATTGTCTGCATTGGCATCGCAGGAGGCAAAAGCTCAGCTTCGGATGCAATAATGGTATCGGGCGCTGATGGGATCGCAACAGCGGAAGCCGTCGGTAAGGATACTGGTGGGGTGTCGGCCAAAACCACATCAGGCGATGGAAGCGCCGTTTTGGGCTGTTCGGCTTTGGTCGATGGAGCGATGACATCAGGTGTGACGGGCATTGAACGTGCGGTGACGGACGCTGGCACAGGTGTATTGGGAAGTTCTATTGGCTTTTTAAGCGGTGCCAATTCTAACAGTGGGTTAGGAGCCAAAGCCGGCGCGTCGGGAGCGATAGCCGTTTTGTTCTGAACAACAATTGGAGCGTTTGGTATCGAAACGACAGGCGTTGGCCCAATCGGCATCGCAGCCAACGGCTCACTCACGGTCGACGGCACGGGTTGAGGAACGGGCAATGCGGGTGCACTTTCCGTTTCAATGGTCATTGCTGGAGGGGCAGCGCTAACGGATGATGGCTGTTGCGCCTCAATCGGTTGCTTCTCATCGATGGCTGCAGATATCGAGGGATCAGGCGAGGTGACCGGAGTAACCGGCACCGTCTCGATGGCCGCAGGCGCAGAAGATGTGACGGCCTTGGTCTCAGTTTCACCAACGGACGTTGTCTCTACAACAGCCGGGGACTCGAGGGCGACCAATGGCGCTTGGGGCTCGACAGGGGTCGTCTCAATGCTTGGATTGTCCGCCTTTTTAAAGCTCGATATCGTTAGCGGCACCAATTCGACAACCGGTTTGGCCGCCGCCGCGGGCATAATATTGATGGACCATTCTGTTTCGGGCTTTGGCGAAAAGGCTTTCGATTCGAGGCCCTGTTTGGCTGTCTTGTCCATGGCAACGAGCGCATCAACCGAGACGGGAGCCGCTTCCGCGTCAAGCGCTTCGAGAGCATTCGCCACTAAACTTGGTTTGAGAATGGCTACAGTTGGGAGTGCCGCGTCGGCGACCGGCGGCGTAGCAAGGGCGTCAACCCCTGTGATGGCATCAACCGAATTCACTTTCGCTGTCGACGCGCCCGGTAATTTCGCCGCCATCGCGACAAGATCGAAAATCAAGCCTCCTGAATCGGATGCAGATGGGCGGTCCGTGGCGCTTAAATCGCCAAGGTTGCGGGTAACCGCGCCTGTCTGAACCGTCATGGCCTCAACCAAAAGTTTAGTTCCTCTGAAAAAACTACCAAAGATAGTAGATACGGACGTCGAGCATTCGTAGCAACATCTATGCCACCGCTTAATTGCGACGAAGGGGCACCAGCGCTTGGAGGCGTTCGGCGCGTTCTTCTGCTTCCGCCCGTTTCAACTGTTTGGCCTCTACTTTCAACGAATCGACTTCATTCTTCTTAGCCGCCAGCATGACGGCCATGCGACGGCGTTCCGTTTCGAGCAGTTCGCGGCGATTTTGGTCGATTTCTTTCCGGTCATTCAAATGATTATCAATAATGCGAATGCCGATCAGCTCTTTGGCGGTCAAAGCGGGTTGGCGGAGCTGGGTATTATATTGGTCTTTCAACGTGTCGACCTGCTCGATTCGGTCATCAAGCCGCTTGATCTCGGTATTGAGTCGGCTGGATTCGGCCAGCCATTTTTGTAATTCGACCTGGCGCTTCAGGGCGGCGAGCTGGGTGATCCGCGCGGTTTTCACGGTATGATCGCTTGCAGGCGCGCATCGCTTTCAACCAGACCGCTGCGCTCGGTTGTTGATTGGCTGATGAAATTGACGAGTGCCGGATTGATTTCAAACGCGTGGTCGAGCTCCGGATCCTGTCCGGCCTGATAGCCACCCAGCATCATCAGATCGCGATTCTGCTCGTACAGGCTCAGATAGCGCCGGAACTTACGAGCACGAAGCAAGTGCGCCGATGAGACGCAATCCGACATGGTGCGGCTGATCGAGGAGGAAAGGTCAATGGCAGGATAAATGCCCTGTTCCGCTTGCTTGCGCGACAAAACAATATGTCCGTCAAGAATGGCGCGGGCCGAGTCCACAATCGGGTCATTGGTCGTGTCGTCGCCATCCGCCAATACCGTGTAAATGGCAGTAACGGCACCGCTGGTGTCACCATCAAGGCCAGAGCGTTCGAGCAATTGGCCGATCAGCGAGACCACCGATGGCGGATAGCCTTTGGTGGTGGGTTGTTCGCCAAGCGCCAGTCCAAGTTCGCGTTGGGCGTGGGCGACGCGGGTAAGCGAATCGATCATCAGGAGCACGCTTTTGCCTTGCGCGCGAAAATACTCGGCATAGGCGGTCGCACGATGAACGCCACGAATACGCAGCACAGGCGATTGATCGGCGGGCACGGCCACGACGATTGTATGCGCAAAACTGGGGGATTCGGAGAGCTCTTCCACCATGCCGGCCACTTCTCGGCCGCGCTCGCCAATCAGGCCGAGGATAACGACTTCGGCGGATGTGAACCGCGCCATCGCCGAAAGCAGGGATGATTTTCCGACACCACTGCCCGCGATAATGCCCACACGTTGCCCGCGCCCGATGGTGAGCAGGGCGTTAATGGCGCGCACACCCGTATCAATCGGGTCGCGGGCGGGCCTTCGGCGAAGCGGGTTGACGCGTTCGCCTTTCAGGGGCCAGATTTCGCGCAAGACAGGATCTGGCTTCATATCCAGAGGCCGTCCCGCACCATCGAGCACGCGGCCCAGCAATGCTTCGCCGACGGGAACCACGTCAATTCTGCGGATCGTTTCGACGCGGGCACCCGCCACGAGCGCCGCTTGGCCACCTGTCAGAACGAGCACGGTATAATCATCCAGAAAGCCGATAACTTCAGCTTCGGCCCACTGCCCATCGCCACATTCGATGCGGCATTCATTCCCGACTGCGGCTGGAAACGCGCTGGCGTGGACAATTTGACCATCAAACCGCTTAACGCGGCCGACTGCATTAACGGTGCGGCTGCCGCGCAGGATGGAAAGCTCTTTATCGAGGCTTGCCGCCATATCCATCAGAGTTCTTCCTCGGCAAGGCCCAATAGTTCTGGGATATCCTCAACTTCGAGATCGCGACCCGTCAAACGAAACCCGCCATTGGGCAGGTTCGAATCTTCAATGATTTTAATCGTTTTGAACATGTCCTCGCCACGAAGCGCGGGCATCAAGGATTGCGCGTCTTTGGAGTTAATGGCGAGGGTGAATTCGGAACCAGCGCGGGTAAACATATCGGCTGATTTGCGAATACGTTCGATGAACATTTCGGGGATGGTAGCAAAGACATTGCCTGCGAGATCCTGAGCGATCCGGCGGACGTGACGCGCGATGATGGCGGTGTTTTTTTCCAAAACCTCTTCGGCGGCGGGAACGAGCTGTTCTTCGAGCCGACGAATGGCTGCCAATGCATCGGCAAATTCGTGTCGGGCTGCGGTAACGCCCTGCTGATAGCCAATCGCACGACCATCTTCCCGCGCTTTTTCAATTTCGGCGATAATGTCGGCGCTGTTAAGCGGGGTTTCTTGAATCAAAGGCGGCGGAACAAACGCCGCTTGCTGGGCTTGCTCTTCTGCGGCTTGGAGAACAGCCGCTGCCGCTGCCTCATCTGCCGCTTGCTGGATGCTCTCGGCCGAAGGCTCGTCAGAAACCGCTTCTAATGCTTCTTCCTCGCCCTCGTCGGTCGATTGGTCCAACTCGTCTGGCGCTACGACTTTAAAGGATGTTTTTCCCCACGGAACGAATTCGCCATCTTTTGCGGCGACAAAGCGGCCTTCTTCGGCAAATTCGCCGCCCGTTTTTGCAAACATGGCTGCATCTTTGGGACGGAGCCGGCGCGATGGCTTATCAGACATAGTCGTCGCCTCGTCCGGCCAGCATCATGGTTCCCGCGTCGGACAATTGACGGGCAACGGCAATGATTTGCTTTTGCGCCTCCAAAACTTCGGTAATGCGCATTGGACCCTTCGACTCGATTTCGTCCTTGATCGAGGCCGCGGCACGCGATGACATGCAGCCGAAAATCTTGTCGCGAAGCCG
>Ga0114964_10003480_pt1 | contig 10630 bp, 5 predicted proteins | sample C_131016_MF_Meta_FD_92638 | JGI IMG/M metagenome (GOLD analysis project Ga0114964, IMG submission 92638) | Freshwater microbial communities from Lake Croche, Canada to study carbon cycling - C_131016_MF_MetaG | ecosystem: Environmental > Aquatic > Freshwater > Lake | place: Lake Croche, Canada... | reverse complement strand
CAAGGGGTTAAGGTTGATCTTACTACCCTAAAAGATATCTCCTACCAAGATTTCTGTGAACAATTCCTAGAGACTAAGCTATTTGAGCACCACCTAGACTGGATAGATTTAATAGATGGTCGTGAGCCGCGTTGGTTACACCCCTCTATGACATATGAACAAAACGCGGTGAACCGTGTTCTTATCAATGTGCCACCCGAACACGCTAAGTCTACTGTAGTAACTATTAACTATGTTACCTACCGCCTAGCTATAGATCCTAACGTTAGAATTATTATAGTTTCAAAGACTCAAGGTATGGCTCGTAAGTTCCTATCCGCTATTAAGACCCGTTTATCTCACCCTAACTGGACTAGATTACAAATGGCCTTCGGCCCTAACGGTGGGTATAAAGCAGATTCTCAAACTTGGTCTGCCGATATGATTTACCTAGGTGCTGGTCGCGATTCTGGCGAGAAGGATCCTACGGTACAAGCATTAGGTTTTGGATCTCAGATCTATGGCGCAAGAGCTGATCTGATTATCCTAGATGATGTGGTGATGAACTCAAACGCCCACGAATGGGAAAAACAAATTGAGTGGCTACAAAAAGAAGTTATCACCCGACTGGGTCGGCACGGAAAATTACTTATAGTAGGAACCCGTGTCGCACCTATAGACCTTTATAAAATGATTAGAGATGGTGGGCAATGGACTGGGGGTAAATCTCCCTTTACTTACTTTAGTCAGCCAGCCGTATTAGAATTTGATGAGAAGCCAGCCAATTGGAAAACCCTATGGCCCTTAACCGATAGACCAGAAGGTGAACAAGATGAAGAGAATGAACAAGGTTTGTACCCTAAGTGGGATGGACCCTCTTTGTTTACAAGAAGATCTGAAGTTGCTCCATCAATTTGGGCTATGGTCTATCAGCAAGAGGATGTCACAGAGAATTCAATCTTTTCTCCAACCTGTGTCGCCGGAAGTGTTAATGGGATGCGAAAGAGAGGACCTCTCAAGCCTGGAGTCGCCGGACATCCGAAGCATTGTGAGTCTACATATACAGTTATTGGGCTTGACCCAGCAATGGCGGGAGCAACAGGAGCCGTAGTCTGTTCCTATAACCGAGCTGACGGCAAGATCTATGTTTTAGATTGTGTCAATATGACTGAGCCTACGCCAGCTAAGATACAAACTTTAATTGAAGAGTGGGTTGAAAAATACAAACCCCAAGAACTAAGAATTGAAATCAACGCTCACCAGAAGGCTTACGCCCTAGATGATGTATTAAGAAACTATTTAGCATCTCACGGTTGTCAACTTAACTCACACTTTACCGGTAAGAACAAGTGGGATGTAGGGTTTGGCGTTGCTTCTATGGCAAGCTTATTTGGTTCTACTAGGGATGGTAGATTCCAAGATAACAACATATTAGAACTACCTAGCAACGAAGGCTCAGAAGGTCTTAAAACACTAGTGCAAGAACTAATTACTTGGAAGCCCGACACAAAAAATCCAACCGACTGTGTGATGGCTCTATGGTTTGCAATTATCCGTATCCGAGAATTAATGCAAAGGTCAAGCAAGGTTGGGCAATACCAAACAAATCGTTGGGCTACTAAAGCGCAAACCGCTAGACGTGGTTCACTTAATTTAGATGATGCCTTTGCAGAGCAATGGGCAGAAACATACAACTAAAGGATATAAATGGCATTATCAATTGAGCAAGTATCAGCGCGGGTTCAATCCCTGCGTTTTAGAAGCACAGAGCGTGATGCTCGCAACCTTGATGTACTTGCTGTGCGTAGAGGTAAAATTGCTGAGGTATATCCTAACTTCTTTCCAGATGGCGTAGACGCTAACGTAGTAGCAAACTTTATTGACATTGTAGCCAGAGACCTTTCAGAGGTTATGGCACCGCTTCCCGCAGTTAACTGTTCTGCTGCTAACCAAGTATCTGACCGCGCTAGAACCTTTGCTGATAAGCGTACCCGTATTGCTAGTAACTACTTTCAGAATTCTGACCTATCAGTTCAAATGTATCAAGGTGCTGATTGGTATCTAACTTATGGATTTGTTCCTTTTATTATTGAATTAGATGATGATTTAAAGTTACCCCGTATTCGTTTAGAAAACCCAATTGGTTCATATCCAGAGTTTGACCGTTATGGTCGTTGTGTAGCATTTGCTAAAAGATACTCTTTTACATTGGGCGAGTTAATAAGTCAGTTCCCAGAGTTCCATAGGGAGTTGCTTGGTCCTAATGGATACGACCAAAATTTAAATGCTCAAATAGAAATGATTCGGTACTACGATAAAGACCAATCAATTATTTATATACCTACAAGACACGATTTAATTCTATCTCAAGCAAGTAACCCATTAGGTAAACTAATGGTTGTTGTTGCTCGTAAACCATCTGTTGATGGTGAGATGCGTGGACAATTTGATGATGTATTAGGAATTCAATTACTTCGTAATCGCTTTGCTTTACTTGCTATGGAAGCCGCAGAGAAATCAGTACAAGCGCCTATTGTACTTCCACAAGATGTGCAAGAATTACAACTTGGTGGAGATGCAGTTATTCGTACTGCTAACCCAGCAGGTGTTCGCAGAGTAGAACTTACCCTACCTCAAGGTGCGTTTACAGAACAGAACTTACTTAACCAAGAGTTAAGAGTAGGAAGCCGTTATCCAGAATCAAGAACTGGAAACATTGATGCTTCTATTGTTACTGGTCAGGGTGTACAAGCTCTTATGGGAGCATTTGATACACAGGTTAAATCAGCACAAGCAATCTTTGCAGCAGCACTTCGTGATGTAATTGGTCTTTGCTTTGAAGTTGATGAAGTTATCTACCCTGAGGAAAAAACAATTCGTGGCGTAGATTCTGGTTCTCCATATGAGATTACCTACAGGCCAACTAAAGACATTAAGGGTGATTACTCCGCTGATGTTCGTTACGGTATGCTCGCTGGTCTTAACCCAGCCCAAGGTCTTATCTTTATGCTACAAGCTTTAGGCGGCGGTTTAATATCTAAAGATATGGCTATGCGTGAGTTACCATTTACAGTTAACGTAACTCAAGAACTTGAAAAAATTGAAATTGAAAATATGAGAACATCTCTTCTTGGCTCACTAACAGCACTAAGTCAAGCAATTCCTCAGATGGTTGCAAGTGGACAAGACGCATCTGGAATAGTAAATAAAATTGCTGCGGTTATCAAGGCTCGCCAAAAGGGTCAAGCACTAGAAGACGCAATTGAGGCCACATTCGCTCCGCAGCAACCGGTTCCTCCTGCTGGAGTTTCTAACCCTATGGTTGAGCAAATGTCCCCTGCTCCCTCTGGTGCTCCAGTAGGAGGCGCTCTTCCCCATGCGCAAGGTGCTCCACAACAGGGTGCTCCACAACAGGCTGCTCCACAACAAGGTGCTCCACAACTACCGCCACCACAAGCACCACCAGACATTCAATCAATTCTTACAAGTTTAACATCGGGTGGAAAAGGAAACGCAAGAGTAGTAACTAAAGGTTAATTAAGTGGGGGACTATGACTGCAATCGTTGGTATTCAAGGTAAAGGTTGGGCAGTTTTAGCGGCAGACTCAATGACCACATATACAGATAGACCGTATATTGCTAAGGGCTGTGACAAGATAGTTAAAATTGGTGAGTATTTAATTGCAGTAGCAGGTGATGCAATAGCTGGAGATATTCTTAATAACCTATGGCAACCGCCTAAAGTAATTAAAACTCAAGATCCAGATAGATTTATGATGATTAGAGTATTACCATCTATAAAACAAACATTAACTGAAGCAGGGTATGATCCAGCACCAAAGAATAAGAATGATGATGATTCTGGTTGGGATGCTTTAATTTGTTTTAATGGAAAGTTATATCAAATTAGTGATGATTATGGATATATGCGAGATGATAAAGGATTTTACGGGATAGGTTCTGGTGGAGCTTTAGCCCTTGGTGCATTAGTATCAATGGAAATTGAAACCAAGACACACGCAAGAGCAACAGGGGCAGCCAAGAAAGCAATTAACGTAGCAATTCAGTACAACATATGGTGCGGTGGGACCGCAAATATCAAAACTCAATTTACTAAGTAGGAGGAATAATGGCTGAAAATCGTGGTGGATATCAAAGACCTAAAAATCCAGCACCAACATCAGGCCCTGGAGCTTTATCAAAGCGTACAGATGGTGGACCTACTCAAGCAGCAAAATATATGCCAGGACTTGAATATGGTCAGGGACAAGTAAATATGATTAATCAACAATCTGCTCCATTGGCTGGAAACCCAATGACATCTGCCCCAAAATATCAAGATTTTCGTGCTGGTGAAAGAAATGCTGGAATAGTTCCACTAGATGCTCCTAGTCAACGTCCTAATGAGCCAATAACACAGGGTGTTAATATTGGTAAAGGTTTAGGTTCAGAAGCATTATCTATGACTAAGCCAGATGATACAAATTTTAGAACAAATATTTCTTCATATAGACCAGTGCTTAATTATATTTCAGATCAACCTAATACTTCACCAGAAACAAGGCAAGCTATTCGCCAGTTATTGGATCAGTCGTGAGTATATGGAACAGAATCGGTGATATATCTAATACAATAGATAAAACTGCGGCAAGCACTATTGGTAATCTAGCCAAATGGGGTGGCGAAATTGCGGGTGGTCTTGGAGGAAGCGCACGTTTTGCTTGGGATATTGGTACAGCACCCTGGAATGATGCAGAAGAATATAATGGATTCATTCAACCATTTAAAACTGCTACATCTAAAGAAGGCGCAAATATAATTAAACCATTGGCTTCTGCCGGTGGCGCCATTATGAAAGTTCCTGGTGTCCAACCAGCACTTGAGCGTATTAATAAAATTAATCAAGAATATATTAGAGAACCACTTACTACCTTTGAATTAGTACAAGGTGATATGGTTAAAACTAATAGTTTAAAAACTTTTTTTGATCCTAATGAATGGCAAAAGGCTTACAAGGGCGCTCAAAGTATTTCTTATGGTCAAGCCTTTGCTTCTAAAATTAGATCTACTTATGATCCAAAATTTAATGTTTATGATCCAGCCCAACGTGAGCAGGCTTTTAAAAATAGTGCTTGGGGTAAATCTATTTCGGGTGGCTTTGATCTTGGTATTGAATTTTTTGGTGATGTATCTCTTGCCGCTGGTAAAGGATTAAAAGTTGCTAAAGCGAGTACATTAGGTGTAGGTAAACTTAATAATGCTGATGCAGTAGCTAAAGCAGCGGAAGACATTACTAAAGCTCAATACGGAGTCAGTAATCGTATGAGTAAGATATTAGATAATTTTACTAATAACAATTCTACTTATGCCCTTTCTCATCCTATGATTAAATCATCATCTAACCCAGGTTTACTTGCACACCTATTGGGTGATTCAGTAGATCGTGATGAGACAGCACTTATCCTACGTTCTGCTTTAAGTGATCCCGCAGCTATGGATGAACTTCGTTTACAGAGAGCACATATAACAGACGCATTAGAATCTGCTCGTGGTCAATTATCTGCAGTAGATGAATATAAATTATTTTCAGCCCCAGATGGAACTGGGATGATTCCATTCTTAAATGATAACCCAGCAATTATTGAAGAAGCAACTCGTAACTATGAATCACTTATTAAAACAGATAAATATTTTGCTAATTTAATGGAAATTGGTAAAGGCGGTGGCTCACTTACTCGGACCACTGGTAAAGGATTACAAGGCGCAGAAAACTTTATTGCTGAAGCTCGTGCTACCAGATTCTATGACAAAGAAATTGGTAATCCTAGAATTGAAGTATTCCAACCAACTCCATTCCACCGTTTATATCAAAAAATATCTTGGGGTCTTAAAGAGCGCCCAGCAGGTTTAGTTGATTTTAATGACCCTGATTCTTATAAAGAAATAGTTGCTAATATTAACCGAGTAGAAAAAAATAAAATATTAAATTTAGCACCAGAAGAAAGCAAAAAAATGTTAGATAGCTATATATCTGCTTCTACGCCAGAAGCAAGATATACAGCAACTTTAAATCTTGAAACTAAAATTTTTCGTGCTATAACACAAAAATATGGAATTGATGAAGAAGTAGCAACTAAAATTTATAATAATTATAATGGAGCTAGAACTTCAGCGTTAAAATCTATTAAAGATAAAGGTTTTATGATTGATTCCGATCAATCAATTATTAAGGTAAGTCAACTTGAATCTCAAAGTGCTAACTATTTGCCATTAATGGATTTTGAATTAATGAATACTTTAATTAAACGCCACCAATCAGTGCTTAGTGCATTTAAAGGTGCGACAGTTGATAGTACTTTTCATATAGCAGATGTATTACAAGATGCTTTTAAGGCTGGTGCTTTACTTCGTCTTGGTTACACTCAACGTAATGCGATAGATTCTCAACTTCGTATAGCGGCAGCGGTGGGTTCTTTTGCTACATTACGCCACCTAGGTCCTGGTCTTAAACATATATTAAATAATACTGTCGCTGTACCAACAAGAATAGTAGATAAATATCGCCCAATAGATTCTAATATGACAATTAGACAAGTTCAACAATCAAGCACTGCAGTTATAAAAGAACTTCAAGATCTTAAAAAATCTATATCTGTGGCTGAAACAAAATTATCTTTAGACTCTCAAAATTTAGATCTTATTGGTGAAGTTAATACTCTTAAACTTTTACAAGAAGAAAAACAAGCTGTATATAATCATTACTCAGAGGTATTAAATAGAACAAAAGGGGTTGACCCTAAGCAAAGTATTGGTACTGGTTCATTTGAACATACCACTTCTGATGGTAAAAAATATATTCTTCACGATGCTTTTGGTGGTCCACTAGGCGATATGTTCCGCAAGAATGCTTCATCTAGTAGTTCATTTGAACGTATGGTTAGTAGTAATAGCGATTTATATATGCGAAAATTAACCTCTAAAGGTATAGGCGCAGTCAAACCTACAGACCCTGGATACTTTGACCAATGGGCGCAGACATTACGCCAACAATTTGGAAACTCAGCAGTTGTTAAAAAAATTGTTGCCGGTGAATCTATTGATGATATTACTGCTTGGCTTAGAAATTCTCCAGAAGGAAGAGATTTAAGAAATAGACTTGCCGTACCTTCTAGTGAATCAGCCGAGTATGTTACAAAGGTAAATGGATTTTTAGATCAGTATCTACCTGCATCATCTAACCTTAGAAGTAAGTTATCTGATATAACTGCCAATGATTTAAGATCTGCATTTAAAGATCCAACTGAACTACCTATTATTCACGGACACATTTTAGAAGAAAATCTTTTAAATACATCACGTATTAAAATTAAAGAAATTATAAATACTTTATTTCATTTCTTGGGAACCTTACCTGAAGATACTTGGGCAAGAAATCCTTTATATATTTATTTTTATCGTCAAGAAGCAAGGCGCCGCGTTGATATAATGGCTGGTCTTAAAGGTGATAAATTTTCTAAAGCTGACCAAGAAGAAATTATGGGTAATGCCCATAAGATAGCTTTGCGAGAAATGAAAAACGTTCTTTTTAATATTGAGCGTAAATCTAATCTTGCTGGCGCTATGAAGTATATTAGCCCATTCTTTTCTGCTCAAGAAAATGCTTATAAAACTTGGCTTAAGTTAGCAGTAGCTAACCCACAAATTGTTAATCGCGGATATCTTGTATGGAATTCTCCCAACAAAGCAGGCCTTGTAACTGATAAAGATGGAAAAGAAGTTCCGTCTGGTCAAGCAACTGGTAATGATGTTATTTGGTTAGGATTACCAAAAGGTGCTGAAAGAATTCCTTTTGTCGGAAAAGGTTTAAAAGCATTTACTACCCCAGAAGGAAAAGCAGCAGATGGTACTATAATCAAAGGTGGTTTTGGTATTCCAAAAGCATCTTTAGATATTTTATTTCAAGGCGGAATGGACGCTTTGTATATGAAAGGCAACCCAAATATTTTTAATGATATTTTTCCGGTTGGTCCTTATGTTGCAGTTCCTATATCAGAAATAGTAAAAAAACAACCTTCATTAGAAGAGTCTTTTAAATGGGCGCTTCCATATGGTCCCAGTAAAAATCTTGTAGCAGGGTTTTTACCAACTTGGGTTCAAAGATTACAAACTAAATCAGCGGGATTAGAAGACCCAGCATTTGCTCGTAGTTATCAATTAATTTGGACTACTGAACAACAAAAAGCAAAACGTAATGGTTTGCCTCCGGTGAGCGAAAATAAAATTTTAAAAATGACGCAAGACTATTGGAGTATGCGTACTACTGCTAATTTAATTATGCCTTTTGCACCAAGATTTGATAGTCCATATAAATTCTACCTTGATAAATCTCGTGAATATAAAAGAGTTTATGGTATTGAGGCAGACGCTAAATTCTTACAAGACTATCCTGAATTCTTTTCTTTTTCAGCAAGCCTTTCATCTAACCCAACTGGCGTTCAATCTTCGGTACAGGCTACTAATAACATAAATAAATATAGTGGCCTTTTAGGAGATCTTGCTAAAATTGAACCTAAGTTAGTTGGACTAGTAGTTAATGATCCTAGTGGTTATGAATTCTCCCAAGCTGCATATAACTACTTATATAATAAAAGAATTGCATCAGATTCTCCACAGAAATTTTTATCATCTCAAAGCCCTGCCGAAGCCCAACGCAAAAATGAAGCTGAAAAAGGTTGGATTATTTATAATCAATTTTCTGATGCTATTGACAATGAACTTCAAAAACGCGGCCTTTCTTCAGTCCAACAAAATGGTGCTGAAGATTTGAAGTATTATAAAGAACAAATTATTCAAAAATTATCAATTCAAACAGATACTGAAAATAAACCTCAAATTGATTCTAAGACTGGTCAATTTGTTCAAACTGCTTGGTATAACGATTACCTTGATTCAGATGGATCTAAAACAAACCGAGTCATTTTAGGTCTTGCTAAAATTATTGGTGATACAAATTTTATGGATAAAAACGGCAATAAAAATAATACAACTTGGAAGTCTGTATCTATTTATCTTGATTTTAGAAAAACAATAGCAACAGAACTTAGTAAAAGAGATGTAAAATCTATTGATGCTAAAGCAAATGCTGATCTAAAATATTATTATGATGCAATGGTAAATAAATTAAAACAAGATGATAAACTTGGATTCTCATACCTATATGACAGATTTCTTTCCCAAGATCTTGTATATGATAAATATCTGACACCGAAAGAGGTTAAGTAATGGGTTTAAAAGATATTCTTGCAAGCCAAGGTATTCAACCATATGACCCATCAACTGCTGTTGGTACAGCTAAAAAAGTTGGCACTTATACAACTACTCAAACCTCAGTTACTATTCCAAATGATGATGCTTTAACACAAAAAATAAATCAAGTATTTAAAGAATTCTACGGAAGAGATGCCAATCAAAATGAGTTATCTATTTACCTTCCCCAACTTAGGGATAAATATAAGAGTCCAGATGGTAAATCTAAAACTACTGTAAAAACGGTTTACAATAGTAAAGGTGATCTTGTAAGCACTGATTATCTTACAGCAGATAACCTTGACCCTAAGTTATGGCTTACGGATCAAATTAAAACTAATTTACTTGCTGGTAAACAAGAAGTAAATAAGTTAGCAATCCCAGAGGGTCCTTCTGGTAAATACTTTACTGAGGTAAAAAACTTAGCCGCTAAAAACGGTATTATGCTTTCAGATCAAGCAGCAACTGATTATGCCAATAAGATTGTAGCTGGTACATTAGATGCCGATACCGCTTTTAATACTATTAGAGAAAGCGCAGCATCTGCTTTCCCTCAACTAGCAGATAAGATCAAATCCGGTATTGATCTAAAGACTTTAGCAGATCCTTATATTCAATCTATGAGTAATATTCTTGAATTACCTTATTCATCGGTTGACTTGTTTGATCCTAAAATTAGAAGCGCTCTTGCTTACACACTTCCCGATGGCAAGGTTGGAACTAAATCAATTTATGATTTTGAAAAAGAACTCCGCCAAGATCCTCGTTGGCAGTATACAAACAACGCTAGAGAAGCGGTGTCAAACTCAGCTTTAAAAGTCCTTAAAGACTTTGGATTTCAGGGGTAATTATGGCTACTAAAATGTCAAAAGAAGAAAAAGCAGTTAGAGATGCTCTTGCAGCAGTTCTAGCAGATACCGGTGTGCAACAAGCACAGGCCGCAATAGCTAGTGCTCCAAGCAATCAAGCAGCTTCTACTTCTGGAAAAATATCTGATATTGATACGAGTACACCATTAGGCAAAGCCGCAACAGAAATACTTGGTAAAGCACAAACATTTGTTGATAAAAATACACCTACTGCCCCTACTGCACCGGTTGTGACCCCTGTAGTAAATCAAGGACTAACTGCTGAACAAATTGCTGCTAATAACGCAGCTCAATTAGTTAAACAACAACAAGAAGCACAAGATGCAGCAAATTTTGCTAATCGTAAATCTGCCTATGATTTATTATTCCAACAATTTTCTCAATATGGCCTTGGTTCTTTAGTAGAACCACTTAAAGATTTAGTTCAACAAAATGTATCTCCTTCAGAATTTACAATTAGATTACAAAGCACAGAT
>Ga0114964_10003479_pt1 | contig 10632 bp, 11 predicted proteins | sample C_131016_MF_Meta_FD_92638 | JGI IMG/M metagenome (GOLD analysis project Ga0114964, IMG submission 92638) | Freshwater microbial communities from Lake Croche, Canada to study carbon cycling - C_131016_MF_MetaG | ecosystem: Environmental > Aquatic > Freshwater > Lake | place: Lake Croche, Canada... | reverse complement strand
CCGACCATTTTGATGCGCTGCATTTGCTGGGTGTCGTCGCCCTGCAAAGCCAAAACGCGGCAGCCGCCGTGCGGCTGATCAGTCTGGCCATCGGGCTCGCGCCCGATGTATCGGACTTCCATTCCAATCTCGCGCTGGCGCACAAAGACCTGGCCCAATGGGACGCCGCTTTGGCCAGCGTGGACCAAGCGATTCAACTCGATCCCGCCAGTGCGCAAGCGCATTTCAACCGCGGCACCATTTTTCAGCTGCAGGACAAGCCGGAACTGGCCCTGGCCTGCCTGGAAAATGCCACCCGCTTGATGCCCGACTACGCGGATGCCCATTTTCAACTGGGCCTGACGCTGCAGCAGTTGCAGCGGCCAGATGTGGCCATCGCCAGTTATGACCGGGCGCTGGCGCATTGGCCGCAAGACGCCAGGATTCACTACAACAAAGGGGTGGCGCTGCAAGCGCTGGGCGAGCTGGCCGCCAGCGTGCGCAGCTACGACCTGGCCCTGCGCTACCAGCCCCAGCACGCCGAGGCCTATTTCAACCGGGGCGTGGCGCAGCACCATTTGGGCCAGATTGGCGACGCAGTAAGCAGCTACCAGCGCGCCGTCGCCCTGAACCCCCAGCACGCGCAGGCCTATTCCAACCTGGGTGTGGCGCAGCAGACGCTCCAGCAACTTGGCGCCGCCGTGGCGAGTTTTAACAAGGCGCTGGCCCTGGAGCCCGACTTTGCGGCCGCGCATTACAACCTGGGCCTGGCACTCAAACAAAGCGGGCGCCCGAAAGAGGCTGTCCATTGCTACGACCGCGCCATTGCGCTGGAGCCGCACTACGTCCAGGCCCTGGCCAGCCGGGGCCACGCGCTACAAGAGCTAGAAGACTACTCGGCGGCCATCGCCAGCTACGACAGCGCCCTTGCGCTTCGGCCCGACTTTGTGGAAGCCCATTTCAACCGGGGCATTTCGCTGCAGGCGCTGGGGCGGCTTGAAGATGCGGCGCAGGCCTATGGACAAGTGCGCCAACTCGCGCCCGAGCGCCAGGATGCGCCAGCCCGGTTGGCCGAACTACGGCAAATACAGGGCCAAGAGAACGAGGCGGCAAGCTAGGCCCATCACGCGGCGCCAAGGCGTGTCGATGCCCAAATGCTGAATGAGTGCTAGGGTGCGCCAACACTCCCTGCACGCGTTCTTTCCCGGCAATCGCCGGCGCAATTTCTGATGTTACAATTTGCGGCTCAGGCCCGGTAGCTCAGTCGGTAGAGCAGAGGATTGAAAAAAATCCTAGGAACGGTAAAAGCCAGCGTTTATGGCAGGTGCAGCACGGTGCAAAACCGGTGTTGCACACTCTGTGCTACAGCGCTGCGCTGGTCAAAAAATCCCCCCAATTAGAAATCATTAGTCACACTGGCTTGGCTGTGGACAGGTGATTTTTGTAATGAGAATTGATGGGATTGAGTGTCAAATAAATTGACGCTAGGAGCTGGGTGCTAACAAGGCCGGTGCGTCGCTGTGTAGGCATTTTTGCTATGCCTGCCATCCCCATCGTCTTGATTAGGAATCACGTATAAATTTCAACCGTTTTCGGGGCCGATTGACGCTGATAACGCAGATTCAGCGTGGTCTTTGAGCGGCTATCGCGGCAATCTTTTTACGGTGCTGCTCGGCTTGATTGCGGCTTTGCGTGGCCTGCGCTTGCAAATGCTTGCGATGCTGCTCGTGTTCATTGTTACGCTTTTGACTGGCACGTTCTGCTTTCACGGCAGCTTTACTGCGATCAACTTGAAGCTTGAGACTGCGAGTGCGGGCTTGCGCTGGGGTCAAGGGCTTAGTCGGTTTGAACGCATTGAATTCTGAAAATCGCATCAAGTATTTAGCTGCACACTGAGTTGGCGTTTAAAACGACAGTCAGCAGTGCAGCAATGACAAAGTCAATGGTCAACTTGGTCGAAGAACTCTGAGTTATTTGACAAATCCCGCCCGCAGCTTGCCCGATGCGATTTCAATTTGAGCGTCGAGCTCACCATTTTCCACGGCCTGCTTGATCAACTGTAATGTGGGCAACAAGTCATCAGCAGTTGGCAGTTCGATGGCATTGGCACCCTTTGCATTTAAAGCAATTGTTCGAGCCCCGTAACGGATGGACAAGTTGACCTTGCCACTGTCAGTCGTCCACCACCACTGTTTGACACGCTTGAGCGTCTCGATGCTGCGTCGTTCACCACTCGCTGTGTCAGTGACCGTCTTGAATTTAGTGGGTGCATATTTGCGCCCTTCAGACAGTGCCTTGCAAAGCTCCATCTGCTCCCAAAGTTTCAGGCCGAGTTTTTGGCGGCGTTGAACAAGGGGTGATTGTTGTTGTGCTTTTTTAGCTGTGGTCAGCTTGAGTGCAGTAAGTGCGGACATAACATTTCTCCAGTGCGTTGTTGATGTCCACAACTTTAGTTTCGGTCAATTGGTTTGAGCAACCGAGTGCCACTTGGTGTCCGTTCAAGTTGATGGGAATTGTCATAAGAACCACTTTCTAGCCAGTATTCATTTGGTCTTGATAAATAAATGCGAGTGGCGAAGTGAGTTGCAATGTGGCTAGTTGAAAGAAAAGTCGCTGTGTTGCAAGTGGCGTAGTTGCTGCATTGGGGACAAATGAGTAGCTCTGAAACTGCTACTCAATGCAACCCAAATGCAACTACGCCACAAGCAACCAGTAACAAGCAACGCTTTTTTGGCATCAGCGACCTTCACGCAACCTCGTAACCACTCACTGCAACTAAAAAGGAAAAATGAAATGCAGAAAGAAATTACAAAGAAACAAGAAATCGCCATCCGTTTTTACGAGAACCAAAAATTTGGCACGACTTACGGCAAAGGCTTGCGGCACTCAGCTGTATTTAATGCCGCAGCAGATTTGCGTGATCCCCAAGAAAAATACTTGCTGGACTTTTACAGCTTTGCGCATTGGCAGCACACTGCACGCAGTGATGATCAGATGGGCGTGCTTGAAGTTGTGGCGGAAAGGGCAAATACAGACACGCTGGTGAGTTGGATTGTTAGACAAGACCCCATCACTAAAGCCAAATTGCCAGTCATCGGCTTTTGTACACTGGACATGAAAACCAATCTTTGCGTGTTCCTTGTCAATGATGGTGAAGTTGGTGTGCAAATCGCATTGCAGCTTACAGCGAAGCCATGCAGACACGGTGCCGGTAAAAACTCCCCCACATTGCTGGCGACGAACGCTGACTTGGGCGGCTGGTAAAAAAGTCACCCTGGCATAAATTGATGCGCAGCAAGCCTGGCCCGAGCTGCACAGCGTAGCAAAAAGCCCTACAGCGCATTTTTACCCCCCACATGCTGCATCGAGTAGCGCTGGAGTGGATAAATAGCTTGTAGGGCTTTTTTACGGGGCATTAATTTGTTGTGTGCATATGCCACGCAAAACCAAAGGTAAGTGCAATTAGTTATGGATCTGCGCTAGGTCTTTGAAAACGAACAACTCTTGCGCAGTCAGAAATCGGTTGCCCAAACCGAACTACTGAAAACAAACTGTAGCTCTGCATTTAATTGATCAAGGAGTTACACAATGGCAAAAGCAAAAATCATCAGTTCCACAGAACTGCGCAGGGTTTTGGACTACATCGCAACACGGCCCCACGCTGCACGCAACCGGGCGATGGTGTTGATGACGCATTGGGCTGGAATGCGTGTCGGGGAAGTTGCTGCGCTGCGTTACTGCGATGTGCTAAACAAAGACGGCACGGTGAAAGATGAAATAAATTTATCAGCAGAACAGACCAAAGGTCGTCACTCGCGCACTGTGTATGTCAACACCAAACTGCGCAAAGAGCTGGCGCTGTATATAGCTGCAGTGCCGCCCAAAGACGCTGAGCGAGCATTGTTTTATACACAGAAAAATCCAAGACGAGGGTTCACTGCTTCGACAATGACCCAGTACTTTGGCACCCTTTACGAGCGAGTTGGGCTTGAAGGCGCCAGCAGCCACAGTGGCCGCCGTAGCTGCTTGACCTCATTGGCAAATAAAGGCACTGCCATTCACATCTTGAAAGCATTGGCCGGCCATCGCAACATTTCGACCACAGCCGAATACCTGTTTGCCAGTGTCACTCAATTGAAGGCAGCGGCAGAGTTGGTTTGAATTCCCGTCCCCAGAAATTGAGGGCGGGAGAAAGCGTCAATTAAATTTACGCTTGATGCGCTATAAAGGATTCATAGCCGCATCAATGATTTCATCAATTGCCTTGTAATAAGAGCGGTTGTCGTGGTCGCTGTTGTAAACGGCCTCAAGCAATTCCCGGACGATTGCATCATCCAGATCAACGCCCTCGCTACGCAGTATGCCTTGCGCACGAGGTAAGAAGCGCTCAGGCGGAACTGGCAGCACCTCAATCACTTCAGCACGGCTAAGCAAACCTGGATCTATCTTGTCGATTTCATTGGTCGTAAAGATTATCAAGTCACGCCCCTCCATGTCATCAAGCGATGTGCGCAATGCACCTTTAGCACGGGGGTCGCTGTTCACCTCATCAACAACAATGTAATTGCGGCTTTGTCCCTCGGGCGCAAACAGTTTGTCAAATTGTTTGTTGCGATTGAACAGCTTGCGGACTTCGGCGGTGCTATTGAGCTCCTCCGCGCTAATGTGATCGATCTTTACGTTTTGCCCATCCAATTCCTTGGGGATAATTTCGGCGAGAACCGTTTTCCCTGTTCCGTAGGTGCCATGAAGAATTAGTGGGCGATTTGTTTTTCCATCGGTGTAGCGTTTTATCTTGCGCTCGATAGCATCGTTTGCGAAGACGTATTCATTAATCGTCTGAGGGCGATATTTGTGTTGAGAATTCATATAAAATATTCTTTGAAAAGGTTGGGCAAGTGGTACAACACAAGCCCAACTTGGTTAGTGACGTTAGTTAAGCAGCCAGCAGCTCGCCGACCGTTTCGGTTGCCGAGTTGCTTTTCTTTACCTTCGCTACAGCGTTGGCAACAGTTGTATCTTTGCGATTGCGCTTAACCGTTTTTTCAGCCAACGCTTGATGTTCTGCAAAGTAAATTGCCAACTGTTTTTTAGCCCAGTTCGCAGCGCCCTTTGAAAAACCCGGCACAACACTTAGCACTTGCAACTTGCCGTTTTTGTCAGCTTTGCCGATCAAAAATGTCATTTCCTCATTGCAAGAATCAGCAACCAGTTCGCGTGACACGCTCAGTTGGGCAAGCGGTGCTAAGGCATCGCCAGCAATAAACTCTTCAACAAACGGCATAGTCTGTGCAATGGTCAACTCTTTCGCTTTGACCTTGTCGCTCTTAGTGACGTCTTTTTTGCACACCTCAACACCACCCATGTCTTCAATGTATTGCGCAAGGTTTTCCGGTTTAATGCCCTTGGCATACGCGGCTTGCAGTGTGCGGCTGTAGTTATGTGCACGTTGGCGATCCGAGCGGAACACAAAGCGCACAAACAAGTTAATGGCCAGTGTGTTTGATTGCACGCGACTGCCTTCTGAGACCAAAATAGTTTTTATTTCCTTGACTGTTTCTTTGAACAGTTTGGTGGTTGTCGCAGCCAAAATGTACTGGCCATACGCCTGTGCAAGAATTTCGTACAAACGCTTGTTTGAGCGTGCAAATTCGTTCTCCTCAAATTCCTTGCGCTCTTTGGTTAGCTTTTTGAGTTCGCCGATGATGTTGGCAGAACCAACAGGAGATTTGTCGCGCATGCTGACACGCTTTAGCTCCGATTTTTTCCAGTGCACTTCTTCAAATTCAATTGGGGTGTTTTTAGTAGTCATGATTTTTCCTTAAAAGTTAGTTAGTTAAAACTGAATTGCTTTAACTAGGCTGAACTATAAAAGTAGACTACGCGGCTGTTAAGGAACAGTTTTCATTGCTGCTTTGTTCCCCCCGGACTACTTTATAAGTAGCTGTCTCTACTTTGCTTTTGGGGTATGTGCTTCCCCTTTAAACGAGTCCCAAGAGCGTGATGCCATTTCAGTAAGGTCCGGGAAAACTCCTCGGATCGTATTGGCAGACAGTGCCTTAAAGTCTTTTCTGCATCGGTTGATCCTTACTTTGAAGCTTTCAAAACGATCCTCTGGTAGAGCACCTTTTTCCATAAGCTCTTTTCTTGCTTTTGGATCTATTGTCCAACCCAAGATATCTATATTACGCTGTAGATAAACAATCATTGCTTGATGAACGGTGTGCTTTTCCCCGTCAAAATTCATCATGTCAAGCGCTTCATCTGTTGATGTAATCACTGCTTGCCGTACTTGCTCATATCCGACAACAACTTTCCCATCGAGTGAGTTGAGTTGATATTTTGGTGCAGCGAAACCTGCTATTGAACGCATGCTATAAATGGTTTTCAAAAAATCACGCACAGATGTGACGGTTTTTTCAATTTCTACATGCAGGGGGATACTTAGTAAAATTGAGTTTTGTTTTAACTGGTACTTGTTGAATTCAGTGATCTCTTCAACATTCGACAAGAACAGGTGACGATGCTGGGTAAACCATTTCCGCCAATCTGCATCTTGTATGCCATCTTTCGGCCAAATTCTTTCATCGCCAAAATCGCTGTAAATTTCAGCAATCCTGGGGAACTTTTTTTCAAGTTCGGCCATTTGCAACTGCTCATGATCAGCGTCGCTGTGAATGCAGTATTCGTTGTAATCTAGGTTTTGAGAGAGACATTGCATCCATAGCATTGCCCATTCTTCTGTCATTGCGGTCATAGTTGCCCTTGATAAAACATTCTTTTTAAAGAACGATTAAGGCATTTTCGAGCAAGCGGCTCAAGCGTAAATTATTTTGACGCTTGGGCAGCTTGTCGATTGCAATGTGCAGCCACGTTTCCCGTACCCACCAGTGCGTGATCACCATGGCCACAGATCTCCATGCCAGCTGAAAATTGCAGCGTAATTTTTCAATGTGCTGCTGGCCGATTGTCAGCTGTCCATGCTTCTAGCTGCTGTCAAATCACCTGTATCGCCGCGTATCAAAACCTTCCATACACCCATTGCCACTTGCGCCCAGTCACCAACCCTTGTAGGGCTGGAGATTGAACTTCGAAATCGGCAGCAAATGGTTCAACGAATGGTTTTTGATTTGGACAAAAAGCTCATCATCTTGCACATCTCACTTTGAGCTTGCAGCGCATCAAGCGGCAGTCAAATCAGCTGTGTGCGCGGTGATCAAAAGCAACCCAACACCCACTGTAGCTAGAGGGTGGGCTTGGTTGGTTGCTGGGTTGGTTGATTCGGCTACTGAACGCTAAATTATTGGGATGTAAATGATACTATTTGTACCGACCCGCATGCGCTGAGATTCGTTGATGAGCAGCTTCGAGTGCCTGGAGCCGCTTTAGCCACAGTGCCGGCGCTCAAAGTACTTCCAACTGTTAAGCCGAGGTATGCAACTGTCCCTGAGCCATTTGTTGTCAACATAAGAATGCCGGGTAACAGACTTACATTTGAAGCAACACCTGTTGCTGACGTAAAGTTTGATCCAACGCTAGATGATGTTTTACAAGTTGCCGTAAACGTAGTTCCATCTGAACTAAAAATATAATTCATATAGCCATCGCTGCAATACTTGCTTCCACCCAAAGTAACTGTTTTGCCACCAAATGAAGTGATATTTATATTGTTCTGTACGATCGTATAAGTTGCATTTGCAGTAAGTCCACTTGGTAGATCCTGCACATTTGCGACTGAAACGTTAACGATACCTCCAGTTGAGTTAACGGTAGGGGCTGTAAAGGTGGCAACTTGTCCACTAAGCGTGATGTTTTGTACAAATGAATTTGTTGTGTTCGTCGGAATTGACCATGTACCAGAAGCTGTTACACCGGTCTCTGCAATTTCACACAGATTACTGATTGGTCCGGTGTAGCCTGGGTTTATGACTGGTGTGTTAATGCAAAGCTTGTTGAATGTTCCGTTCGAATTGAAGTACTCAATATTTGCTTCTAAAAATTTCACACTCAAATCAGGAACATTGACTGTTCCCAGTAGGAACATCGTTGTGCCAGAAAGCAACTGCTGAACAGTTAAATTCGATACTTGATTGGGAATTGATGACAAGCTTGATGCTGCATTTATTAGCGCTGAATTGGCATCCACTGTTAACTGAGCGGGTGCGGTTGTTGCACCACCGCTTGTTACGTAACTGTGAATGGCCGTCATTTGGTTGCTTGAAAGACTTGCAACATTTGCAGCAGTGCTGCTCACATCAATCACTGACCCGGTGCCGCCAAGTGATTGCAATGTCTGCGCAATCGCTACACCATTCTTCATGGATAGAACGCTGACAACGGCTGGTACGCTAGCTGAAGTTGGCGTTGCCGGAGTAGTCGACCCCGCACTGATTGTTCCGTTCGGCGTCGTTATTGCAAAGCTAACTGTATCGCCAGCGTTAAATGCAAATGTTCCGCTTGCATCTGTGACGCCACTAAGACCGGATGGTGATGCCGAGTACGACAACCCTTTTGTTGGTGAATCGATGTACGTTCCCGTATAGCTTGTTGTGCCTCCTCCAGTGCTTGTCGTCCCGCCGCCACCGCCACAAGCGGTCAAGACTATGGCCGAGCAGATGTATGCAAGGCTCTTTGCTTTAAAAATCATCACATTCCCTTTTTTATAAAAACAACAAATTTGATAATACTTTCGAATTTGTCAACATATCAACTGAATTCTCATTGTTGCTTTTAAGCCGTGGCCTGTCAAGCCGTGACTTTTTGGGCCATATTTTGAAAAACTCATGGTCTATGCAGACCAAGAAACATGCGACTCTCGCGAAAATTAAAGAAGACTTGGCCAGAAACCTCAAAAGAATTCGTTTAGAAAAAGGCTTTGCACAGGAGCGGTTAGCACTTGAAGCCGATGTTGATCGAACCGTGGTGAGCAAGATTGAGCGCGGCGTGACCAACCCGTCTTTAGAAATATTGCTCCGTCTAGCTAACCAGTTGGAAGTCGAGTTGACTGATCTGCTGATGACGACAGGGCTAGATTGACTTCGATTGTGGACAGCCGTTTATAAAGTGCAAACTCTCAAATTGAGAGTTGACGCCCTCAAGAAGGCTGTGCTTTCTTAAAGCAAGTAGCCCAGCGTAAATTTAATTGACACTCAGACAGAGGTTTAAAACGCCACCTCAAGCCAACTGCTCCGCCGCCATAGTCGCCGTCAATTTCGAATAGTGCCGCTCCAACATCAACACACTCGTGCCCATCTGCCGCGCCAGCGTGTGGATGTCAGTGCCCGCCAACAATTCCACCGTAGCGTAGGTGTGCCGCAGGCTGTATAAAGTGCGTTGCTGACCACTGCTCATGTCCTTGCTTAATCCAGCAGCAGCCAGCAAGCGCATAAAAGTGCCGGCCAGCGCATAAGGTTGACTGCCATCGTCCAGTGTAAAAACACGCTCAGGCAGTTTGGCCGCAATGGCAGCTTCAAGTGTTAACCCCACAGTCTTTTGTCTTCCAGCCAATCGGGCCAGTGCTTGCGCGGCTCGGTGTTTGGCAATCAACCAGCGCCCACCTGTTTTGCCACTGACCCAAATGCGCAGGTAGCGCTGCTCTTTGTCCGTGTGCCATTCAATGTGCTGCCACAGCATATTCATACTTTCTTTCCCGCAGCGCATACCTGTTGTCAGCAGCAATTCCACATAGTCTCTAAGCAGCAGCTTCATCTGCCGCCCGGTGTGCCTGTGTCCACCTGCTTGCACCCACTCAGGCATAAAAGCCAACAGCTTGGCGATCTCTTCCGCCGTAAAGCCAGGTCGTGCTTTGCTTTTGGGTCCACGTCGGCTTAAACGGGCCACGTTTTGTTGTGGATTCAAATGTCCCTGCTCCACCGCCAGTTCAAGGACCCGGTTGAAGGCCGCCGCGTGCGTGGCCAATGTGCTGGCTATGGGCATATGGCCGATTTGCTGATTGCGCCACACCTCAAACTCTCTGACCAGCTTGTTGTCGATGCTGGTCAGGTTGTATTTGCCGAAGTAGGGGATCAAATACTTGCGAATGACACGCTGGTAATCTTTGTTCGTCATCGGGCGCAGGCCTTGTTCGATCTCCTGCTCCAGCCGATTCAAGCATTCTTGCGCTGCCACGCTGTAGCGCCGTGTGGTCTGTGCAATGCCCATCTCTTCTTTAAATTTGGCCCGGTCATAAAGGTTGCCAGCCACCCGTTTTGCAAAGTTCAAGTCTTTGTAGCGGGTTGACGCTCTGTGCCAAGCCCTGTCAAACAACTTGAAGCGCACTTGCCAAACAGAGCTTCTGTCACGCCGGTAAAGCACCACACAGCCGTCACGCAAATGGTGAATATCGTTCTGTGGGGTATCGGCAATCAGCGTGATGTTGGACAGCTGACTTGTGGTCACAGTGATGGGCAGCTTGACGCCAGCTGCGTCAAAATCCACGCACAGCGCAGCAAGGGTGGGGTAGGCGATTTGGGTTGCTTTCAATTTTCAGTGCTCCTAAAAGCGTAGCTTAAAGTCGAGCACGAACAGTGGGCAAGCTGGATTTGTGTGCAATGCCCGTGCTATGAGGCCGCCAACGTAAAAGTCAGTTGGCAGGCGGGGCAGAGGGTGACAGAACGCTTGCTTGCAGATCAACGAACGCTGGAAAATGTGATG
>Ga0114964_10003478_pt1 | contig 10632 bp, 9 predicted proteins | sample C_131016_MF_Meta_FD_92638 | JGI IMG/M metagenome (GOLD analysis project Ga0114964, IMG submission 92638) | Freshwater microbial communities from Lake Croche, Canada to study carbon cycling - C_131016_MF_MetaG | ecosystem: Environmental > Aquatic > Freshwater > Lake | place: Lake Croche, Canada... | reverse complement strand
TTTGTGGTTGCTTACGTCAAGGTGCCTTCCGATTCCTTAGTACGAATCCCTGGCCTGGGCACAGTCGGCACCAGCCAAGTGCTACTGGGCTTCTGTTTTGGGTTAGGGCTTCTCTTGATTGGCCTTGGCGCAATTCATTGGGCTAAGAAACTCATGACCGATGTTGAAGTAACCCAAGAGCGTCACGCGCTCACTTCAAGCCAAGAAGAACGTGATGAAGTCGCTGAAATCGTCAAGCGCGGTGCAGCTGAATCAGGTTTCGGTCAGCACAAGATGATCCGCCGCACTCTACTCGGCGCATTGGCTCTGTTCCCTGTACCGCTGGTCGTAATGCTTCGCGACCTTGGTCCAATGCCAGGCAAGCGACTCCGCTCAACTCTGTGGGCACATAATGTGCACATTGTTACTGATGCCACGTACCAAAAAATCAAAGCATCGGACATTCCACTAGGTGGTCTTGTTAATGCTGTTCCAGAAAACCTCTTGAAGGTAGAAGAAGCGGCCGGAAACATTAACGACCGTGGCAAGGCTTCCATCATTTTGGTGCGCATGGATCCAAGCGAAATTGTCTCCCAACAAGGTGACGGCTGGGACTACCAAGGCATCGTTGCTTACTCCAAGATTTGCACCCACGTCGGTTGCCCGATCTCGCTGTACCAACAGCGCACACACCACCTGCTATGCCCATGTCACCAGTCAACTTTCGACTTGGCGGATTCAGGCAATGTGGTCTTTGGTCCCGCCGCACGGCGGATGCCGCAACTTCCTATTACAGTGGATAGCGAAGGTTACCTTGTTGCACAAAGTGACTTTAACGAACCAGTCGGACCTAGTTTCTGGGAGCGCGGATGAGTATCGCAACCAACCCTAAAGAAAAGCCTGCAACCAAAGTTGGTGTTGCAGCGACCTACGTCGATGATCGTCTAGCGTCGGCAAGTTTCACAAAGCGCCTGTTGAACAAGGTCTTCCCTGACCACTGGTCCTTCATGCTCGGTGAAATTGCCCTGTACAGCTTCATCATCTTGCTGCTGTCTGGCGTCTACCTCACATTGTGGTTTAAGCCTTCGATGACCGAAGTCATTTACAACGGCTCATACATGCCGCTCAAGGGCATCAAGATGTCTGAAGCTTTCAATTCAACCTTGAACATTTCTTTCGATGTTCGTGGTGGGTTGCTGATTCGACAGATTCACCACTGGGCAGCACTCTTCTTTGTCGCCGCGGTATCAGTGCACTTACTGCGCGTCTTTTTCACGGGGGCTTTCCGCAAGCCTCGTGAAATCAACTGGGTCATCGGCACTGGCCTGCTCACCCTCGCCATTCTTGAAGGATTCGCCGGCTATTCGCTACCTGATGATCTACTTTCAGGCACTGGCCTGCGTATCGCAGAAGGCATTATGCAGGCAATCCCACTCGTGGGTACCTACCTTGCGATGTTCCTCTTCGGTGGCGAGTTCCCGGGGACCGACTTCATCTCACGCCTTTACTCCGTGCACATTCTGCTTATCCCAGGCATTCTTCTTGGTTTGGTAACCGTTCACCTCATCATGGTGTTCTACCAAAAGCACACACAATTTGCTGGTCCTGGTCGTACGGAAAGTAACGTAGTTGGCTACCGCTTGTACCCCGTGTACATGGCTAAGGCTGGCGGCTTCTTCTTCGTCGTCTTCGGCATCACAGCCCTCATTGCTGGATTTGTATCAATTAACCCAATCTGGCTTTATGGTCCCTACACTCCAGCACAAGTCAGTGCCGGCTCACAGCCTGACTGGTACATCGGTTGGCTTGACGGTGCCGTGCGCCTGACCCCGAACTTAGAAACAACAGCTCTTGGTCACACAATTAGTTGGAACCTTCTGATTCCGGCCTTGATTGTTCCGGGCATCATGTTCACTCTTCTAGGTCTATATCCCTGGATTGAAGCGTGGGTAACTGGCGACAAGCGCGAACATCACATTCTTGATCGTCCGCGCAATGCCGCTACACGCACCAGTCTTGGTGTGATGGCTCTGAGTTTCTATGGCATTCTCTGGATTTCGGGCGGCAATGACATTATTGCGACCCAATTCAATCTGGCCATCAACACAATTACTTGGACTTTCCGTGCATTGATTTTCATTGTGCCACCAGTGGCGTTCGTCATCACTAAGCGCATCTGCCTAGGTTTGCAGCGCCGCGATCAGGACAAGCTGCTTCATGGCTACGAAACTGGTCAGATTCTTCGACTACCACATGGCGAGTTCATTGAGATTCATGCTCCGATCTCCGATGAAGAGAAGGCTGTCTTGCTGTCTAAGGAGGACATAGCCCCACTTGCGATTGCTCCGTCAGCGGACGCTTCCGGTGTACGCAATCCGAAGGGCCTGGCTGGCAAGATTCGTGGACGGTTGTCTAGTTGGTATTACGCAGACAATGTGGCTGTCCCCACTGCTCCAGAGTTGGCCGAAGCAGCCGAACATGCAGAGCATCAGTTGCACGCTGCAGCAGAGCATGGTGCCATCGCAGACCACTAGGTCACAAGAAGTTGAAATGACCCGCACATCTGATGTTGTGCGGGTCATTTTTATGTGTGCTTTCAATCGTTGGCCAGTTCGTAGCTTGGTAGCTCCTGCAGTCCGTGAGTTGTCGCAGCACTCAGAATCAATTTCATGCGGGTAATTGAACTTCTTGTGGCCTGGAGAGTGTGGCTCTGCGACCAAATGTGCCTAGCCCCTTATTGCGTCTCGTCGCTCTTGCGCAAATGCTTCAGCAAATGGGTCATCGAAACTGGCCAACGAGCCGACTACGCTCTGAATGAGGTGATCCGCTAACTGCGGATTACGTGCCAGCACTGGACCATGCATGTACGTGCCAATCACTTTGCCGTGGATAATGCCCTCTGGAATTTTGCCGGAAGAATCGGCCTGGTGTAGCCCGTTGCCGAAGCCCGACTCCACCCAACCTAGTGGTTGCATGGTTGAACCAATCTGAGTGCGGCCCTGATGATTCTCAAAGCCCGTCAAGAGCGGACCCAAGGAATCATCTGCCGGTGTCACAAATAGCTCACCTACGCAGCGGGGATCATCTGTGTAAATTGTTGCTGCCTCAACTAAACCTAAGCCAGCAACAATATTTCCTTCCCGGTCAGGCAAGGAAGTTCCAATCAGTTGAAAACCAGCACATACTGCAAGGACAGCAGCACCATTGCCCACTGCCCTATTGAGACCTGAATCTTTGCGTAACATGTCGAGAGCAATGGCTTGCGGGCCATCCTCGCCCCCACCAAGAAGGTAAATATCGCCTGAAGTTGGCACATGTTCATTAGGCGCTATCTCAATGATGTCAACGTCAAGACGCCGAGCCCTCGCTCGATGCATCAGAACTTCAGCGTTGCCCTGATCTCCATAGGTTCCCAGCAAGTCGTGGTACAGGCGCACGATCGATAGTTTGCTCATCTGTCTAGACCAGTCGTTGCGTTGTGGAGCCCGAGTGCCTCTGCAGCCAAATCTTGAAACGCCGTGTAACTCGCGATTGCCTCGACCGGCTCGCTATCTAGGCCTTTACCGGTGAGCACTTCGACAGCCAATGCAAAACTGTCAGCCACCGCCACGTCTATGCCTTGAACACTGAGCCGATAGGCAACATCACGACGACGCTCTCCAGTGCACACAACCTGCTTGCCCACGAGTGACGTGTAATCGACATCCCAAAGCCAAGACGTGTCACGGCCATCGATACCTCTTGCATTAACACTCAGCACGACTTTAGATGCAGAAATTTGTGCCAAGGATTCGCGCCAACTCTCAGGGTTCTTGGCTAATCGGGTTTTTACCTGGTTTCCACTGACTTGATAGTTGGCAACGCGATCAGGGGCTTCTGCAGTTAAGTCGGTCTGAACATTCACTGGGACGACTGCACCCATAAGGCGTGCCGCTTCTATTGCTAGAACTGCATTGCGACCAGGTCCGGAGAGTCGCTGATCCGCACGAATCTGGGCTGATAACGTGCCAAGACCGCAACTGCAGCGATAGTCACTCTGTGACCAGTCGAGGAGTTCACTGCAGTTAGGGCAAGTAGCCGCGTCAGGATGTTTGCGACCGCCAAATGTAACTCTGAGCACATGTCCCGCATCGGCGACCGCATACTCCAAGAACGGGTCGTCGCGATTGATGACAAATGTCATCTCATCGCCTGTGAAACTGCTTCGCCACAAGTTGGCTACTTTACGGACTTCCCCAGTGCGGTGCAGTTGATCACGGGAGAGATTCAGCAATACAACCACTTTGGGGTCCAAAGCTTCGCACATAGCCGGCAGATACAGCTCATCGCATTCGAGCACCACGTACCTGTTTCGGGGGCGAGCGGCCAGGACAGTAGCGATTCCAGCACTCATGTTGGCGCCAAATTCGCTAGTACTCACATTCTCGTCTGTGCCTTCAGCCAGAATGCGTGCCAGAAAAGCGGTGGTTGTCGTTTTACCGTTGGTTCCACTGACCAGAATAATGTCTCGGCCAACCGCCAATTTTGATAGAGCATCAGGATCAAGCCCAAGAATTACTCTGCCTTGTATCGTCTCACCACGACCCTTTCCGGCCGCTTGGGACAACTGGCTGGCAAGCGCACCAGCCCTTGCTGCCAGTGACAACCTGAGTGGGCCGAGCACGACTATCTCGCTACTGCGCGAAGTTGCCGCGGAAGTATTCGAAGAGCAGGCTAAACACAGAACCCAACAGCGCCATGACGCCCAGCACTGCTAACCAACTGGCGAAGACAAAGCCGAGGACGAATACAAAGGTCGAAGCACCGATAGCGAGCGGTGCCCAAGAGTGCGGCGAGAAAAATCCGTAGCTCGTATCTGAATCACTGATTTCAGCATTCTCGTTATCTTCTGGTAAATCGCCTACACGGCGGGACGTGAAGAGAGCATAGAAACCGATGAGGAAGGCAAGTCCACCAGTCAAGGCAAGTGCCGTAGTGCCAATTGGTTCATGCGACATAAACCAATAGACAACGGTGACAAGTGCGTAGAAAACTGTGCCAAATGCAAAGAGTAAACCGCCAGTTTTCATAGTTACTTATCCTTGTCCTGTGCTGTAAGGGTTTCGAAAATTTCGTGTCGAGCGAGTCCGTCCAAGTGAGCCACTTCAGGATGGTGCAGATCAAATGCAGGGCGTTCGCTGCGAATGCGAGGGATCTCGATGAAGTTGTGTCGTGGTGGCGGACAGGACGTTGCCCACTCTAGGGACCCACCCCAACCCCAAGGATCATCTGTGTTGACCATGGGAGCCGTGGTTGTGGTCTTGTAAATATTCCAGAGGAATACGAAGGTGGATGCACCCAAAACGAATGAGCCAATTGTCGAAACCTGATTGAGACCAGTGAAACCATCGCTCGCCAGGTAGTCAGAGTAGCGACGCGGCATACCTTCAACACCAAGCCAGTGCTGGACTAGGAAGGTCGTGTGGAAACCGAAGAACACTAACCAGAAGTGCAGTTTGCCTAAGCGCTCATCCAACATCTTGCCGGTGAACTTTGGCCACCAGAAGTAGAAACCTGCAAACATTGCAAACACAACAGTGCCAAACACAACGTAGTGGAAGTGAGCTACGACAAAGTATGAATCACTGACGTGGAAGTCAAGTGGCGGTGCCGCCAAGATGATGCCGGTCAGACCACCAAAGAGGAAGGTTGCGAGGAAGCCAATGGTCCACAACATAGGTGTCTCGAATGAAACTGAGCCACGCCACATTGTGCCGATCCAGTTGAAGAACTTCACACCCGTCGGCACCGCAATCAGCATGGTCATAAACGAGAAGAACGGTAGATTGACCGATCCAGTCACGTACATGTGATGAGCCCAAACCGCGACTGACAGCCCAGCGATAGCAATGGTTGCGAAGACCAGACCCTTGTATCCGAAGATTGGCTTGCGGCTGAACACTGGAATGATTTCGCTGACAATACCGAAGAAAGGTAACGCCAGAATGTAAACCTCTGGGTGTCCGAAGAACCAGAAGAGGTGTTGCCACAGCAGAGCTCCACCATTCGAAGCGTCGTAAACGACCGCGCCGAACTTTCGATCAATTTCCAGCATGAGCATCGCGGCAGCAAGCACTGGGAACGCCATCAGGACTAGAACACTCGTGAGGAGGACATTCCAGGTGAACAGCGGCATGCGGAACATGGTCATTCCAGGCGCACGCATGGTGAAAATTGTTGTGATGAAGTTGACCGCGCCAAGGATGCTTGCCATGCCGCTCATGGTGAGACCCATGATCCAAAGGTCAGACCCGATGTTCGGTGAGTTAACAACGTTAGAAAGTGGAGAGTAAGCGAACCAACCGAATGCAGCCGCACCACCTGGCGTGATGAAGCCAAGGACAACAACGATGCCGCCAAACAGGTACAGCCAGTAACTGATCATGTTAAGGCGAGGGAAAGCCACATCGGGAGAGCCAATCTGCAGAGGCATGATCGCATTTGCAAAACCAGCAAATAGAGACGTGGCGAACAGGAAGAGCATCAGAGTGCCGTGCATCGTAAACAACTGGTTGTACTGCTCGTTACTCACGAACTGCAAACCCGGTGCTGCCAATTCAGCACGAATCACCATGGCCATGGCACCCGCGATGACAAAGAACGTAAACGACGTCACCATGTAGAGGTTTCCAATGACCTTGTGGTCAGTGGTCGTCGCCCAGCCGACGATCTTGCGTCCACGGGATGGACGCGCAACAGCGGCGGGAGCGGGAATTTCGCTTACTACTGGTCTATCGATGATTGCCATGTCTACTCTCCTGCTACTACTGTTCGACCGGTATTCAACTTGCCAGATTGGCCTCGTGCCTTGAGCTGAGCGATGTGTGCATCGTAATCCGCTCTAGTGACGACTTTGACATTGAAAAGCATGCGTGAATGATCAACACCGCAGAGCTCTGCGCACTTACCAGAGAAGGTGCCCAAGCGGTCTGGCGTAACTTCAAACGCATTCTTGCGACCAGGAATAATGTCCATTTTCATCAAGAATGCAGGTACCCAGAAGGAGTGAATGACGTCTGGTGAGGTCAACTCAAACTTGACTTTCTCATTGACGGGTAGCCACAAAGTTGCACGGTTCGCCGGAGTGCCGATGTCATACGCGGATTCATCTAGGTAGTTGAATCCCCAGGCCCAGCGCCAACCTTCTACGTTTACCGTATGAGTCTGGTCGTTACTGATCTTCGTCAAAACGGACTGATCGCGAGCACTGAAATAAAACAGCGCGAGCACCATAAGCAGAGGTGCAACTGTGTACAAAATTTCAATCGGGACGTTGTACTTAACCTGCGCTGGCATGTCATCAGCTGACTTGCGGCGGTAAACAACAATCGCCCAAATCAGCAGACCCCACACCAGAAGTCCCACGATGAGCGCAGCCAGCCAGGAGCCTTGCCACAAAGACACAATCCGCGGACTTTCTTTGGTCGCTGGCACTGGCATACCGAGACGCCCGGCCGTGCTGTCCTTGGAACAACCAGCAAGAAATAGAACTGACATGCCGGTAAGCAACGCCAAACTGAGTCGCTTACTACGTGCTGACGATTTCACGTGATGCTCATCCTTAATGTGTCCGACCTGAGTGACCAATATGTGGTGTCTCATGGGATTTTTAACCTGTTCACACACTATCGTAACGAGTCAGCATCGAGCTTGATGGCACGTGCTTTAGCGACATTATTCACATTCAGCCAAACAAGAACAGGCTGCTGCGCTCTGTCTAGCCTGAAGCCGCCAGTGCTGTAAACGCGGAAGACATGCCTCTCTTAGTTGTTACGAGTGTGCAGTAGTCACTGCGTGAAATCTCGCGTGCACCCAGTGAACGTAGGTGGTCCGTCATCCACTGCGAATCAATGACCCGACCAGGAGTCTGGCTCATGATGCGACCCAAGTGCACGAGTGCCACCTTCGAAGCATCTCGTGAGACATGAAACATGGACTCCCCTGCGAACACTCCGCCTATCTCTACGCCATACAGGCCACCAACAAGATCTCCTCGGGTATCCCGCACTTCAACCGAATGGGCATGACCCAATTCGAAGAGACGCGTGAATGCATCCACCACATTCGAGTTGATCCAACCTTGTGGGCGCTGTGGATCTCCACAGGCGATGACCACTTCTCTAAATTGTTGGTCTATGGTCACGGTGAACTTCTTGAGACTGTTTCGCAGCGAGCGTGAAACTTTAATCTCATCCGGTATGAAGATCGCACGTATCGCCGGCGACCACCAACCTATGGCCTCACTATCGACATCAACCTCGAACGGCATCGGGAAAAACCCACGCTGATAGGCCGTCAGCAAAGTGTCAGGCTCCCAATTGCTACCAAAGTATGTCAACTTTGGCCATTCAACCGGCGTCTGCGCGTAAAGTGCATGGCCATGGTTATCGATGCCGCTTAGCGCAAGGAAATCTTCATCGGCTGGTGCCTCAACTGGATTGGGAAAGTCAACGTTGCCAGCATCGGTGAGCAATGTGGATCCTAACGACTGCCGACGTGAGTCATGTGAGCTTGAATTTCGTCAACGACCCCACTGCCGTAGGCCTCAGTCAGACGACTGAGGAAGTCGCTGCGGTCGAGACCAAACTCTTGTGTACCTACAGTTTCAATCACATAGGTGGCAAGAAGCGAACCAACCTGCGCACAGTGCTCGAGAGATACTCCCCAGTTCAGACCACTGATGAAGCCAGCACGGAAAGCATCGCCGACACCGGTCGGGTCTTTAATGACTCGCTCTTGCGCAACTGGCACACGGATGTCGAGGCCATCACGCGAAGTGATGTGGACGCCGTTCTTACCCAGAGTCGTCACCCGAACTCCAACACGCTGCAAAATCTCGTCGTGAGTCCAACCCGTACGGGTCTCAATGAGCGTAGCTTCGTACTCATTATTGAATAGGTACGCGGCTCCATCGATAATTTCTTGTGTTTGCTCGGGCGACAAGCGAGGTAGCTGTTGCGATGGATCCGCAATGAAGTCGATTCCAGCGGAACGACATGCACGCGTGTGCGCAATCATCGCGGCTGGGTCATCAGCGCCGATCAGGACAAGGTCTAGGCCACCAACAGTCTGTGCGATTGCCTGCAAGTCCAACTGTGCCGATTCCGACATTGCTCCCGGATAAAAGGATGCAATTTGATTCTGTTCCTGATCAGTCGTGCACATAAATCGTGCCGTATGAGCAGTTTTGGAGACGTGGACGTAATCACAAATAACGCCGTACTCCTGCAACCATGCCTGATAGTCCGCAAAATCTGAACCAACTGCAGCAACAAGAATCGGTTGACCACCAAGAACGCCAATACCAAAGCAAATATTAGCTGCTACACCACCACGGCGAATCTGCAGATCGTCCACTAAGAACGACAACGAGACGTTATGGAGTTGATCCGCCATCAGCGAGTCGTTGAATAGACCAGGGAAGGTCATGAGATGGTCGGTAGCAACCGAGCCAGTAATTGCAATCTGCATAATTCATCAACCTAACGAAAAGTGCCTGCAGCTGTCGGACAGTCACAGGCACATTCCAGCGTCTATTTAGTGGAAAGAATCACCACAGGCGCATGAACCGCCTGCATTGGGATTGTCAATGGTGAAGCCCTGCTTCTCAATGGTGTCTACAAAATCGATGACAGCTCCACCGAGGTAAGGAAGGCTCATGCGATCGACGACTACACCAACACCAGAAATTTCATTACGGACGTCACCGTCCAGGCTGCGGTCATCAAAGAACAGTTGATAGCGCAGACCTGAGCAACCACCCGGTTGGACAGCAATACGAAGATTCAGATCATCGCGGCCTTCTTGCGCAAGAAGTACTTGCACCTTAGAGGCTGCTTGCTCGGTCAAAATCACGGTCGACTGAGTCGCTTCGCTGGTCTCAGTTGCATCTACAGACATGTTGCTCCTTTGTACTGGTACTTCTCACGACGGTTGATGCCTAGTGCAACATGTCGGTCGATGAATACATTCCCTAGTCTAAGCAAACAATTGCCTAAACGCCGACTGTGCTTAAGCCCGGCCCCATGATTTCGCGACACGAGCAGTCAAAGCACGCAAGGATGATGCGGGTTGCGCGCGCGATACTTCGGCTCCAACCAAGTCTTTCATTGCGTAGGCAGAGTCGATGCCTGCATTTGAGATTTCTCGTTTGCCAAGTCGGACTTCGCCAGCAAGGGCAACACAAGGCACTCCAGCCTTAGCAGCCAGTTGAGTCAGGCCAGTGACAACCTTCCCATGAAGTGTTTGATCATCGAGGCAGCCTTCACCCGTAATCACGAGATCTGCTTGCCGAATCTGATCCTCAATCCCGAGAATTTCCATCACCGTGTTGATGCCTGAAACTCTCTGCGCTCCCACGTGAATGAGCGCATACCCCAAGCCACCAGCAGCCCCTGCGCCCAGCGCTACTGACGCATCTTTGCCATCTGCGCGTCGACCACAGACTGCTGAAAAGTTTGCGAGTGCAGTCTCTAATTCCATGACCGCAAAATCGTCTGCACCCTTTTGTCTGGCAAAGGTCGCGGTTGCACCACGCAGACCAAGAAGTGGATTGTCGACATCAGTAGCAGCGACTAACCTGACACCGTCTAGGAGCGTCATTACAGCCTCAAG
>Ga0114964_10003477_pt1 | contig 10633 bp, 7 predicted proteins | sample C_131016_MF_Meta_FD_92638 | JGI IMG/M metagenome (GOLD analysis project Ga0114964, IMG submission 92638) | Freshwater microbial communities from Lake Croche, Canada to study carbon cycling - C_131016_MF_MetaG | ecosystem: Environmental > Aquatic > Freshwater > Lake | place: Lake Croche, Canada... | reverse complement strand
AGGCATACCGTAAATCGGCGCAGTTTTGTCGTCGCGTGCTGCTGGGTTAACCACATCGTTTGCACCAACAACTAATGCAACATCTGCTTCAGCAAACTCTGGATTAATTTCATCCATTTCCTTGAGCTGGTCGTACGGAACATTGGCTTCAGCAAGAAGCACATTCATGTGTCCTGGCATGCGACCCGCTACCGGGTGGATTGCGTAATCAACTTGGATACCTTTGGCACTCAATAGTTCCACTAGTTCACGAATGGTGTTTTGTGCTTGAGCTACTGCTAAGCAGTAGCCAGGCACGATGATTACTTTACGCGCGTAGCTAAGCATGATGGCCACATCGTCAGGTGACGCCGATTTAACAGGGCGATCTTCAGCTGTTCCTGATGCAACGATTGCCTTGGCAGTGAATGCACCAAAGAGTGTGTTTGTAAGTGGGCGACCCATTGCCGCAGCCATCATGCGAGTCAGCAATGTGCCAGATGCGCCAACGAGTGTGCCGGCAACGATTAGCAGAGTATTGCCCAAGACATAACCTGATGCGGCTACAGACAAACCAGTAAATGCATTCAGTAGTGAAATCACAATTGGTACATCAGCGCCGCCAACGGGCAGAACGAGTAACAGCCCCATCAAAAGTGACATACCGAGTAGAACGTAAAGCAAAGAATTTGCCGGGTTTGCAACCAATAGCACAGCCGCGGCAATCGTTCCAATGCCGGCAAGTGAAGTGATGTAACGACCTAACGGCAATACGACTGGCCTTGATGTCATTAGTTCTTGTAGCTTCATAAACGTCAGGATTGAACCAGAGAAGGAAACTGCGCCCACTAATACGGTGAAGACGGTTGCAGTCAGTGCAGATTTTGATTCACTAGCAGTGCTGGTGAACTCAACAACCGAAACAACAGCAGCAGCGCCGCCGCCCACACCATTAAACAATGCAACCATTTGGGGCATCTGTGTCATTTGTACGCGCTTGGCTGCAATCCAACCAATAAGTGAACCAATTGTGATGGCACCGAGGATGAAAGGTAAATTGCCTTTCAGGTTGCTTAGACCTTCTCCGTAATACTCAGTTCCGTAAAAAAATATAACAACAGTCGCTACCCCAGCACCTAATGCGCCAAGCAAGTTACCGCGGCGTGCAGATTTTGGTGAAGACAAACCTTTGAGCGCCAAAACGAAAAGCACCGCAGCGCCAAGTTCAGTTAGGCGAACCCAAGTCGGTGCCTGTGGTTGTGAAACAGTGTTTGAAAGATGTGCAATTAGTGGAGTCATTGTTATGCCTCATCCTTCTTAGCTGGTTTTGGTTTGAACATTTCTAGCATTCGATCTGTAACTACGAAACCGCCAACCATGTTGATTGCAGCAAGAACGATAGCTCCTAGGCCGAGAAAAAACCCAAGACTGTATTTGTCTGACTGCCCGGTTACCAGAATGGCACCAACCAAGACAACACCGTGGATTGCGTTTGCACCAGACATCAATGGAGTATGCAGTACCGCAGAAACTTTGGAGACAACTTCAATACCCACAAAGATACTTAATATAAAAATGGTTAATAATGAAATAGCATCCATAATTAGTTTCCTTCTGCTGGAATTTCCAACGCCGGCAAACCAAGTTGTTCGCGAGCGGTTGCATTCTTTACTTCGCCTGCAAATACTAATGCGCTACCGGCGATAACTTCGTCAGAAATATCTGGGGTGACTTCCCCATCCTTGGTTATCAGTGTTAAAAGTGAAACCACATTTTGGGCGTAAAGTTTGCTGCTATGCACTGTAAGCTGACTTGGTACATCGCGGGCACCAATTAACGTGACTTTTCCACCCACTCCATCAATTAGTACATCTTCGCCAGGAACTGAGCCTTCAACATTTCCGCCAGTTTCAGCAGCTAGGTCAACAATGATTGAACCTGATCCCATCGCTGAGACCATGTCTTTGGTAAGTAGAAGCGGTGCACGGCGCCCAGGAACTGCAGCTGTTGTGATCACGACATCTGCAGCAGCGACGAATGGCTTAAGCGCATCTTGCTGAGCTTTTGCTCGATCTTCGCCCATCTCGCGCGCGTATCCACCGGAACCTTCAACTGCATCTAGATCGAGGTTAATAAATGTTGCGCCCATCGACTTCACTTCATCAGCACTTGAACTGCGCACATCGTAGGCACTAACTACTGCGCCAAGTCGACGCGCAGTGGCCATGGCCTGAAGACCAGCAACGCCTGCGCCAAGTACTAAAACTTTTGCAGGCTGAACTGTACCTGCAGCTGTCATTAGCATCGGGAAGAATTTTGTTGAACGTTCTGCAGCGATCAAAACGCAACGATACCCAGCGCAGAGAGCCTGAGAAGTCAATGCGTCCATAGACTGAGCGCGAGAAATACGTGGGACCAATTCGAACGAAAGACTAGTTGCGCCTGCAGCACTAAGTGCCTTGATGGTCTCGAGATCATTTGTTGGTGACAAGAACGAAACGGTAACTGCGCCTTTCTTGACCTTGCTGGCAACTTCGGGCGAAAGCGCTCGAACGGTTGCGATCACATCTGCTTTAGCCAGCTCTGCAGCCGCGGCATCTGCTGGGACAATTTGCGCCCCTGCGCCCAAATATTGATTGTCATCATGGCCAGCGCAATCGCCAGCATTACTTTGCACACTAACTTCTAGCCCAAGTTTGCAAAGCTTAGCTACTGCTTCGGGCACCAGAGCGACTCGTCGTTCACCCACGATCGTCTCGGTTGGGACAAAAACCCTCATTGTTTCTCGCATTCTTGGTTGGTCTAGATAAAAGCGTAGACGCTATTTGCTTAATATGCGCTCGGGACCACGATTAGACAGGACGAGTTGCCCCGCTAAAACTAGTAACAGCGTGCAAAATAGCGGAAGCAAAATTGTGCTTGTTGTGTGAGCGGCAATGTAAGCGGCCAATACCGCCGATGGGACGCCAGCAATTCCCGCGAAAAGAGCAATCCTGTGATCGATGTTTCCTAATCGGTGATGCAGAGATGCGCCTATTACTGCGGTTGCAACGATTACCACCAAACTTGTGCCTCGCGCCAGCTCAGGGGTCAATCCACTACAGATGATTAACGCCGGAATGATTACGATTCCACCGCCAACCCCAAGCAAACCAGCTAGTGTTCCTGAGGCGAGCCCAATTACAACTAGGAGTACCTGCGCGAGTAGTCCGTGCAAGAGTTGAGATGGGTTAGCCGAAATCAAAAGCCTAATTGCCGCGGCAAGTAAAACTCCGGCAAAAATAAAACTCAGTGCACGCTCTGAAATGCTCGCGAGTAGTCGAACTCCTAAAAAAATTCCACCCATCGCGCCACAAGTAACTAATACGGCTGCAGCCCAGTCAATCTGTCCCAAATTCACATAGCCAACCAAGGCAGCGAAACCAATGAATGCTACGGACATTAGCGATGTGGCATGTGCTCGCTTTTGTTCCATACCCAGCCACAGCACAAAAAGTGGAACCATTACAAATCCGCCACCGATACCGAACAAGCCAGCCATGAAGCCGGCGACGAATCCAATAGCTATAAATTTCCAAATCGGTGCGTTTTTAGTTTCTAACATTGGAAACTTTAGTCATTAGAATCTTCTTCGAAGTGATCACTTTGTTCTGGAGTTCGAATCCCAGCAGAAAGATTGGCCATCAAATTACTTAATTCTTCGCGACGTTCCTGCAATGAAGAACTCAGTTCATTTGCTCGGTTCTCTGCCTGAGCAAAATGTGTACCTGCGCGTGCCACTTGCTCGGTGATAGCGATATGCGACTGCGCCCACTGCTCGCGTAAAGCTGCAATGCGCTCACTTAAATCATTAAGAACATCTCGGTGACTATTTACCGCAGCAAGTGCCTGCTCGCGATATTCGCTTGCCGCTTGTTGAATCGCCTTTGCTTGACGGGTTGCGGATTCAACCAAATCAGCGCTTTCCCGAACTGCTGAATCACGCGCAGTTTCCATCATGTGCGAAGCCGCTGATTTTGCTTCACCCAAGAGTTGCTCAACCGTTTGATTAGCGTCAGTTAGATAAGCGTTGGCATTGCTCATCATTTCAGCTGCGCTGCGCTGCGCATCGTCGATTGTTTGTTGCGCTCGTTCCTGAGCGTGGGAGAGAATCTCTTGGCTTCGCGAGTTTGCGTCCTGCCCCAATGCTCGGCTGTCAGTACTAGCGCGTTCAAGCATTGACTGGCTTGACCCGGTGGCTTCGGTAACTAGGCGTTGCGCTTGCGCCTGGGCTGACTGCAACAAAGAGTCAGTTTCGGAGCCAATACGATTCCGTAATTCATCGGTCTCACGCTGCGCAGTATCACGCAGTTCGGTAGTTTCGCGCTGCGCAGTATCACGCAATTCGCTGGTTTCGCGATCGATGCGCGTACGAAGTTCATTCGCGTATTGCTCAGTGCGTTCACGCAGCTGTGCCAATTCGATTTCAGTTCTACTGCGAAGCTCGCTAATTTCCTGTTCACCGCGTGCAATTAGCGCTGCAGCCTCATCTTGAGCTGATGCTTTTAATTCATTCACCCACTGATCTGTGCTTGCCCGTAGCTCACCAACATAGGTTTCAGTTTGGCGGCGAAGTTGCGCAACTTCCGATAGCGTCGCATCCCGCAGGGCAACAGTTTCTAATTCAGTGCGCTGTCGTAATTCTGAAGTTTCATGTTCAACTTGGTTTCTTAATTGTTCGGCATACTCATTCGCAGCATCGCGGATCTGAGTTGCTTCGCCAAGAGTTGAAGCCGCTTCTGATGTTGCCTCATCGATAATTGCTGCTACTTGGCTATCTGAGCCGGCGATATGTGCATCAGCCTGTGATTGTGCGGCCGATAGGACTGCGCTGGCTTGCTCGCGCGCAGCTTCCAAAGTTGCAGTTGCCTCGCCGCGCAGTTTCCGAGCATCAACATTTGCCGCTTCCCGAATGCGCCTAGCTTCAAGGTCCGCAGTTTGCTTTAGGGCTTCACGATCATTTTCAGCATTAGTTAATGCCTGCGATGCTTGCTCCATAAGTTTGGCGGCGCGTTCACGGGCGGCCCTAATAATTACGGCCGCATCCTCAGCGACAAATTTGTTGAGGTCATCTTCATTGATATCAACGAACGTAGGTCGAGATACCTGTGCTTCGAGTTCAGCAATTCGAGCCTGCAGAGCGTTAACTAACCCTTGTTGATCTGCTTGAGTAGGCTGATTTTGGGTTTCAGGTTCAGCAGAGCCGCCGAACAGACGTCCAATACCGCGTGGGTTATTTTGGCTCATTGCATCCTCCCTTACTACCAATCAATAAGAATAGGCGTTAATGGGCGGTTCGGTAAAAGAGTTAACGATTCCGAGGGCGGCCAGAACTGCGTCCGCCACCGGCATTTCGTCGTCCGCCACTTCCAGGTCGGCCACGTCCGCCGCCTGTTGGGGCCGATTTTGCCAATTTCCAAGGCTTTCCAGAAGGTTCCTGGGCTCCGGTAATTTCAGTCAAATCACGTGAATCAGCAGTAACCCGAGTTACCTGCGGCTTAACACCGATGCGATCCATCATGCCAAGCACCGTGCGCTGCTGGCGTGGGCCAATGATTGTGACAACACGACCTTCATCACCAGCGCGGGCAGTTCGGCCCGAACGATGTAGGTAATCCTTTGGATCACCAGGCGGATCAACGTGCACAACTAGCGAGATGCCATCAACGTGGATACCACGAGCTGCAACATCGGTTGCAACAAGAACATCGGTAACACCTTCACGGAACTCATTGATTGTGCGAGTTCGCAAGTTCTGTGACTTACCACCATGCAGTGCGCCTACTGGAATGCCAACAAAAGCTAAATCGGAAGAAATTCGGTCCGCCGCAGCTTGCGTGCGCACGAACAAAATGCTCTTGCCATTACGAGCAGCGATGTGTTGTAACACTTCATCTTTCTCACGTGGCTCAACAATCAAAATATGGTGTTCCATAGTGGTAACGCTGGCACCGGTTGCAGAAGTTTCATGCAGAACCGGATCCTTAAGGTAGCGCGAAACCAGACGATCCACATCGCCATCAAGAGTCGCACTGAAAAGTAGACGTTGGCCTTCGGTTGGAACTAAATCCAAAATATCAATCATCTGTGGCATGAAACCCATGTCACACATTTGATCAGCTTCGTCCAATACAACAACCTGAATTTGTGACAAGTCACAATGACCCTGGTCAACAAGATCGCTCAAGCGCCCTGGTGTTGAAACCAAGATTGGAACGCCACGACGTAAGGCATCAATTTGTTTTGCGTATGGCATACCGCCAGCAATCAGACGAACATCCAAATCGATTACGCGTGCCAGCGGAGTAAGCGCATCGGTAACCTGCATTGCAAGTTCGCGAGTGGGAACCAAAACTAGACCAAGTGGTTGACGTGGTTTAGCTTTGCGGCCGGCAAGCTTTGTGAGCATGGCCAAACCGAATGCCAAAGTTTTTCCAGAACCAGTCTGCGCGCGACCCAGTACATCAAGGCCAGCAATCGCATCTGGCAAAGTCGCCTGCTGAATCGAGAACGGTTCAGTAATTCCATCTTTGGCCAGCAGCTTAACTAATGCCGGATGAACGCCAACTGATTCGAAAGTTTCAGTTCCACTTGGCGCTGGTTGTGCTTCGCGCTTCATTGCCTTGCCCGCAGCTGGTGGACGAGAGTTTGTGCGCGGTGGTCTGCGATCATAACTTGAGCCTGAATCGCGACGTGGAGCTGAACTACGCTTTCTTGGTTCGCTACGTGAGTCTGAATCGTATGAACCTGCTGGCTTTTTACGAGCTGGTGCTTCGCTGCGGCCTCGGCTTGGACGATCGTCAGAGCGGAAATCTACCGAATCGTTAAAAGTTTGTTTTGTGCGTGGTTTACGCTCTGGCTTGCTATCTTGCGCAAACCTTGAGGTCCGAGGCTTAGTCGGGGCTTCATCGCTACGCGGGCGACGTGCTCTAGGAGCTGAATCATCGCTTCGTGCTGGTCGACGAGTTGCTGGAGCATCGTCACTGCGTACTCTGCGAGTTGGGGCGTCATCACGGGAGCGACTTGGCTTTGTACCGGCATCATCACGACGCGTACGTCCTGACTTTGCGGGGATTTCATCTTCACGGGTAAAACGAGCTGGTTTAGTATTGACTGTTTTCGCCTTAGCTTTTTTGCCGTTAGTGGCACTTGATTTTTTGGCTACACCTTTTGCTGAGGCGGCTTTTGATTTACCAGCCTTGTCAACAGAACGATCTTTTTTTAATTTGCGAGCGCGCGGGCTTTCAGGGTTGGAACTTGACGCTGACATTATTGACCCCTGAACTTAGCTAGCAGATCTAGCATTACCCACGCTAAGGGACTTTTGAGCAATCACCTAATTGAGAAGCGTAATTTTTCGGGTTTTTTTCAGGGTTATTACGGAAAAATTCCTTAGTGCGTATAAGAATTTAGGTAGACGGAACTTTTGAAAATTCATTAGCACCCAAAATGCTTTGAATTAGAGTTGCAAGGGCTTTTGCATTCTCATCGATTAAATCGAGAGCTAACTCATGAGTTGGGCCATCTGGCTGGTGGGCGTCTGCAATATCAAAGTCGCCAGAGGTCAAAATTGAATTGGTCTTGGTGATTAACCCCCGGTTTGCATCGAGTTCGCTAACTAGCCAAGACCAGCGTTCGGACATGTCTTCGGGCAACGGTGGGGCAACGAAGCCAATTCCCATCTGCGGATCAGGGGAAGTGAAAAGGCTTCCGTCTAACATCCCGTCATAAATTTTTTCTGCAATTTCAACAGCCTGCGGCAACGTGAAAATCCGGGAGCGAAACTTCGGAAAAGACTGGGCCAAAAACGACATCTGCTGCTGCTCCATGGTCAGAATTAAACCTTGGGCTTCAGGTTCGCCACCTTGGAAAAGTGAAGATACTCCAGGCTGAGTAATTTCAAAGCGCTCGGAAGCTACCTTGCATCGTTGGTCCCCGGCAACTGCATGGGTGCCACGTGAAGTCACGGCAAGTGAAAAATCGGTGCTAGCTAACCATGGGCCAACCTCGCGGCTAAAAATTTCATCGGCAACTGGGCTGCGGCAAATATTTGCTGTGCAGACGAACATCACTGAATCGGCCAGATTACTCATTAATTACAGCCTAACCCAGCAATCACTTTAGCCTTGACCACATTTGGCATTGATTGCGTCCATAACGTTGGGCGTGGATCATTTCCTAACGCTGGCTCAGCGAATTTTAAATCAACGCGCCGAGTCGACTGTGCCGGTAATTCAATGTCAAAGCGCCAAACGTCACGATATAAATCAGTACCTTGAGAAACTGGAAGCACCGACTTGCCCCCAATTTTTGCAGATTCAAAAACTGACCCAAGTGGCACATGAATGAAAACCAACATTTTTGTTGCGCCCGGGTTGCTTGGCCGCATTGTGCCCAAATCAAATCGGGTTGTTACATATGCAGGTAGTCCGCTCGTTGGCGCCGTGTTATTCAGTGAAACTTTCATGACTGAATCTCGGTAAGGGAAATCTGCCTCACAAACGCCTTGTTCGTATCGAACATTTGCTTTGACGTACGCATCCAACTTGTTACCCGCTCCGTTTATCAGCACGACTGCAGTAGTTGGCTTATTTACATCGGCAAGTGAGCCGCCAATCGGTGACTTGAGAATCTTGCTTTGGACAGATTTCTCTTTAGCCCAAGCATGCAAATTTTTACTATGGATTGCTGGAATAAATGCCTGCAATAACCGAGCCGGCCCAATTGCGCCTGTTTGGAATTTTGCAAATGTTTTTTCGATAATTAAGAAAACAGCAGCATCTTTTTGTTTTGGATCAGAATAATCTTGATAAACACCGCGGGTTATGTAATCAACAGCATTTTTAGAGGAAATCTCGCGGCCATGAATTTTTACCGAACCAGTTACTTGCATAAAATCAGCTAATGCGTGTTCATTCATAGAAATAACACCATCAACTTGTTGGCCAAAATTTTGTTCCTCAAGGGCCGCCATTAGGCGCGCATTTGTTGGAAAGTCCGGCGAGATGTTCATGTCAGAGAACCTTGATAGGTCGTAGCCATATAGTTCTGCTTGATCTGGAGTTACATAATCGCGCCAATTGAGCAGTGGCCTGCGCATAACGCCTGTTTCTTTATAAATCGGCGAAAGTTTTAGTCGGCCCGCACTTGCGGTCAAGATACCCCATCCGCCTGGGAAGCCACCGATAGATCGTGCTTCAGCTCCGTTTTGAAATACCAACATCCACTTACGGGGACGGTCAATGCCAAGCAAAGCCGGAGCTATGTAACTAAACATCTTGGCATCTTCGACAATCGGAGCAAGATTGGCAAACCCAGTACCTAATTGCCGAACAGGGTCAGCCACAATCGCTGGTACCCCGTTCAAGTTCAAGGCGTTTATCTCATTTGCCCCGTGTTTAATAGGAGCACTTAGTTGGTTCAGAGAAGTGCTTAAAGTCAAAATGAATTTCAAATCGCTAAGCGACGTATTGGGTTTGCTATTGCGCAGATTATTTTCAAGCCCAGTCGTTGCAGCAAACGCAGCATTCAAATTGGTAGTAACGGTTCGCACAGCCGCAGGCGTTCGGCCTAAGTAAGGAATATGCGCTGCTGCCCACCACACGGGGCCAGTAGTTGATTGGTGAGCAGCTGTGACATCAGAGCGGATGCCTTTTAATAATTCTGCTGCCAGGTCCGCAGTTACATGTCCATTTTTCAAATTAGCCTGCTGGACTTGGCTCTTGATTCGAGAAAGATGATATTGCGCTTGCACACCTGAGTACACCAAGTAAATGAATCCAAAAACAACCAACGCGAAAACAAGTCCAATAGTTGGCTTTTTCCAATTAAGGCGGTTCTGAGGTTCCTGTGAAAGGTCGCTCAATTAATCCACCTCGCTGTGTTTAATGAGTTATTTTTAAGAACTCAAGTCGCTTAGCTAAACGGGGGAACGCTTATCGACTAAATGAATTCTATTTGACTATTGCGCAAATACATTTCTAATCGGCTAGTGATTCGACTTTATTGCAAGGTTAAGAGCTATTTACCAGTCAATTTAAAGTTCTGGACAACCGTCTTATTGATCGTTATTTTCATTGAATTTGGACCTTTAGCAAAAGTTTTTGCTGGAACGACAATGGTAGCTGTTGTTGCTTTTTTGCCGACTTTAACCGTGATGAGTTTTTTGTATTTTCTACCAGACTTTGGCAACAAAGTGACAACTATTCCCGGCTTTAGGTACTTCAACTTAATAGTGATCTTTTTCTTTACAGAAACGGTCTTTGGCGCTGTAATGCTCGGAACATACAACATCAGTGTTTTAACTTCAGGATCGTCATTTGGTGATACGGGGCTGGTCGTAATTACTTTGTAAATTCCTGCGGTTAAGCCAGTGATGGCCTTGGAGTAGGTTCCTTTTTGTGGAATAGAACTAGACTTTGAGCCAATCTTGATTACAAGTTTTTCATTTGGATTTGCGTTTTTGATCGAAAGTTTTGTTTTACCTGTTTTTGCTGCGATAACATCGGGCAACAAAGTGGCTGTTAATGCTGTGCCGACTGGGTAAGCGGCTACTGGTGTGATGAACGCAGCTAGCGAAATAGACATGCTTAAGGAAACGGCGCGAAGTAAATTT
>Ga0114964_10003475_pt1 | contig 10637 bp, 10 predicted proteins | sample C_131016_MF_Meta_FD_92638 | JGI IMG/M metagenome (GOLD analysis project Ga0114964, IMG submission 92638) | Freshwater microbial communities from Lake Croche, Canada to study carbon cycling - C_131016_MF_MetaG | ecosystem: Environmental > Aquatic > Freshwater > Lake | place: Lake Croche, Canada... | reverse complement strand
TCTATTTCGGTTTATAAAAAATTCGGACGGCAAAGGTAATGGCTGTGAGCCAATTACCAAAATGTTTATTCGCTAATTTTAAAAAAATAAAGCAAATAGGCATTTCTAGGCTAAATTCTGGTGGGAAAAAGATTCCTATTCTACTAATAGTCAGTTAATTAGTTAGATTTTGACCATCCATTGGTGCTTATCTTCCTTTACACCCATTCTAATGTCATTTAACTCCTGCTTTAAGGCTTTTGCTATTTTCATTTTATCTACATCAAAATCCATGATGTATTGTTCATGTGCCAATTGCTTCACCATGGAAACAACTGCGGCTGTTCCAACACCAAAAATTTCTTGGAATACCCCTTTTTTATGCGCTGCCACAATTTCATCCACTGATAAGTTTCTTTCTTCTACCTCATACCCCATTTCACGTAATAAAATGATGGCACTATTTCGAGTTACTCCTTTTAATACTGTTCCTCTTTCTAAACTAGGTGTAATAACTTTTCCATCTAATACAAACATCACATTCATCATCCCCACTTCTTCTACCAATTTATGTTCAATGGCATCCGTCCACAATACTTGATCAAATCCTTTTGCATTGGCTAACACCACCGGATATAAACTTGCTCCATAGTTACCGCCATTTTTTGCAAAGCCAACACCACCGGGCGTTGCACGCGTATATTTTTGTTCAATAGCTATTTTCATTGGGGCTGAAAAATAAGCACCACTTGGACCCAAAATAATCATGAACTTATAAGTAAGTGATGGGCGCACGCCTAAAAAAGGATCTGTCGCAATCATGAAGGGGCGAATGTATAAGGAAGCATCCGGCATATTTGGAATCCAATCTTTATCAACGTTAATTAATTGTTTCATGCCTTCCATGAAAATCCATTCTGGTATAGTTGGCATTTGCATACGTTCAGCTGAAACATTAAATCGAATAAAGTTTTGATCTGGTCTAAAAATAACCACTTCACCTTTGTTATTTTTGTAGGCTTTGATTCCTTCAAAAATAGTTTGACCATAATGCAATACAGCACTTGATGGATCTATAGTTATTGGTGAATAAGGTTTTATCTGAACATTCTTCCACTCCCCATTTTCATAGTCTGCCACCAACATATGATCGGTAAAATTTTTACCAAAAGCAATTTCATTCATATTGAAATTAGGCAGATGAGGTTGACTATTTTTTGTAACTGGAATAGGATGCGTAGACATAAACTTAGTTTTTTATAGGTATGATTGACAAAGAAACGAAAAAATTGAAAACTTACAAGTGTTATTTTTCAATTTGAATCAATTCGTTTAATTTTCCAACCTAATGAATGAAAATAAAACAATATTACCTTCTTCCGTTCTTGTTTCTTTGTTCAAAGATAGCTTGGTACTGCCTGAAAATAAAATAAACAAAAGTATTATTCAAGAACAACTGGATTCCTTAGCTGCAGACCAAGAAGCTTTTGCTAAAAAAAATAAAGTCGACGCACCAAAGCCTGCAGAAGTAGAAGATGCATTGGAATTAAATCTGCCTTTAAAATATTTAGGCGACCATAGTAAAGAAATTGTGGTGGTAGTGAATGATCCAGCATCGGTTTACTTAAATGAACCTGATTTTATTTTACTCACTTCTATACTAAATGCCTGCAGATTAACCATCGCTGATATTGCATTAATCAATTTAGGTAATCAAAACGCAACCCTACATCAAATATTAAATACGCTTCCTTCCAAATTAGTCATCGCTTTTGAGGTAGATAGTAAAACGCTTAAAATTAAATTACCAACGAATTTTTACAAACTAACTCCATTAGGTGAAAGCAATTTACTTTTTAGTAAATCTTTAGCAAGTATGCAAGGCACTGATGCAAGTGCCAAACAAGAAAAAGCAAAACTATGGACGGTGCTAAAACAAATCTTCCAATTATAATTATTCTACTTGCTTATGTACACACTTGTTTTTGCTACCAATAATCTACATAAAGTTGAGGAAATACAATCCTTAGTAGGGAATGATTTTAAAATTATTCCATTAAAAGAAGCAGGTATAGATATTGATATCCCCGAACCACATGATACTTTAAAAGAAAATGCGGCAGAAAAAGCAAGAACCATTCACACCCTTACGCAGCAGAATTGCTTTAGCGAAGACACGGGTTTAGAAATTGATTTTTTACATGGCGCGCCAGGTGTAAAAAGTGCAAGGTATGCAGGAGACGATAGAAATTTTCAATCAAATATTGATAAAGTTTTACTTGAATTAAAAAATACAACCCGTAGAAACGCTCAATTTAGAACCGTGATTTGTTTGATTTGGGAAAATACAGCATATTATTTTGAAGGCATTTGCAAAGGACATATCGCATACCAAATGCATGGCGAAAAAGGTTTTGGTTATGACCCTATATTTATTCCAACTGGAAGCACAAAAAGTTTTGCTGAAATGACAATGGAAGAAAAAAATAACTTTAGCCACAGACAAAAAGCAGTGACTCAATTATTCTCTTTCTTAAAAGGTTTGTAATACTAAAGCAACGCTAATAATATTATTGCTGAATGGGCATGGAGGCATTCCAAATGGCCCAACTCTCTTCCGCCTGAATATGCAACATATCTAACCCATTTTTTATAGCCGCTCCCTTTTCTTTTCCTTTGGTTAAAAATAAAGTCTCGCCCGGATTGTAAACTAAATCATATAGATAATGATTCGCCCCAATGGATGCATAAGGTATAGAAGGCGTTTCATTTACATTAGGGAACATACCAATAGGGCTGCTATTAATAATAAGCTTGTGCTGATTGATCATGTCATCATTCAACGCTGAATAATTAATGACAGGTGCATTAAAAATAGAAGCATCTGGTTGTTGATTTCTTGAAACCAATTGATAGGCGATTCCTAATTTTTGCAAAACATATTCTACTGCTGCTGCCGCACCTCCAGTGCCTAATATGAAAGCTTTTGTATGGTTTGATTTTAAAAGTGGTAGCAATGATTTTTCAAATCCGATTACATCGGTGTTGTACCCATACAATTCATTGTTGAACTTACGAATACAGTTACAAGCATTTATTTTTTGCACTACACTAGACGGGAATTGAATAAAGGGAATTACTTCTTTCTTATAAGGGATAGTGACATTTAAACCCTCCAAATTTTCATTTTCCCAAAGTGAACTAAAAGCTTGTATATTATCTATAGGATAATTTTCATATTGTGCATCTACAATATTTTCATTCAAGAATTTTTTTGAAAAAAAGCCTTGTGAAAAAGAATGAGACAAAGGATATCCAATTAATCCAAACTGGCGCAAGGTTATTTATTTAAGTATAAATCAAATGTATCGCTTCTTAGTCCAATACGCATTGTTTCTAAAGGAATGACTTCAGTCGGCGCAATATTTCCTAGGTTCACATTACAGCCCACTAACTCTAAGAAATAAAGCTGTTGCGCTTTTTGTGGCGCTTCCCATAAAATTTTTTCTGCAGGAATTTTGGTTAATATTTCTTGAACCAATCCTTCTCTTACTTCACCACTACCGCGGTAAATACCAACATTGCCTGCTTCGCGTGCTTCGGCAATAACATACTCAGCTCCCGCACTTAGCTCTGCACTCATCAATTCAATCCATTTGTAAGGAGGCATAATATGTGCTGCATCTTTACTACCCACTTCACTTAATACCGTTGCAAACTTTGCAATTTTTTCAATGTAGCCACATTTTTCAGCATGTGGTATGGTAATAGAGCCGTCACTCACTTCTATCAAATCAATTTTATAATCCTTACAAATAGCCGCATAGTCATCAAACTGATCTCTAATTACAAAAGCTTCAAATAAGGTTCCACCAAAATAAACAGGAATTCCATGTGCTTGGTACAATTCTATTTTTTTTCTCAAATTAGGGGTTACAAAAGAGGTTCCAAATCCTAGCTTAATTAAATCGGTATGAACTCCTGCAACACTTAAAAAATTTTCTGCCTCTGTAAAACTCAATCCCTTATCCATCACCATCGTTAATCCACTTTTTCTAGGCTTAGCTGTTCTTTCCGGGATTTGAGACATTGTAAAGTTCATCATAATAATTGTACATTATTGAGTAAGAGCGTGAAGGTAACTCAATTGATTAAGATTTTTTTAGCTTCTTGTATTGCCCAATCAATTCAGCCACTTTAGCATCCTGAACTATTTCAGGATAAAATTTTATAAATTTTTTCAGCAGTTTAGTTGATTTAGATAAGGCCATCTCTAATTGCAACAAGCCTTCGGCATTTTTATTCATTATAAACAAGATAGCACTTCTGTAAAAAATGAAAGTCACTTTGCCTTGTGTTGACATATAGGCCAATTCGGTTTGTTCTAATGCCAAATCTAATTGCTCATTGGCCACTAAACATTTAATTAGAGACTCCCACCCCGCTATTTGTTTTGGCTTGTTTTTTACCACCGTCCCAAAAAATTGAGCAGCTTCTCTAAATTGATTTAAATGCATATAACATTCCCCCATTAAAATATAATACTCATTAATATGCTTATGAATTCTTAATGCATGCTCCAGCTGCTTAAGGGCCATCTCCCAATTTTCTTCCTGCATATAAGTGCCGGCAATTTTTTGATACAACCTGCTGTCATCAGGATTTAAGTGCACCGCTTTTTTGTAATGAAACCTAGCTTGTGCATAGTTTTTCATTCTATGATAACAGTGCCCAATAGCTTCGTAAATAACATCTTCGGGTCGAGAAAGTTCTAATACTTTTTCTAGTGCTTCAATGGCTTCTCTATATTTTCTCAAACGTAAAAAAGCATCTCCCATATTGCGATAAGCATAATCAAATTTTTCATCTATCACAATGGCATACTGATAAGCATCAATGGCTTTCTCATGTAATTTTATACCCTGGTAAGCAGCGGCTAAATTAAACCATGCCAGTGCATTATAGGGTTGTTCATCAATGATGCGTTGATGCAAACGAATACTTTCTTCATTTCTTCCAGTGAAATCTGTCCAGAAGCAAATTTTATACAAGGCTTCTTCGTTGGTAGGATCTTCTTCTAATACCAATTGTAAACAATCAAAAACCTTGTCAAAAGCTTCATGGTCATCATACACATCTGCTAATTCAAATAAAACTTCGGTTCGCTCAGGGCCTTCAAATAAATGAAGTGCCTCTTGCAATAAGACAATTGCTTTTTCGGGTTGATCCAATGCCAGATAGGCATCAGTTTTAAGAATGAATAAATTCATGTCTTTGTGATCATATAATGCAGCAGCATCTAATAATTTTAATGCCTCTTTGTATTTTCTAGTGGCTAAAAGCAAGTCTGCTTTTTTGATCATCAATAAAGAAGAATGCGGGTATTGATTCAAAGCCATATTGGCCGCTTCAATTGCTTCTCCTATTTCATCTTTTTCATCCAAGTGCTCAATGATTCTTTCAAAATCATCCTCTTCTATATAGGAGTTGGTACGACCTAATTTTAGGTTCTGAAAACGAAGCATGAGCTCCTGGATATCTCCGCCCTCCTCGTCACGATGGTTATCGAACATGGGATTTAACTTAATGGGTTAGGAATAAAACATTGATTATCAATCAATTAATAAAAATTTCCTGAATCATCTCTGCTTTAAATAAATGTACAATTAACCTATTAATAATCAATAATTTGTTCTTCACATAAGCCTATAAAAAGGTTAAAAATAAATATTTTTCAATTTTATTAAATAGTTTATCTTTGAACAGATCATGTCCACTATAAAAACCATATTATACACAGCTTGTTTAGCAATTATGCTACTTGCTTCGACAAGTTCCTTCTCCTCTACTATTGTTAATAACAATATGGACTCAAGGAAATTGTTGGAAAAGTACAGCTTAAAAAATATAGGTAATAGCACACTTAAAACGGGCACATTCAATGCTTTAAAATCTAGTTTGATTTTTAAAGGATTCTCAACTACCACCACTGATGCTAATAGCAGTTACTTAAAATTTAATAAGGGTAACATTTCTTATGTGATTCCTTATAGATACAAAGTAGTATTGCCTAGATTTAAGACGCCTAGTCCTGTTCAACCTTAATTACCATTTCCTTAATTGATTTAGTATTAATAGCAATGGCTATTAATCAATAATTTGATAGAACTCCTTATTGATATTGAACTGGCTCAATGAAATGGGGCTTAAATCAATTTTTGTTGCCTGATATTTAATGGCATTCCCTTTTAATGGAATTATCGTATACCCTAAAACCAAACCTGGTATGTCTTTAAATGCAATTTCAAAAGCATTTACGGAAGCCACTATGTCATTCGCATATTGAATTTCATAGATCGTCTCATCACTCCATGTTAATTGTACTTTTTTGCATTGATAGCCTAAGATACTAGCAGCTGTATCAGTTGTGAATTCTTTCATAGAAAGCATCGTAGAAGCATTGCTTGGAGGATAGGCAATTTCCTGCATAAAATGATTTTGACCAATTTCTTTTAATATAATCGCTTTTTCTGATTGTGTATTAAAAATCAAAGATTGAACCAGTTGTGGCGTAGTAAATGTTGTTTTACACTGATTGCCTTTGACCAAGACATTTTTAGTGCCTATAAGTACCCAATTTTTTTCCTGTTGCTCGAGTATGTTAAATTGAAGTGCGCATTCCCCTACCACTTTTACTTGTGCGTTTAAATTAGCAATGAAAAAGAAAATGCTAAGAATTAGGGGGATAATTTTACACTTCATGAAAGATAGTAATTGATCACCCCAAATCAATGAAGTGATCAATGCTTATTTATTTTTTTGTTTTATCTTTTAGATTTTGTACTTTTTTTTGAGCCTCCATCATTTGTTCATATTTACTTTGCCAATTACTTTTTTTCTTAGGCGTTTTGCGTTTCAAATCAATCGCAGCTAAAATTTTATCGTGATCTATAATAACCTTTTGAATCACTAATTGCATCAACAAAGTGATCACGTTTGATACTGTATAATACCATGTTAAAGCAGAAGGTAGGCCATTAAATATAAACAATAACATCACCGGGAAAATATAGGGCATGTATTTTAACGCCGGATTATCCTGCGTTGGCGTCATGGCCATATTGTAAATAGACATAATCATACTTGTAATTACAGCTGTAAGTGTAAATAAACTGATATGATTACCAAATCCCATCGGTACGGTAAAAGGTATTGTATAGATAGAATCATAACTGGATAAATCGTGACTCCATAAAAAAGATTGACCTCTTAAAGAAATATTAGAATTAAAGAAACTATATAAAGCGAAGAAGATAGGAATTTGTAATAAAGCTGGAATACAACCTCCTAATGGATTTACCCCTGCTTCTCTAAATAATTTCATTTGCTCCATAGCAAAACCTTGTTGGTCATCACCAAGTCTTTTTTTAATACCGTCTAATTCTGGTTTTAGCACTTTCATTTTAGCACTACTTAAATAACTAGAATAAGTAAGTGGAGAAGTAACCACTCTTATGAAAATGGTTAATAAGAAAATAACCCAACCGAAATTTTTAATAAAGCCTGCGAAAAAATCAAATACAGGCATTAAAATATATTTATTAATAGGTCGAACGAATGAATATAAATCTCTACCTAAATTGACTATTTTTTCCATTTCAGGCGCCTGTGTTTTCAATATTTGAAAATCATTGGGCCCATAATATAAGCTAAGGGCTATGTTCGCATTAGTACCAGTTAATTTAGTTTGCACCTGTGCTTGCAAAGCAGCCAAGCCATCACTACTGTCTATTTTTCTTTGCCAATCAATTTTACCTGATCCAAAACCATCTTTTGCAATAAGAGTAGTGGTAAAAAATTGTTGTACTAAGCCTATCCATTGAACGGGCTTTTCAAAAGCCTTGGTGGTCTTACTTGAAATGTAATCAAACTCACCACCTTCAGAAAAACAGATATTAGACATTTGACGCTCATATTTTGAAGTGCGCTCTTGTTGCATACTGTGCACATCCCAAATTAAATTGACTTGATTATTTGTAAGCAATTGATCTGTTCCGTCTAATTTAATATTCCATTCGATATTATATTTATTGGGCGCTAAAGAAAACTGATGACGAACCGTTTTGCCAGCTGGTGTAGTAAAAGTATATTCTATTTTTTGAATACCATTTTCATTTGGCAAAATAGTAATGGTTGGAAATAGTACTTGATTGATTTGTACTGTTTGATTGTTACCTAAATTGACAGGATAATTTAACGAACTACTATCTCCTAAATACACATTTTCCTTTTTGTAATTGGTGTACTTTTTTAAAGTCACTCCTACTACTTGTCCACCCTTATTGCTCAACTTTACTTTAACTAATTCATTCTCTAAATAAGAGAATTGCTCCTGAACAGAATCAATTGGTTTTGCAATACCTGTTGCACCAGAAGCACTGTCTATTTTAATTGGGTTTTTTAAGGCAGCTGCTTTTTCAGCAGTCGCTTTAATCATAGCTACAGAATCATCAAAATGCTTTTTATAAGAAGCCATTTCGGTTTGTTGCTTATTGGTGTACCAGAAGTACATAAAAAATAATCCAGCTAATAAAACAAAACCAACGACCGTATTTTTATCCGTATTCATAATCAGTTTTTAAACGTATTTAACGAGGACCAAAGGTATGTTTTTTATTGTTGATTTAACTAGCCAAAAAGGGGGCCTTAGGCCTAAAAAAACGACCATTTAAACTTAAATTAAGCTCCATAAAAGACAAAGTTCTATTGGAATTTATCTTTTGGAAGCAAGCTCTTTAGCGGCAGCAATAAAATGAACAAATAAAGGAGCTGGATGCTCTACGGTACTTTTTAATTCAGGATGATATTGTACGCCAATAAAAAAAGGATGATTGGGTAATTCTACAATTTCAACCAACCCTAACTCAGGATTTATTCCACTGGTTACCATTCCTTTTTCTTGGAACAATTTTAAAAAGGTATTGTTGAATTCATATCTATGACGATGACGCTCATTGATATTTGTTTCACCATATATTTTATACGCTAGGGTGTCTTTTGCAATTGTGCAAGGATACGAACCTAAACGCATGGTTCCACCCTTCATGGTAATTCTTTTTTGATCTTCCATCATGTCAATGACTGGATGCTCAGTATCGGGGTCCATTTCCACCGAGTGCGCTCCTTTTAAATGCAAAATATTACGCGCAAATTCAATGACTGCCATTTGCATCCCTAAACAAATTCCAAAAAATGGTAATTTATTTTCTCTAGCATATTTCACTGCAATAATCTTTCCTTCGATTCCTCTATTCCCAAAACCTGGTGCTACTAATAAGCCATCTAATCCTTTCAACTGCTCATTCACATTCGCTTCAGATAAGTTTTCGCTATGCACATTTACTACATTCACCTTTACCTCATTCATAGCACCTGCATGAATAAAACTTTCTAAAATAGATTTATAAGCATCTTGTAATTCTATGTATTTCCCAATCAAACCAATATTGACAATTGCCTTAGGGTGTTTTAGTTTGTCTAAGAAAACATTCCATTTGGTTAAATCTGGCTCCTTGTAATTTTGAATATTTAATTTCTTAAGTACAATTAAATCCAATTGTTCTTTTTGCATCAACAAGGGCACTTCATAAATAGTACTGGCATCCAAAGATTCAATTACATTACCCGCTTTTACATTACAGAACAAAGCAATTTTTCTTTTAATATCATCATTTAAAGGATGTTCTGTTCTACAAACAATCACATCGGGATGAACCCCTGTTTCGCTTAACATTCTTACACTATGTTGTGTAGGCTTTGTTTTTAATTCTTTCGCAGCACTTAAATAAGGAATGAGGGTTAAATGCACCACCATCACATCTTCTTCTGGCAATTCCCATTGAATTTGACGCACGGTTTCAATAAAAGGAGTACTCTCAATATCCCCCACTGTTCCGCCAATTTCAGTAATAACTATATCAAATTTTCCATCTTGGCCCAATAATAACATACGACGTTTGATTTCGTCTGTAATATGCGGTACTACCTGTACTGTTTTGCCTAAAAATTCACCGGCTCTTTCTTTATTAATAACTGTTTGATAAATTCTTCCTGTAGTTACATTATTCGCTTGTGAAGTAGGCGTACTTAAAAAACGTTCGTAATGGCCTAAATCTAAATCTGTTTCAGCCCCATCTTCTGTCACATAACATTCGCCATGTTCATATGGATTTAAAGTTCCTGGATCCACATTAATATAAGGATCAAATTTTTGTATCGTAGTGGTGAAACCTCTTGCTTGCAATAATTTTGCCAAAGAAGCGGCAATAATGCCTTTACCTAAACTACTCGTTACACCACCCGTTACAAATACATACTTTGCCATACAATTACATTAGTTCTTTTTCGAAAATAGGATATACCCAATAGAAAAATTCTATTGTGCATAAACCAATTTCAAAATGGTTATTTTAGTTTTAGGACCTATCTTTATTTGGAAAAATTCTTAGAGGTCGTACAAACCTACGCCAAAAAAGGGGGGCAACAAAATGATACCTAGGACTCAACAAAAAATGTTTATAACTGTTATATAAAAGTGAACATCTTCAATTAAAATAAATAAAAATCAATGAAAAAAGCCATTTATGTCCTTTTTACTG
>Ga0114964_10003473_pt1 | contig 10637 bp, 13 predicted proteins | sample C_131016_MF_Meta_FD_92638 | JGI IMG/M metagenome (GOLD analysis project Ga0114964, IMG submission 92638) | Freshwater microbial communities from Lake Croche, Canada to study carbon cycling - C_131016_MF_MetaG | ecosystem: Environmental > Aquatic > Freshwater > Lake | place: Lake Croche, Canada... | reverse complement strand
GATTGTGGCACTTTTTCATGCACTGTCTGATTGGACTGTTGTCTTTGATATGAAAGACACAGTTAATGACAGTTCAACTCCAGGAATTCTTGAGGGAATTTGGTGGGGTTTCGAGAATCTATTTTTCTCACTTGCGCTAATGGGTCTAGCAATCTTGTATGTGCTGCGTGGGCGATGGCCAAAATGGGCAATAAAACTTGCAATCAAGTGGAAGTTAGTTGAGCAAGCTGAGACTTCGGTTGAGTAACTGCCTGCCAAGACTCAACCTTCTAGAAACGTTGAATGCACTATGCAATGCAGAATTCCTTATATAACGTATCCATGTGCCCAATCCCAAGGTTGTAGACCTAACAGTCAGTTCTGAATTCCATATATGGATTTCAGATTTCTATAACCCCCCTGATTGGGATGATGATGTCCTCGATCTTTACCTTGCGCCTCTAAGTCCAAATGAAGAGACCAGGCGTCAGACTTTTCTTGGAACAGAGTTTGCTGGGACTCAACTTTCAGTGCAAGGAATCTCCTGGATCATTGTTGAAGCTGGGATTCCATATGAGTACAGGATCGGCGATTTTTTGATAAAAGCCTACGTTGATTGCTTGGCACAACAGGTCAAGGTAAGTGATGAGTTAGATTCAGAAGGTAATGCAGTTGTTCATAAACTTGATAACTGGCGAGTAATGAATATTGATATTTCTGATGAGCCAGCAAACGATTTGCAGCTAGCTAGCGCAGTGACTTTTTCCAATATTTTGGCTATAGCGCAGTTACGTGATATTTCATCCTCACTAATAAGCGGAGGTGTGTATATCTCAAAGACCGGAGAGTTCATTGAAACCGTGCAGGGGATGCAAATCAACCAACTAACGAAACTATTGAATGATCTCTTGGAAAAGCAATCTTAGATCTGCGAGTCGGTAATGTGGCGAGGGTTATGTGTTTGAACGCTAGTGGTTTGGGTATGTTGATGCTCTTGATACCTGGAGCTGGCACCAGGTTTAGCTATTTCTATGCGGCGGTTGGTTTTGGATTTGCGCTTTCGTACTTGGTTAATATGGTGCGCAAGCAAGGACGAAACTTCACCAGAAACTGCGCTCAGAAAAAGCAATACTGTCAGACTCTTACTTGCACTTCCCTGAGATCCTTAGTCGAACTTCGCACCGTCAGTTCTGGCTGGAATCGCACGTCTTGGTGGGCATGGTTCTCTTCGCCTTCGCACTCGGAGAGAAGAAGTTTTGTTGCGGTGAAACCTAATTGGTAAGACGGTTGTGCGATAGATGTCAGTGGCACTGCAGCAGATGGTGCGAATTCAATGTCGTCGTATCCGATGATTGAAATATCGTCAGGGATGCGCACGTTAGCTGCCATCAAGCCGCGCATGACTCCGAGGGCGAGAAGATCATTGCCGCAAAAGATTGCGGTGGGACGTGGAGATAAGGCAAGTATCTGTGGAACTGCTTCTTCGCCAGCAGCGAATGTCATCCCGTATTTCAGATTGCCTAGTGAGAGCCGACGCCTTAACCTTAGCGTCAACCGTGTAACGGTTTAATAGTTTCTTGGAAAGGAAACAAAGATGGATGAGAAATCCTTAATTAAGCAGTGGAACACCATGCGCAGCCAGATTATTCAGGCGCAGGTAGCTCCAGCGCTAGTACTGATTGCAATCACAGTCTTGTCAACGATTCATAGTTTTCATCACGCACCATCTGGCGCAAAGTACTTGGCGTTGGGCGTAGCTGCAGCGACAGGAATCTTGGCAACGATTAGTCAGTATGCGGCAGTACGTGAAGGTGAAGCACTTTTGCTAGACCTCAAGAAGGTCACAAATCCTTCTGCTCTCACAAAGAAGATTGCTGAATCTCGTGGCTTGCTATCACTTTCAGCGATTGCAATTGTCGGGATTGATATTGCGATCTTTGCACTTGTCGTATGGGGCGTTCTAGGTAAGTAAATGAAGATCGGTTTCGTGATTATTGCCATCTATGCGGTGTCGGTCATAGCTCTGGTAACTCGCTTTAGTGGGTCAAAGAAGAAGCCCAAGCGGATAACCGGTCGCGGCGGAGATTTCGAATCTTAAATTAGCTGGGTGTGAATACTTAGTTGTTCTTCACATACTCAGAAGCATGTGGAAATCCATTAGCCTCTAGCTTTTCAGCGAGATCAGCCTTTACAGCTTTAACGACCTTATGTGTTCCGTCGCAATTCTTCTCTTCATCTCTGGTGTAACCGCATTCGCAAGCGCCCATGACGTATCTCTTTTCTTGTGTGGCTGAAGTGGAATCTTAACTGAGACTGGCGGAAAGAGAGTTCTGAAAAGCGCTTAGCCTTTTTGAGCTTTGCACTTCTCTGAACAATATTTCACATTCTCCCAATCTCGGGCCCACTTTTTGCGCCATTCAAAGTCGCGGTTGCAGCGCAGGCAGGTTTTAGGGGCGAAACCGTTCTTGATCTTGGCCTTCATGTGCTCAGGTTAACTGGCTGCGCGCTTGAGTAGAACTGCGAGCGCTTTGATAGGCGGAGAATTTCGGTGAGTTGCAATCCAGTGATATCCATATTCACCAAGTTTTCCAGATGCCGAGATTATTCGCGAGAGGAATGCGTTTCCTCTGTACTTGAGTAAAAAAGCGACTGCGTGAGCACCGCTGTAGTGGACGTGATCGGCGATGACAAAGACTTCCCTGGAACACTGCTCGATACTTAATCCAAATTGAGAGAGCTCGGTGGTGTGGAAATCAAGAGCATTAATCTCAACTCTCTTTTTCACCCATGAGATCGAATTCCTGCATAACTCACACTGGCCATCAAAGATGACGGTGATCGCCAATGATTTCATGAGACGAGGTTACAACTTTAGAGCAATCGTGATTTGCAGGTCTTTATCTACGCTGACAGCGAGGACAGAAATGAGAAGAGCGCGCACCGAAAACAATTCTTCTAATGGGCGTTCCGCATCGTGGGCAGGGCTGATCTTCCCGGCCATATACGGCTAAAGATTGCTCAAAGAATCCACTCTCACCATTAACGTTGATATAGAGATCATCGAAGGAGGTCCCACCTTTATCGATAGCTTCTTGCATCACCTCGGTAGCACTATCAATGATGGCGGCTAGTTTCTTCTGGGTTAAATCTGCGGTGCTAATTTCTGGGTGCACGCGTGCCCGCCACAAGGTTTCATCTGCATAAATATTGCCAACTCCGGACATAATCTCCTGATTGAGTATGGCGGTCTTGATCCTAATATTGCGCTTTCGGTATTTAATAATCGTTGCTTCTTTATCGAAGAGCGGATCAAATGGATCGAGTGCAATGTGTTGGGCAGAGGCTGGAACATTGTTCTGGGTCTGCTCAATTGAAAGCCAACCAAAGGTTCGTTGATCATTGAAGACGAGTTCTTGAGTACGAAGTCGTTTAGAAAGTGTGAACTGCGCCCGAATATGTGTGGCCACGGGACGGTTCCTCTGATGTATCAAAAATTGTCCACTCATTCCAAGGTGTGCCACTAAAACAAATGGACGATTGAGATTGAGCCACATAAATTTCCCACGTCGTGATGTCCCGGTAATCTTGGCACCAGCAAGTTCGGTAAGTGGAGCTATTGATTCAGATTTAAGCGCTCGTGGATGAAGTTGAAGTGCTTCGGTAATGCGATAGCCCGAAATCAATGCATCCAAGCCACGGCGAACAGTCTCAACTTCGGGTAATTCTGGCACCGTTCGAGTGTAATCACATCAACTTGATAATGCAGAGAATGGCTGACTTCGTTAATCTGTGCAGGTGCGACCGATAAATCTTTCTTTGGATGCGGAAATCAGTTATGTCAGCGCCTAAGAGAATAATTTATATTCCCTTTGACCACCTGCATAGAAGTTACGGCGCTCTTAAAGGTGCCGATCCCAAAACCGATCTGATTGCCATGGTCGAAAGTGCTCGGATGACTACTGGGCGAAAGTGGCATAAGGAACGGCTCTTCTTTCTGATCTCAAGTGCTCGCCACTTTGCCAAGTCACTCGAAAGCGAAGGCTTTAAGGTCGAATATGTAAAAGCACCAACAACCATTGCTGGTCTGCAATTAATCAAAGATAAGATCAATGGCTTACCAATTATCTGCGCTGAACCCAGTTCAATCAGGCAGTATGAAGACCTTAAAAAGTATAAAGTAACTTTTGTTGAGAACGATTTCTTTCTCACGCCCCGTCCGCTCTTTAAGTCATGGGCCGATGAACAGAAGAGCTACCTGATGGAGAGCTTCTATCGAAAACAACGTGTGCGCCTTGATATCTTGATGGAAGGTAAAGATCCTGTAGGTGGGGCATGGAACTTCGATAAAGAAAATCGCTTGCCCCCTCCAAAGACATATCAAGGTCCGGCATATTTAGAACACGCACGTGATGATATTGATAATGAGGTGGCTGCAGAACTTGTGCACACCGTGACTCGCACCTGGGCCACTACGCGCGAGGGCGCACTTGCTCAATTAAAAAACTTTATTGATAACCACTTTGCTGAATTCGGGCCGCTAGAAGATGCGATGACGACCGATAACTGGGCACTCCACCATTCACTACTTTCGCCCTATCTCAACAATGGATTGCTGCACCCAAGTGAAGTTATCCACGCAGCGATGAAGGCCTTTAAGACTGGGCGCATTCCGATTGAATCTGCGGAAGGCTTTATTCGCCAAGTAATTGGTTGGCGCGAATATGTAAATGGCATGTATTGGTATTTGGGCGCGGATTACCGCAATAACAATCAGTTGGGCGCAACTAGAAAACTTCTGCCGCTATTTACTGATTCCAGCAAAACTCAGATGAACTGCATAAAGGAAACCGTTAGTGATATCGAAGAACGTGCGTGGGTGCATCACATCTCGCGCTTAATGCTTCTATCCAATCTAGCGTTGGTGACTGGTACTAATCCGCAAGAGTTTCTTGATTGGATGCGTGAAGTATTTATCGATGCCACCGAATGGGTGATGGTTCCGAATGTCATTGGAATGGGTGTGCACGCCGATGGCGGGCAGATGATGACTAAGCCGTATGCAGCAGGTGGTGCCTACATCTCGCGTATGTCTAACTATTGCAAGCCGTGCGTATATGACCCGAAGTTACGTGTGGGCGAGAAGGCCTGCCCATTTACGACTTTATATTGGGATTTTCTTGATCGCCATAAAGAGACCTTCAAGAAAAATCACCGTATGAGCCAACAGGTATTTGGACTCAATCGCTTGAGCGATCTGCCTGAACTAAAGGAACGCGCGCAAGAAGTACTCGAAGGTTTAGCACGCGGAACTATTTAACTCATAACTATTTAGTGAGTGATTTCTTAATTGCTGGCACAGCTTTCATTACTGCAGTCCAAACCCCTGCTCCACCATGCATCGCACCTGGAATGAGAGTGAGAGTGCTCTTTCCTTTCAGAGCCTTCACTGCTTTATCAAGGTTTATTGAGTCATGAGGACTCACGGAGCAATCATCTAACCCATGGAAGATATAGAAAGTGGGAAGTGCTTTTGAACTCTTGAGAAATGGATACATACCCGCAGATTTCATTGCTGCCTGTACATCTGGCTTAGTAGTATCACCAAACCAAGGATGGTCATTTCCTTCCGCTACAGGGAATGGGTTCTTGCTCTGATCGCATGGATATTTCTTATTATTTGCGGGCATTTCAAACATATCAACATTGCCGAATAGATCAATTACAACTGAGACTGCAGCTGATGTTTTGCGATTGGGATCAGCTGAATCATCAAATAGTGAAGGTTGATCACCTGTAATTGCCGACATAAGGGCAAGATAGGAACCAGCTGAATCTCCCCCAGTTGCAAACTTCTTTGGGTCATATCCATATTTGCTCGCATTTGCCCGCAAGAAGCGGACTGCACTCTTTGCGTCAATTCCAGCAGCCGGAAACATTTGCTCTTGGGCCAATCGGTAATTAACAGATGCGACAGCGATTCCATTTTTGATAAATACTTCAAGCAACTTGGCACTTTCATCGTATTTCATAAAGTCATCATCACCGAAAACGAAGCCGCCGCCATGAGTCCAGACAACCAGAGGTGGTTTAGTGACGCCTTTCGGCATATAAATATCTAGATGTTGTGTTGGAGATTTGGTTGCATAGGTAACGTTTTCAAATACGGTCATGGTTGAAAGCGCGCTTGCTGGCAGTTTGTACTTCGGGGTGTATTGAATTCCAGTTGCTGGTGCTGGAGCAGACTTACTTCCACTTGCTTGTGGCTGAGGATTATTTGTTGCCAGAGCTTGAGTTGGCTTTGGTGCGGGAAGTGGATCGCCCTCAATCCACCACTTTGCGATTCCCTCAACCATGATGCAGGAGAGTTTCTTTCCACTGTAGGAACTCACCGTTGATTGCCCAAGTGCTTCAGGCATGCACGTTCTTCCTGGAGCAGCATCGCCTTGCGGGTATCCATCATCAGGATTTGCAGCAAGAGCTGGGGAAAGAAATGAGAACGCGAGAGATGAGATGAGGGCCAGGGTCAATACTGGGCTGCGTTTCGAGCTCATGGCTAATCGTATTCTTAAAGGGTTACAGAAGGGAAGCAAAAGAATGATTTCTATTACGCAGAGTAATGAGTAGAAAAAAGTTTGAAAGAAAACAAATAAATCATTGTGTTTGATTAGAAGAAAGTGCTATAAAGAACCCCTCGGAAATAAATCTCCGAGGGGTTCCTTGCATTGGACACCAGCTAGCTAAAGCTAACTAGAGTCGCCGTTCGCGCGGCGACTTTTGCTTTTTCTGGATAAAAATCCAAAAAAAGACTTGATAAAAGTCACCACGACTCGTGTCCAGTCAAAATCTGGAACCATGGCTATCACCTCCTTCCACTCTCCTCGAGCCTGGGGATGCCCGAGAAATCTCAAGCCCCTGATTACGAGAGTGGTTGTTGGTAATACATTGCAGCGAGAGAGTAAGTGAGCGGGTGGAAGGATTACCACCGAATTTCTTAAGCTGTGGATGTTCCTGCTTTAACCGTCCCTGGTTCGGCAACGACAACTTTGAATGTAACTCTAACTACCTAGACTGACCTTCAGAGACTTTGTTGAGAAAGTATTCGGAGCAGGGAATATGCTTTCCAAATGAAACACGCTCTCGTTGTTCGCGGTGGCAGACCAGCGCATCAACCCATTGAGACGACTGAACACTTTCGCTCGTTCTTAGAGTCTTCGGACTTTGATATTCGTGTAGAGGACTCTCCTGCCATCTATGCAGATGCCAATGCGATGTCGCAATTTGATCTCATTATCCAATGTATTGAAAGTCCGATTGATGATGCATCTGTTAGTGGCTTACTTGCCGCCGTGCATAACGGGTGCGGATTTGTCGGCTGGCATGGAGGAGTCCTGGTTGGTTTCACGCAAGCTGAGCTTTATTACCAAATGATTGGCGGAAAGTTCGTGGCACATCCTGGCAAATTGTTAGCAGAACGAACTGGCGCTGATACTGATTACTTTATCCGGCACACGATTGAAATTACAGAACTTGGGAAGAGCCATGAAATTACCAAAGGAATCTCTGATTTTGAATTAACAACAGAGCAGTATTGGTTACTCACGGATTCATATATGCAAGTGCTTGCAACAACTACTCAAGCTGTTCGAGCTGGGGATTCTTGGAACTCCCCCGTTACTTCACCAGCGATATGGACGAGGCAGTGGGGGCAGGGAAATATATTTATCTGCAGTCCTGGGCATAACATGTCTGTTATTTCTCATCCAACAATTACCCAAGTTATTCAAAATGGAATGAAGTGGGCGAGCCGTTAAGTAAGTACTACTTTTCTCATGCTGAAGCGAGATACTTAACTTATGGAATTCTCTGAGGCACGAAAAGTAAAAGGGTGGATTGTGCTCCTTGCCACTGTGCTTGGCATCTCGATTGGTGGTTATACCTTTATTCACAATGCGCTTACCAATCACGTCTATACAGTTAATTGCGGTCAAGTGGATTACAAACCTAAAGTTTTTCTTAAAGTCTGCGGTGACCAACATATTGCCGTCTCAGATATTCAATGGGATTCCTGGAGCGCCGATGGTGCGCGTGGTAAAGCAGTTTATGTTGTAAATGATTGTGATCCGACATGTGCATCAGGTATGCAAAACCAAGTTGAAGTAGATGTCGTACTCACTGGCAATAACCCACTGGATATTGTGCGAAGTAAGAGCGTGCTCAACAGATTAGAAATCACGACAGTTGATAAGAAGCCTCTGCCTTTAAGTAGCGCTACTCGCGAAAGCTGGAGCCTTAACTAAACAACGGTGTTATACATGCGGGAGAGTGAAAACTCGTGATGACCACCGAGTTCAGCCTTGGTCTGCTTGCCATTTGCTACTTCTAGGATCTCGTCAAAGATTCGATCTCCCACTTGGGCAAGAGTTTCTACTCCATCTGCAATCGTGCCGGCATCTAAATCAATCAGATCAGGAATTGATTCAAACAGCGGTGTATTCGTTGAAACTTTAATTGTTGGCATAATCGCTGAACCAGTTGGCGTTCCGCGACCTGATGTGAAGACAACTATGTTGATATGGCCTGCGCCAAATCCTGCCAACTGTTCAATGTCATGGCCTGGTGTATCCATAAAGTAGAGACCTGGAACTAGTGGCTTTTCACCGAATTCAAGGACGCCAGTGAATGGAGCGTTCCCGGCTTTCTTGGCTGCTCCTAGTGATTTCTCTTCTAGCGTTGAAAGTCCGCCTTCAATATTTCCACGAGAAGGTTGTGCCCCGCGAATATCGATACCTTCATAGTTAATCGATGCTTCATAGCGGGCAACCATGGCAACAATCTTCTTTCCCACTTCAGGATCAATTGCGCGAGCTGCAAGTAAATGCTCTGCGCCTAATATTTCAGTTGTCTCACCAAGTACAGATGTAGCACCAAGTTCTACTAGTCGATCACTTGCAACACCCAGTGCAGGATTAGCGGTAATTCCAGAGAGTGCATCAGAACCACCACATTCAAGACCAAGAACGATTGCACTCCATGGCGCTTCGATACGTTTTTCGGCAACTGCGCCCTTCATATATTCGTTAGCAACTGAGATTGCCTTCTCTTGTAACTTCTCCATAGATCCAATTTCAGGAAGTGAAAGCGTTGTGAATCGAGTGAGACCAAGTGCCTGTGCGCCTTCGATAATCTGCTTTTCGTTTGGCGTACCAATAGAGAGAAATACGACTGCATAATTATTGGGATTTGCAGCATAACCGGTGAGAGTAAAGAGAATACGAGGTAGGTCGTTATCAACTTCTCCAGACCAGTCGTGGCTAATTGCAACTGCACCGTTGGATCCATGGGCTATCGCGCGAGCAGTTGATGCAAGTGCAGAATGCAACGGCAAGATAAGTACATGGTTGCGGAGCCCCCACTGACCGTTATCGCGCTTATAGGCAAATAGTTGCGAAGTCATTACACGCTCCTGACAACACGAGGGGCGCGAATCTCGCCGCTGTTGTTTTTCTCAGCAATTGTCTGCGTGCCAGATGCAACAGAATCGATAAGACCAAGAATTTCGTTAAGAATAAGTGACTCATCAATATCAAAGTCAGCGCGAATTGCTTGGTGCAGAACACCCTTGCCGGCAACATTGATAACCGGCATCAAAGGAAAGCCTGAAGTAGGTTGATTGTCATCTGGGAAACTAATGATGATATGTGCTTTCTCTTGCGCTAAACGCGAGAAACTATCTGCCGAACTTGATTGTGATTCAGAGATAATTACTTCGTGGCCAGCACTTTGTAGCACTTTTTGAAGTTCGGAAATTACTGATACTTCGCGGCCCACATCGATACCAATGCGCAGAGATGTTGTCTCTAGGGTCGCAGGTGGAAATGCCGCATTGAGCTCTTTGGCTGCCTTCACGCCAGCAGCTACCGTGCCCTCTACCCCGCCGCTTTCTTGGATGATTCGATACTGAGTTGATTCATTACTTTCCAGAAGTTTTGCGGCTAACTCTTGCCCTTGAATGGTCTCGCAGCCAAGTGCGATTACCAATACTGAATTCACATTGGGATGATCGGCAAGTGCAATAAAGAAGTTGTCGATACCTGCAACATCATCGCCGATGATTGCGCATCCGTGTTGGTGAGCAAAGGTAACTCCCCCAACTTCTGTTGCGATTCTGCGGGATACATGGGTTGAGCAAATGACTGAAGGCAAAATTAACTGGTGATTACGGATACCAACCCCACGATTACCGTGGGCGAAAGCTTTAATGGATGCGCTCATGAGGCCTCCGTTGAAAGGCGATCACCGAGAATATTGTGAACATGAACGTGCTCACCCAGCTTGATGGGGGTCACAGCATGTCCCATCCGTTCGCCGTATTTGATAATGCCATCACTTTTCGCAATATCGCGTGATGCAATCTTGTGGCCACGTGGAATGTTGTTAAGTACGGAAATCCTGAAGCCATCTTGCTCAATAACATCCCCGGCAACGAGGTCAATGAGGCAGACCGCAATATTGTCGCTGGGATGAAGAATCAATACTTTTCTCATGAGGCGCCTACCTTATCGAATCTGATTGCATCCCATTCAAGGTTGGCTCATCCGTATTAATGAAATATCTTGCCTGGATTCAAAATTCCGTTGGGATCAAGCGCTTTCTTAATC
>Ga0114964_10003472_pt1 | contig 10640 bp, 10 predicted proteins | sample C_131016_MF_Meta_FD_92638 | JGI IMG/M metagenome (GOLD analysis project Ga0114964, IMG submission 92638) | Freshwater microbial communities from Lake Croche, Canada to study carbon cycling - C_131016_MF_MetaG | ecosystem: Environmental > Aquatic > Freshwater > Lake | place: Lake Croche, Canada... | reverse complement strand
GTATTTGCTAAATTGGATGTTCCAACCCACCGATTCGGAACCGTCTGTCCAAATGTATATAGTTGTGCGCTAGAAGGTATACCATCAATGGTCGCTCGAATGTCACTTGTTTTAATAACTACATTATTTGGATACAATATGGATGATTTTTTAGAAGTTCCGCCCAGAACAGGATGGCGAACCGAATACGTCGTGGCAGATACAGAATTCGTAGTAAGAGAGGATACAGTTGCAGCGTTCACATTGATATTTGATGTGATAGCAGATGTTACCAATATGGTAGAATAAGTCAAAGTAGTCGTATTCACAGTTGAAGTAATAAGAGTTGAATTAACGATCAACGTATTTGTATTAATCGTGCTTCCATATAAAATCGTCGCATTCAGACGATTGAATGAAATGGAGGATGTAGTGAAGGATGATACCACGATAGTATTGGAAGCAAGAGTGCTTCCCACAATGGTAGAGAATACGATATTCCCTCCACGAATGGAAGAACCAGTCAAAGACGAAATCATAAGTGTGCTTCCGTTAAGAGTTGAAAAGGATAGAGTAACAAATCCTCGAAGGGTTGATACAACGGTTGTTGACGCATTTGTCGTACTTCCGCTAAGCATGGAAATGCTAGCACTGTTCACATTCATCGTAGAAACAACAGAACTTGACACAGTTATAATGTTGTTTATTATAGTGGAATAGACGATGAATCCAGTATTGATGGTAGACATAAGCACAGATGAAACAACAAAAGAGCTCCCTTGTAGAGTCGAAAAAACGCCACTGTTCGCATAAAGCGTAGAGCCTGTGAGCGTAGAAACTGTCATGGTGCTCCCTTGTAGAGCGGTTGTGACCACCGATCTGCTGCTGACACTTGATATGTTTAGAGTGGAAACGACCATCGTGCTTCCTTGTGCTGTCGAAAAGGCAAGATTTCCAAATGATCCTGTTAGCGTATTCATACTCGAAATAAGAAGTGTGCTTCCCTGATAGGTCGAGAATGACCCATTGTTCATGATCATAGTGGAACCGCTCACGGTCGATGCTGATAATACATTCGCAGTAACTGTGCTTCCAAATAATGTAGAAAATCCACCTAACCCAACGGTCATGCTGGAAATCGTCGCAGTAGACGTGGTCAACGTACTGCCGATCATGGTGGATGCGACTATCCCGCCTACAAATAGTGTTGAACCGGTCAAAGAAGATAAAAGCACTGTGCTTCCACCGAGTGTAGACAATACCAACGAGCCACCATAGAGCGTCGAAATGGACAAGGTGGATGTCACCAAACTGCTTCCTTGTGCAGTGGAGAAGATGAGCGCGGATAAAAGCATGTTCTGTACAATCGTGCGGTTCGTGGTAAGACTACTGGTCATTAAACTCGACACAACTATCTCAACGCCATTTACAGTAGAGCCCGTCATCGTCGATGTGGTGATAACATTCGCAGTAAAGATGCTTCCAGCGAGCGTCGATACATAGGCGTTTCTAACACCTACCGTGGAACCGGTCATACTGGATGTAATAATTGTATTTCCGTCCATCGTAGAATAGACAAGATTGCCGCCTTGAATAGAAGACGCAGTAAGGTTCGTCGCAGTAAGAGTGCTTCCAATGAGTGTCAATACATTCAAATTCCCCGAAAACATCGTAGAACCAATAACGCTTGATACAGACAATGTATTCGATACAATGGTGCTGCCCGATAGAGTAGAGAATGTGATAGTAGTTGCTTGTATGGTACTGACGGTTATCGTAGAACGAACGGTGAGCTGATTGATAAATACACTGCTTCCAATAAAGGTTGACATTGTCACGTTCGTCAAGTTAATGGTGGACGCGCGCAAGGTAGATACATTCACGACATTTGCCTGGAGGGAAGAATAATATAAATTGCCCGTACTGATGGTAGACCCCGTGATAAAATTAATAAGAATGGTGCTACCCGTTATACTACTCGCATTACACGAAGATACCGTCAAACTGGATACGTAGATCTTGTTGGAGGGGGCGAGAAGACCACCCGACGATGTAATCAGGATGTAATTACTGGGAACAGGGTTAAGAAACGACGAGAACAGATAGGTATCAGCGATACGAATGAGTAAGGGTCCGCTATTGATGGAACCCGCTGACATTACTAATTATGATCGCATAATTAATAATGTAAATCACACATCACTTATAATAATTGTTGCGTTTGAATCGCAGCAGAAAATGTTGTATATCCTTTATTGTAATAGGAATCGCTTATAACACTGAGTGTATCGGAACGGTTCAAAACAATCTGACTGTCCACGACGACGGGGCCAATACGCGAGTTACCTGCCACGCCGTTCGCTTGACTAAAGATACTGTTCCCATTAATGGAGGCATACCATGTGATTCCGTCGCGCGAATAGGCGATCGTATTGGTTCCTGAGCCGACGGCGATAAACCGCGTACCAGTCCAGCAGACACTGTTACCCTGTGTTGTAAAGAGTGATGAACCATTTGCGGTCCATGCTTTTCCGTCATAGGAATAGGCTAATGTATTGGTGCCAGTTCCAACCGCGACGATGATCGAACCAATGGAGGCAATGCCGCGGCCTGTTGTAAAAGGATAATTGCCCCATCCACTCCATCCAATTCCATCCGTCGATGTTGCCATAACGGCAGTTCCTGTAGAATTTCCTACTGCCATATACATGTGATTAGACCATGTAACGCCAAATCCTATTCCAATCGTGGTTGTACCATTTGTAGTACCAGTCCAATTGATACCGTCGGCAGAATACGCAATCGAATAAGAACCTGAACCAACCACGACCCACTGGTTGCCGCTCCACGTAACACCATTTCCTGTTGTAAATACAGGCGTTCCCAATCCAAGCCATGTGATACCATCATAGGAATATGCGATTGAATTGTCCCCTGAGCCGACAGCAACCCACATGGAACCGTTCCATGCGATGGCATTTCCAGAGGTAAAGATACTTGTTCCTAGACCAGTCCATCGGATGCCGTCAGTAGAATACGCGATTGAATTCGTTCCTGAGCCAACTGCGTGCCATTTTGTGCCGTTCCATACCACGCCATTTCCTGAGGTTGTAAAAATACCGGTTCCTAGACCCGTCCACTGAATGCCATCAAGTGAATACGCAATGGTATTTGCTCCTTGACCGACGGCAACGACAGGATGCTGAATATATACACTTGCTTGACCCACATTCCAGGCAATTCCACGTCCTTCTGTAGTGAAAATACTAGTTCCAGAAGTCGAATTGGTCCAGTTAATTCCATCATACGAATATGCGATTGATATTCCTCCTGAACCAACCGCAATCCATTTATCACCACACCATGTGGCACGATATCCAGAGGTTGTAAATACAGATTTACCTAGACCCGTCCAATTAAGGCCATCGTATGAATACGCGAGGGTATTTGTTCCATCTCCTGTGGCAACAAACATAGTTCCATTCGATGCTACTCCTCGTCCATAGCTAAAGATGGATGTATTGACACCAGACCATGTAATTCCATCGACAGAATACGCAATACAGTAGGTTCCACTGCCTACTGCGACCCATTTATTGCCATTCCATGTCACGCCATTTGCACTGCCGCTAATAGAAAATGGCGATGATACGACCGCTGTCCAGTTAATTCCATTATACGAATATATAATACTATTTAGGTGAGTCGAGCCATTTGCTTGACCCACGGCAACCCACATGATTCCATTCCACGAAATATCAAATGCGACTTGAATGATATTATAACTATTTGGAGCACCCATCCAATTAATACCATCATACGAATATGTTATGGTATAAGGAGGATTTGCTGAACCTACCGCAATAAACATAGTACCATTCGATGCCACTCCATAACACCCTACTAATAAGCTATTATAATATCCATCGGCAGAGGTCCAAGTTATTCCATCATACGAGTACGCCATTGTATTTCCGCTATTACTCATACTACCACCTACTACCCATATTGTTCCATTGAACACAATGGCATACCCCGTTGGCAATTGATTGACCGATGTGGCACTCCATAACGCGGCCGTCCATATGATTCCATCATAGGAATACGCTAACCCACTACTACCTGTCCCGCCAGCGACCATCATATTTCGCGGAAACGTAATGGTATGAGGGCGACTAGCATTATTAGAAATCTGATAGCCACCTACGCTAAAGATGCTGTATCCTAGACTCTTCCATAATGTTCCATTATAAGAATACGCAAGTGTATTTAATGTTGTTCCAGCCGCAGCCCACATGGTTCCATTCCACGCAACCGAATACCCTGTTCCATTGAACACAATTGACCCATACAAATTCAATGAAGAGAGAGCAGGAAATGATCCAGATGACGCGATATAAATAAAACGATAGTAATAATATCCACTAGACACTGTTACATAATAATTAGGCGTAAAAGCATTTGTATTTTGATTAGTTTGACTATCAAGTAATGACCATGTAGAACCATCATTTGAACCAGCAATTACCCATGCGGTTGGATAATTTCCAGAGGTTTCAATTATAGTATAATATGACACAATAAATTGATAAGGTGATTGTAATTGAACCCACTCACCTGTATAGGATGTCCCACTCACCGTTGTTGTAGCCGTCATAGGTGGGGTAATTTGCCAAAAGGTTCCACTGTTTCCGTCAAATGGCGTATAGTATGTGGATGAACCGTTACGCGCAGATGAAGCCGTCACAGTATAGGTTCCAGGATAAAATCCAGTAAGTACAGTCGAATTGGATGTAAGAGGTTGTGGAGGAATAAGAGTAGGGCCATCTGCTGGATTCCATGTAATACCGTCATACGAATATAATATGGAATTGGAGGAGCCAGAACCAGCTACAATAAACATCGTGCCATTCCATGCTACAGAAATTGCCTGAGACGATGTTCCAAACATCGAAACTCCAAGTCCTACCCATGTTGTTCCGTTATATGAATAGGCAATGGCATTACCCCCTGATCCGACTCCGACCCAGAGGTTTCCATTCCATGCAAATCCTCTACCTGCTGACGAAAAAGTGCTTAGTCCTAGTCCTGTCCAGTTAATACCATTATATGAATAAGCAAGTGTATGTAATGAACCTATACCACCTGCTATCCACATTATGCCATTCCATGCGATCCCATATCCAATCGTTGAAAATACACTCAACCCTAGGCCTATCCAGTTGATTCCGTCATAGGAATAACCAATTGTATTTGTTCCACCCCCTACAGCAATCCACATCATTCCGTTCCATGCGACTCCTCTTCCTTGTGATGTAAAAATACTTGTTCCTACACCCGTCCAACTAATACCATCATAGGAATACGCCAATGAATTGGTTCCAGTTCCTACTGCTACCCACATGATTCCATTCCATGCCACACCAATACATGCTGAAAAAATACTCGTTCCTACTCCGTTCCAGGTGATTCCATCATTGGAATACGCTAATGAATTGGTTCCTTGTCCGCCTGCTACCCATTGATTTGGTACAGCCGAGCCAAATGTATACACCTGTTTCGAACTGAGAAGGCCCGTGTTGGGACGTACTACTATTCCGCTTTTTTTAATGGTAACGGCAGTGGTAGGTACAATGGTTGTCTTTTTATACGTATTGTCATACACCTGCTGTGTAATCGTATGCTTCGTAAGCGAGACTGATTGAACAGTAAGAGTAGATGTTAACAATGTATTCGTAATAAGTTTGGAGGCGACAAGAGTACTAATGGTGACGCTAGAAAATATCAAATTGGTTGCATTAATTGTGGACGCAGTAAGTGTCGAGCCAACATTCATCGAATTGGTGGTCATGTTATTTCCCGCAGCAGTAATCGTATTGATCGTCGTGATATTCATCGTCGAAGCAGTAATACTGGACGCTGCAACTAGATTCGCATAAACAGTGCTTCCTGTCATTGTAGAATATAAAATGGAGCCAACTGTTATGGTAGAAGCCAAAAGTGTGGAATACAAGAGCGTACTTCCTTGAAGAGTGGAAAATGATACTGATACTACACCATTCACAGATGATACAGATACAGTAGAAAATGTCACAGTGCTACCGATAAGAGACGAACCAATCATCATATTTGTATTCACAGTGGAGCCGATGATACTCGATGTAACAAGAGTGCTTCCTGCTAGAGTAGAAACGGTCATAACCCCTCCATAAAGACTGGATATCGTCATCGTAGAGCCAATAAATGTACTTCCTGTCACAGTGGAAACTTGTATCGCATTCACATAAAGAGTGGATCCACTAAGACTGGACACGGCAAGTGTGCTTCCCGCAATCGTAGAGAAGGATACAGCTAACCCTAAAACTGTTGACACCGAAAGAGTGGATATTGTCACCGTGCTTCCAAAAAGAGTAGAAAACACGAATGAATTAGTATTTAATGTGGAAACCGTTGCGGTTGACACCAATACAGTACTTCCAATAACGGTTGAACCCAATAGATTTTTCGTATTGGCAGTAGAGCCAATCAATGTGGAAAGGACTGTCAGACGTTCCGCTGTTATAGCACTTCCAACAAGTGTAGAAAATCCTATGAATCCTACATTCATTGTAGAACCGGTCAAGGTAGAAATGACTAGAGTACTTCCAGTCATGCTAGAAAATCCAAGTAGACTCGTATATATAGTAGAGCCTATAGCAGACGATAGAAGCGCAGTACTTGTTTGAATTGTTGAATAAAAGACCGCGCCACCGTTCATCGTAGACGCGGTCAGCGACGATACGACCAGTGTACTTCCTTGCGCCGTCGAAAAGGTAAGGGTTGTGGTATAAAAACTAGATACAAATCCAAGGTTCATGGAAAGTGTACTGGTACCAAGACTGGAAGCGGTAACGTTTCCAGCACGAATGGACGACCCCACAATAGATGACATCGCAACAACAGAATTCAATGTATGAGTGCTACCAATAAGAGTAGATACATAAAATGAACCCGCATTCAATGTTGACGCTGTGACACTTGAAACAGTAATGGTGCTACCAATTAGTGTAGAAAAGACCAGGTCTCTGCCATAAATACTTGATACTGTCATAAGATTTCCTGAAAATGTGCTTCCCATAATGGATGATATTGTCATCTGATTCGCAGAAATAGTGGAGCCAACAATGGTGGAAAAAGCGGACATCGTGTTTAGCCCAAGCGTAGATCCCGTTAATAAAGCAAATGTATTGTTGATACCGTTGAACGTACTGGTAACAAGCGTAGATTGAATGCTCATTTGATTAATATTCATAGAACTTCCAACAACCGTTGATAAGTTTAGGTCAGTAATATTAATGGTACACGCATTTAACGTAGATAAACGAATTGTATCCGCACGCAGCGATGAATAGAATAGTAATCCAGTACTAATTGTGGAGGCGGTAATCTGTTCAACGATCATGTTATTTCCGATCGTGGTACTCGCATAACTAGTTGATAATGTAACACTTGATACGTAAATATTATCAGATGGAGCCAGTAATCCATTTGTTGATGTAATCAATACATAATTACTGGATATAGGGAGGTCATATCGTCTTAGAATATAAGCATTATTAGCGGAGTCATCCAAATAGGTTCGAATGACCAATGGGCCACTATTAATGGGAGTGATACCAGAGCCACTCATCTAGAATCGTGGAAGAATGAAAATTACAAGTCTAAAGTTAAATATCCGGAACAGTTAACAGGATGCCAGCGGGTGGAGGATTACTACAACTTGTCGCAGTAGGAAAGCAGGATGCTTTTCTCACAGGAAACCCACAAATTAGTTTTTTCAAAATGGTCTATCGTCGTCATACCAATTTCGCGATGGAATCTCAGCCCATGTACTTCGATGGTACGTCCAATTTTGGAAATCGTATTACATGTCTGATCCCTCGACGCGGCGATCTGCTTGGCAGGGTCTATTTGGATGTTGTCCTTCCGCAACTAAAAGATACGAGTGGAAACCCATTATCATATACCAATTCGATCGGTCACGCGTTGATCCAAGAAATCTCGTTTGAGGTGGGAGAACAAGAGATTGATCGACAGACCGGTGAATGGATGGAAGTTTGGACGCAACATACTACGCCTGCGAGTCAACGTTTTGCGTTGAACGAAATGATCGGTCGCGTGGAACCCTATAACGTGATTGATATCACTCCTGCTGCTAGTTCGGACGGTCTTCATCTGTTGATTCCGCTCCAGTTCTATTTCTGCCGAAACCCAGGATCATACCTTCCGCTGTTGGCACTTCAATATAGCCCGATTCGTATTAATATCACCTTACGGCCTCTTCAACAACTCTTTTGGGTTAGTCCGCCACCTCTTCAAGATGCGAACTGGTTGCCGGCTTGTTCGACGAGTGTTGACTGTACGACGCAGATTAAGAGCATGTTGCTCTGGGGTGATTTCGTTTATTTAGACGTCGAGGAGCGTCGTCAGTTTGTCAGTCAGACCCACGAGTATTTGATTGAGCAAGTACAATATACGCCGCCGTTTTCGGTGACATCGAATCAAAACACAGTATCCATTCCGATTGAATTTAATCATCCGATTAAGGAATTCTTCTTTATGGTTCAACGTGACTCCATGCAGAATCGCAATGAATGGTTTAATTATAGCAATTTGGCGATCGGTGAATATACTGCTCCACAGATTCTTCCCTATTTGAATTCGAATGCTCCTGCGAGTCGCATTGATATGATCAATACTGCGAAGTTACAACTGGATGGGTATGATCGATTTATGGACCGCTCTCCTCAATATTTTCGTCTTCAGCAACCCTATGAACATCATACGGCTACACCTATTAATTCGTTTATTTACAACTATAGCTTTGCGCTGAGACCTGAGGATATTCAACCAACGGGATCGATGAATGCCAGTCGTATTGATAGTATTGTATGGCAGCTTCAAATGAATACGGTACTAACCAATCCGACCATTACGCCATGGCAACAACGTGGCAATTGTAGTATAAAGGTATATGCGCACAATTATAATGTATTTCGTGTGATTAACGGATTTGGCGGATTACTCTTCACAATCTAAAATGACTATCATTCACGCACTCGTGTCTTTCTTATATTCTACTGAGTGTTTCATATCATATTAAAAGCGAAAGAATAGGTAATATGAGCTCGAGTGTCTCACAACTCGAATTCTGGCGAGAAGCCAGCTCCGACGCCAATGAAAAAAACGAAGGCGCGGATACAGGAGGTTCAGGTGCTACGTATTTATCCTATAATGTTCTGATGGGCTTATCGGTTCTGGGCGGATACTTCGGATTGGATCACCTGTATCTTCGTTCTCCCCTTACGTTTCTGGCAAAATTCATTGTGAACATTCTCTGTTTTGGAATCTGGTGGATTTATGATGCGACTCAGATTGTATTTAATAGTCATGCGGTGAAGATTTTTGGACTTGGAGTTCCTGGACTGGGACCGACGGGGATTGCGGCGGGTGTGTTTGCAAATCCGGTTCCTGACAAAAAACACATGCAGTTCTTTATTTATGCGGCAAGTCTCATCTTTGGAGGAGCACTGGGTATTGACTCGTTTGTACTAGGAGACAATCGCACGGGCTTGATTCGTTTGATCTGTATGGTTTCCATGATTTTTGCGCCGATCGCATTGGGTTGGTGGGCCTATAACCTGTTCAACTTCTTTACGGATACAAAGACCGTCATTGCGGAGAATGCGGACTTCTTTGGGGCACCGAAACATTCATTTAAGAGCGGATTCTTAGCAAAATTTCCATTTCTAAACGGGTTATTCAGCCCATTTGATTCGATCAAGACATTTATCCATGACTTGATTGGAGATGCCATTCAGCCGATTACGGATACCGCACAAATGGCGATTGGAACAGTTGACAATACAGTGAAGATGGCGATTGGAACAGTGGATACGACGGTGAAGACCATTGATGACACCGTTCAGCTGGGTCGAAACGCGCTTACAAAGGGGACGGAGATTGTGGGACAGATTTCGAATACGATTGATAAGGTATCGCAGGCATCGCAGGTTATGCCTGGTATGTCATTGTATTCAAGTATCACTCCTGATTCGGTGGCAAAGGAGCTTGGCAATAAGCCATCAGCAAACGCAGCAAACGCAGTAGTGGGTGGTGCGATAATCGCAACGCAAGCAATGGACTTAAAACCGCTTCATTATATTTTATTAGTTACGATCGTGACCATTGTACTTGGAGGAGTCATTGTAACGTATCATCGATCCAAAAATGTCCCAAACGAACGAGATGACACCCCTCCTGAGCCAGGAGTTCTTCGAAAGCCTGATCAAACGAGCCACAAATAATGGCACATTTGCTCCAATCGTGATCATTCGATTTACGGCTACCTGGTGCGGACCATGTAAACGAATTGATACCCAGGTACTTCTTAATCTGAGCGATCAGATCGTCTGGTATGTATGTGATCTGGATGAAAATGATTATACACCAGGCTATTGTGGTGTCCAGACCATTCCGTGTTTTCTGGCGATTGTGAATGGAGTTCCACAACCACTTTTTCAGAGTTCGGATACGATGAAGGTAGCCGAATGGTTCAAGGGCGGATTTAAGAAATCTTCTTAAAATGAAAACACACGTGTATCAAATTCAATTGTTTTGAT
>Ga0114964_10003466_pt1 | contig 10660 bp, 13 predicted proteins | sample C_131016_MF_Meta_FD_92638 | JGI IMG/M metagenome (GOLD analysis project Ga0114964, IMG submission 92638) | Freshwater microbial communities from Lake Croche, Canada to study carbon cycling - C_131016_MF_MetaG | ecosystem: Environmental > Aquatic > Freshwater > Lake | place: Lake Croche, Canada... | reverse complement strand
TGTAATTTCCATTTTATTTAAAATAATGGAAGACGGAAAATTAAATTGAGCTACAGTTTGTCCTACGATACTCTGTGCAGTATTATTTAAATAAAAATCGGTAAGCTCAGTACCATTAAGTAAATTAGCAATAGAGCCTGTTGTTAAAAGTGTAGTGCTTGCAGTTACTCCTACTTTTGAAACAGTATAACTACCAGCACAACTTTGCTCATTAGAATCTAATATTCCATCATTATCATCGTCTAAATCAACATAATCAGCAGTGCCATCAGCATCCGAATCCAAACAATTATTAATAGTATTGTTAAGTGCACTTGAATAAGTTGATGTATAATTTGTTGTTGCTAAAGAAGTATCGTTTGATTCTATAGCGTTTGCTAATCCGTTCCCTCCATATGACCTTGAGCAACAGCACTCGCAACATTTGTAGTTGTATTAGGCAAGCCATTCACTATATTTCCATTCAACAATACACCTGTTACACCAGATTCTTTAGCGTCTGGACAGCCATCTCCATCGGAATCTAAATCTAATCTATTTGGTATTCCATCAGCATCAAAATCACAATCCATCTTTTTTGTAATTGAAACATTGTCAAGGTAAAAATCGTCTAAATAAGTTATCGCACCAAATGTTAATGTTGTTGCTAATGGAATTCCTGTTGAAGGAACATTTAATACGTAATGTACAAAATTGCTTGAAGGTGTCGTGGTAATTGGAGGATTACTTGATGGGATTATTGAACCGCCATTACTTGTATTCATGGTTCCACTTGAGACACCACTCGTTGAAGGATTCACAAATGTAGCAAATTTTATACCGCCTAAAAAAACATTTAGCGTTCCTGACCCAGTAGTATTCAAATCATTGCTAACATTACCAAGGGCTAAATCAAACTGTATGGTATAATTTCCGCCAGCATCTATTTGAGCATTTGCTAAATTTATTGATTGAGTTAAATCTCCTGTGCCATCAAGATAAGCAGCGACATAGCTTGTATCGAAAAGCCAAGGATTAGGAGTAGTCCACCCAGTGGCACCACCCGTGAAAGTTCCATTTGTTAATAAATCTGCTGTTACACATTCAACCGAGTCTAGAACCCCATCGTTATCATCATCTATATCAATAGAATTAATGACACCATCACCATCTGTATCAAAAGAAGAGTCACTAACACCATAAGTAAAGTAAAAATCTCCTTCCGTCCAGGAACTAGTTTCTGTGCCTCCATTATTGCTAGAAGTTCTTCTGTTGGCAGATGCTAAGCCAGTGTTTGCTGTATTTCTATAAATTACATATTTAACTAACGTTCCAATTGCCTGTGCAGGGATTGCTCCTGACCAAGTTCTATTTGAACTAGTAAAATTATACAAAGTCATGACTACTTGTGTTCCATTGGTTTTAGTTGGTGCAGAACCATTAGTGGTATAAACCAATATTACATTTTGATTTGTAGTGTCTTCAGTATAATTTGTGAAAATTGTTGCTATATCACTAGGGCCTATCTCCGATTTATTTAGTGCTGTATATGAAGCATTTTGCAAATAGTTAGGCTTTACCGTGTAAGGCGCTGCTAGTGTTGGGATTTGAGTTGTTTGAAAATGCCCCATTTGAGCAGTCAAAATAAATGGAAGTAGTAACAACCAAATAGAAATGAAATGATTTTTTTTCATGATTACGATGTTTTTTATGTAGAAAATGGGTATTGATAAATTGATTTTATATAAATAAATTAAGTGTTTTGATTTTATTATTTATGTTTCAATTACTTACCAAATGTGTACTAATTTTATAATTTTGTGCAAATATAATTTAACGTCACAGGGCTATATGTATAAAAATGTACTGAAAAAACGTAAAATTGATTTTATCACTTTAGGCGTTTAAAAACAAATACTAAATCGAAAGGAAATCACATGCTAATAATTAGATAATTAATTTCATTTTTTATCCGATAATAAGCTGTCATTTTTTATCATAGAACTATATTTATTATTTAGTATCACTATTTATGAAATGTTTTTTGTCAAATCCTTTTTGATGAACTACTTTTGCAGCAGTTTTAATTATAAAACCCTTTTGGAAACACTTCAATCTACTTTTTCGCCTTTAAAAATCTACCACGATTTTAAACAAATCACAAAAGCAGGATTAGCAATTAGCGTTGTTTTTTCTTCTATTGCTGGGTATCTTTTAGGTTTTGATTCGGATCATCCTTTTAGTTGGCTAACTTTAGCAATGCTGGCTGTTGGAGGCTATTGTATGGTTGGTGCTTCCAATGCTTTTAACCAAGTAATTGAGAAAGACCTGGATGCCTTAATGGATAGAACTAAAAATCGTCCGGTTCCTTCTGGAAGAATGTCTCCTAATGTGGCATTGTTTGTTGCTAGTTTGCTTACTATTATTGGTTTGATACTTCTCTATTTAATCAATCCGAAAACAGCAATGTTCGGAGCCATATCTATATTTTTATACACTAGCGTTTATACCCCATTAAAAACGATAACTCCACTTTCGGTTTTTGTAGGAGCTTTCCCTGGAGCAATACCTTTTATGTTAGGATGGGTTGCTGCTACCGATCATTTTGGTATTGAAGCTGGAACCTTATTTTTAATTCAATTTTTTTGGCAGTTTCCTCATTTTTGGGCAATAGGTTGGTTTTTATTTGAAGATTATGAAAAAGCAGGTTTTTTCATGCTTCCAACCGGAAAAAAAGACACTAAACCTGCTACTCAAATAATTTTGTATACCCTTTGGTTAATTTTGGCCTCCCTTTTACCCTATCTAGGATATACAGGACAGTTGCATATTAGTTTGGTATCGGCACTATTAGTATTAATTATAGGATTATGGATGTTGCTTTATGCTGTTAAACTATACCAAACCAGAACTCCTAAAGCGGCACGCGCCTTAATGTTGGTGAGCGTTTCCTATATTACATTATTACAAATTATATATATAATGGATAAATTTTTAAGATAGTTATTATGACAAACGAAGAATATAAATCACGTTCCGCAAGGTCTTATAAGCTCTTGTTAATTTTTGCTATGGTAAGCATGACTATGATGTTTGCTGGATTAACCAGTGCTCTAGTAGTTAGCAAGTCAAGACCCGACTGGATGAAAGATTTCCAATTACCAACTTCTTTTTTCTTTAGTTTAGTGGTAATTATCCTTTGCAGCATTACAATGCATTTGGCTAAAAAAGCAATTCAAAAAGACAACAGAAAAGCCACAACCTATTTATTGTGGACTACTTTAGCTTTAGGATTGACCTTTGTGTACTTCCAATTTCAAGGATTCACACAATTGTTCGAAAACCATCTGTATCCTGTTGGAGGAGCAGGTTCTATTACCATATCGTTCTTGTATGTTTTGGTCTATGTGCACCTAGCACACTTGTCTGGAGGAATCATTTCACTATTAATTATAATTTATAATCATTTTAAACAAAAGTACAATTCATCCCAATTTCTTGGTATTGAGCTAGGTGCAATGTATTGGCACTTTCTGGATTTCTTGTGGATTTATTTATTTTTGTTTTTATATTTCTTTAAATAAGAAAAAAATGTAAATTTGGGAACTTTTTAACAACAACTTTTTTATGGGATCGAAAGGTACTACTACAAACACTGTAGGCAAAACTTGGGATGGCGGCAATGAGCCATTAGAAGCAAGTTACGGAAAATTAATGATGTGGTTTTTCATCGTTTCAGATGCATTAACCTTTTCAGGATTCTTGGCTGCTTACGGGTTTTCAAGATTTAAATTTATTGAAACTTGGCCATTAGCCGATGAAGTGTTTACGCACTTTCCGTTTGCACATGGCGTATCCATGCCAATGTATTATGTGGCATTAATGACATTTATTTTAATTGGTTCTTCGGTAACTATGGTATTAGCTGTAGATGCTGGACATCATATGAAACAAGGTAAAGTCGCATTTTATATGTTTTTAACCATTATCGGCGGTTTAATCTTCGTAGGTTCTCAAGCATGGGAATGGAAAAACTTTATCCATGGTGAATATGGTGCTATTGAAACTAACGGCGGAAGTATTCTACAATTTGTGGATGCCAAAGGAAAACACATCGCTTTAGAAGAAGTTGCCGACACTAGTATTCCGAAAGAAAGAGAACAACTTACTCGAAGTAAAGGAAGATGGTTTATGGAAGAAAGTTCTTTACCAACCTATTCTGTTGAGCAAGTTCAAGCAGGCTTCAAGAAACACCCAGATTATTTAATACGAACCGAAGTTATATTTGACGCAGAAACTGCTAAAACTGCTGTGGGTGTAAATCCGACATTAAATGATTTCCAGTTTCATTCCAAACATAAAACTATTTTAACAAGAGCAGAATCTGAAAAAAGATTGGCCGATGCAAAATTAGTTATTGAGGGAGCTAACTTACAACACAACGAATACGGAAGTAAATTATTTGCTGATTTCTTCTTCTTCATCACTGGTTTCCACGGTTTCCACGTGTTTTCTGGAGTATTGATTAACATCATTATTTTCTTCAATGTATTATTAGGAACTTACGAAAAAAGAAGATCTTACGAAATGATTGAAAAAGTTGGACTTTATTGGCACTTTGTTGATTTAGTTTGGGTATTTGTATTTACATTCTTCTATTTAGTTTAATATTTTTAGAAATTATATATTATGTCACACGAACACGTTTCTAATACCAAAAGAATTTGGTTGGTTTTCGGAATACTATCAGTAGTAACCACTTTTGAAGTATTTTTAGGAATTGTAAAACCAGAATTCCTACACATGACTAATTTTTTAGGCATGAATTTGTTAAATTGGATATTTATTATCTTAACAATATTTAAAGCATATTACATCGTATGGGCATTTATGCACATGGAAGGAGAAACTCCTGTTTTACGAAGAGCTGTAGTATGGACCGTAATTTTTTTGATTTCCTATTTAGTTTTCATTCTCCTTACAGAAGGAAACTACATATTTGGGGTTTTTAAAAATGCCACAATTAAATGGAATTTTTAACATTATATTAATTCAATAAAAAGGTACGCATTGCGTACCTTTTTTTTATTTTTGTACCAACCAAATTTATAATTCTAATGAAAAAGAATTTAGTCCTCTTTGTATTGTTTATCCTTCCTATAGTTGCGTATCTTTTTTTCGCATCTGGAATTAACAGTTTTGCCAAACTTCCTACCATAACTAAAAATATTCCCGAGTTAAGTTCTTGGAAAACATTAGACAATAAACCAGTAGCATTAACTGGTAAAATTACCATACTCGGATTTATGGGGCAAGATGTGTTAAAACACAAAGGCAATATTTTTAATTTATACGAAAAAATATTCGACAGAAATAAAAATTTCAAGGATTTTCAAATGGTGATGATTGTACCCAATGGCACACAAGACCAAGTGAAAGAATTACAAAAAGTTTTAGTAACCTTGGGCACACAAGCCGGATGGAATTTTGTTTTTGCTTCCCCAGAGGAAATTAATAGTTTCTATACAAAATTGAATTTAGTAGGGAAACTCGATACTACCTTAGCAACTCCCAATGTTTTTATTATTGATAAAAAAAGAAACCTACGCGGTAGAAAAGGGCACGATAAAAAAGGAAAGCCAGAGTACAAAGAAGGATATAATACTAAATTCGTTTCGGAACTTTATAATGAAATGACCGACGACGTAAAAATCATTCTTGCCGAATACCGCTTGGCTGTAAAGAAAAGTCATAATGCAACCAAAGAAATATAATTCAATATGAAAAATAAATCCTACATAGGAATTTCCTTTATCGTTCTAATTTTCGGAATTATCTTTATTCCTAGAATTATTGAAAGAATAAAAAATGGATCGGTAGTACAAAACGACCGTATGAGTCTTTCTAACGAAATGGTGAAAGAAGAGGCATTAGTAAAAATTGGACCTGCGCCAAAATTTGAATTGACCGATCAAAATAACGCTAAGATATCCAATAAAGATTATGCAGGGAAAGTATATGTTATGGAGTTTTTCTTTTCCACCTGCCCATCTATTTGCCCAATTATGAATAAGAATATGATAGAAATAGAGAAAGCATTTTCTGCCGAGAAAAACTTTGGCATTGCTTCTGTTACTATAAATCCAGATAATGATACTCCCGAAGTCTTAAAAGCACATGCTAAAAAACTTGGCATAACTGCACAAAATTGGCATTTTCTAACCGGAGATAAAGATTATATTTTTAATTTAGCCAACAAAGGTTTTAATCTTTATGTTGGCGAAAACAATAAGGCATTAGCCAACTTTGAACATTCTGGGCTTTTTGCTCTTATTGATAAAAATGGAAACATCCGTTGTAGAAAAGACAAGCAAGGAAACCCAATTTTATATTACGATGGATTGGAACAAACAGGAGTTACCGCAATAAAAGAAGATATTAAATTACTATTAAAAGAATAATCATGGAAAATAAAACTGTAGAGAAAAAATTTAAAACCCCAATTATTATTGTTTCTGTTGTAATCCCTCTTGCTGTGGTATTACTTTTTAGCATACGATTAAAAGATTTTGGAATAAATGTGGAGCCGCTCACGTTCTTACCTCCAATTTATGCCGCTATAAACGGAATTACCGCATTATTATTGATTTTAGGAGTACTTGCAATCAAGAATGGCAATCGCGCTTTACACAATAAATTAATGACCTCGGCAATTGCCTGTTCGCTAGTTTTTTTATTGATGTATGTAGCCTATCACATGACTACTGAAGCCACAAAATTTGGTGGTGAAGGCGCTATAAAATATGTTTACTTCTTCCTATTAATTACACACATAGCATTGTCGGTTACAATTATTCCGTTAGTATTGTTTACTTATGTTCGCGCTTTATCGGGTGATTTTGACAGGCATAAGAAATTAGCAAGAATTACATTTCCGCTTTGGCTTTATGTTGCCGTAACAGGAGTTATCGTTTATCTTATGATTGCTCCCTATTATGTTTAAAATAAATTTAGAGAATAGAAAAGAGAGAATAGAAAATAGAATAGAGAAAATAGAAAAGAGATGTTTCTCCTTAATAAGTAAAGGTGTCTTTATTCTATTATCTATATTCTATTCTCTTAATACCCAAGCCCAATGCGCCATGTGTCGCGCGTCCTTAGAAAGTGAAGGTAATACCACTAAAGCCGAAGCCGTAAACGATGGCATTGTGTACCTTATGGTTATCCCATATGTGTTAGTAGCGGTAGTAGGGATTGTGGTGTATAGAATGTATTCTAAAAGAAAGCAATAGTTCTATCCTTATAAAAATAATTTAAAATCGGTAACCAATATTGATGTCGCCTCTAAAATAAGCGCCAGGTGCTACCTTAGAATTTCCTAAAGTTCTTCCAACACCTCCTAATAATTCCAATACAAAACCAGAATGGTTTACCCATTTTTTCCCTAATGAAATTCCTAAAGCACCAGCACTATAATTTACTCTACTACTACCATAAATGTTATAGTTGTAAATTTCATTTTTCCCACTTACATACTTTGCAAAACCTTCTACAAAAAATCCTTTTGCGCCGTATTCTTGCGTTTCTTGAAAATAAAAACGAGCAAATGGTGTAATTGAAAAATCTTCGTTGTAACTACTATCACTTTGCAAATTCACTAGTATTGAACTACCAAAAGTAAAGTCTTTAGAATAAATATATTCGTAAGTTCCTTCAAAAATAGGTCCGGCCAACATTTTAATGGCGCCAAATTTTATCTCGTGCTTTTTACTGTCAAAATCCTTCGTCTTTTTTTCTTGACTTTGACAAACAAATGCAATTAGAAGAGGCAAAACAAAAAGTAATTTTCTCATAATTTATGGTTTTAGAATTTCAAATATAACGTATATTAATGTTGCTTATTGTTATTTAACACACTCTTAAGATGTTTACAGAAATACTAGCCCCGAAAAGTTTAATTTTTTTATTCTTGTAAAGCATCCCACCCTCTAGCTTTCAAAGGGATTTTAGTATCGGCGCGAGTAATCAAATGAATGCCTTCACTTTCTTGTGTCATGTGCCCAATAATAGTGAAATTAGGATTTCCTTTTATTTTTTCAAAATCTCCCATTCCTATTGTAAACAACAATTCATAATCTTCCCCACCGTTTATAGCCATCGTCGTGCTGTCTACATTAAATTCCTCACACACATTGATTAATTGTGGGTCTAAGGGCAATTTATCTTCGTATAAATTACAACCTACTTTCGATTGCTTACAGAGGTGTATAATTTCGGAAGATAAACCATCGGAAATATCAATCATTGCTGTTGGTTTTATTTCTAATGCATGCAATAAAGTACGAATGTCTTTTCGGGCTTCTGGTTTTAATTGGCGTTCAATTAAATAGGTATAAGCATCCAAATCGGGTTGTGAATTTGGGTTCACTTGAAACACTTGTTTCTCCCGTTCCAAAACTTTCAGTCCCATATAGGCAGCGCCAATATCGCCAGTAACCACTAACAAATCGGTTTGTTGTGCGCCACTTCGATATACAATTTCATCCTCTTCGGCTTCCCCAATAGCGGTAATCGAAATTATCAATCCTTTTTGGGAAGAAGTAGTGTCGCCACCAATAACATCCACTTTATATTCATTTGCAGCATACGTAATTCCTTCAAAGAGTTCATCTAAGGCTTCCAAAGGGAAACGATTGGAAACTGCAACCGAAACGGTAATGTGCGTTGCTTTCGCATTCATAGCACAGATATCCGATACATTAACCACCACTGCCTTGTATCCTAAATGTTTTAGTGGCATATAAGCCAAATCAAAATGCACGCCTTCAATCAATAAATCGGTAGAAACCACTACTTTTTTATCCTTGAAGTCTAAAACAGCAGCATCATCCCCAATTCCTTTTAGGGTGGAGGATTGTTGTATGGTGAAATTTTTGGTTAAATGTTCAATCAAACCAAATTCGCCCAATTGAGAAAGCGAAGTACGTTGCGGATTTTTTTCTTCTATCATGGGGTAAAGGTACGAAGGATTTTTGTTTGCCACAAAGACAAGAAGACGTGAAGTTTTTTTGTTATCTTTAGTGTTTAATTTACATGTTTTTTTAGCCACGGATAAAACAGATTTGACCGATTTTTCACGGATTGAAATTTAAAATCCTATTAATCTTTTAAATCTGTGGCTGATAATTTTCAAGCAAACTATCAAAACACCTTATTTCATATATGAAAAAGCACCGAATAATAACCTTAACTATAAATCCATCGTTAGATAAATCCACCCATTTTACAGGATTAATTGCAGAACAAAAAATGCGTTGCGAAAAACCACGATACGATGCTGGCGGCGGCGGTATAAACGTTTCGAAAGCCATTTCTAAATTGGGCGGAAGTTCTCTTTGTGTATTTACTTCTGGAGGTTCCTCTGGCGAAATGCTAGAAGAATTAATTTCTACCGCAAGCATAGAAAGTCAATCCATCAAAACTAAAAATTGGACTCGTGAAAATTTCATCGCTATGGATAACGCAACCCAATCCCAGTACCGATTTGGTTTTCCTGGTAACGAATTATCAGCAACTGAAATAGAAACTTTATGCACTAGTGTAAAAGAATTTCAAACCGATTATTTAGTGATTAGCGGAAGTTTAAATGAAGGGTTGCCGACTGATTTCTATTCTAAAATTGCCGAAATCGCAAAAGCATCTGGAATAAAAGTGATAGTAGATACTTCGGGAGAGGCCTTACAAAAAGTATTAGAAACCGGAGTTTATTTAGTAAAACCAAATATTGGAGAATTAGCAAAACTAATTGGGGTGGAGCGTTTGGAATTACCCGATGTTGAAAAAGCCGCCAAGACCTTAATTGAAAAAGGAAGTGCCGAAATAATAGTCGTTTCTCTTGGGGCAGAAGGCGCTATCTTGGTCACCAAAGACACCACCGAATTTGTAGCCGCACCCAAAGCAGAAAAGAAAAGCACCGTTGGCGCAGGTGATAGCATGGTTGGCGGCATGGTTTGGGCATTATCCCAAAACAAAATCCTAAAAGAAGTAATCCAAATGGGGGTTTGTTGCGGCACCGCTGCCACTATGAACGAAGGCACACAACTTTTTAAAGTGGAGGATGTGAAAAGATTGTTGGAAGTGATACAGTAATAATTTATTCAAGAAAATTCTTACAATTATTGATATATTTACCAGATAATTTAATTATGTATGACACTATTATCTATATTAGCTTCGGTTGCTGGAGTATCCATGGGACTTTCCAGTATTCCTCAAATTTATAAAATATACCTTCGTAAAAGCGCTGCCGATATTTCAATAGTTACCCATGTAATAATTGTTCTTGGCGCATTTATTTGGATGCTCTATGGCTTTGAGATAAACAGTATTCCTATAATAATTTCAAATTTTATTGGGGTTATCACTAATTCACTAATTTTGTTAGGGTGTTATTTTTATAGAAAAACTAGCCATTATTAATTGCATCCAATTTATCGGTATTAATTAAAACCATATTATTTAATTTTTCCATAAAATGGTTTTTAAGAACTTCCGGTTTAAGGATTTTCACATTATCCAACCACATACTTATCCATCCAATTAGTTCGATGTTTATTTCAGAAGTCAAATACATTTGTATAGATCCATCTTCTAATTTTTCAAATCGTTGACTTTTATTCCA
>Ga0114964_10003464_pt1 | contig 10663 bp, 14 predicted proteins | sample C_131016_MF_Meta_FD_92638 | JGI IMG/M metagenome (GOLD analysis project Ga0114964, IMG submission 92638) | Freshwater microbial communities from Lake Croche, Canada to study carbon cycling - C_131016_MF_MetaG | ecosystem: Environmental > Aquatic > Freshwater > Lake | place: Lake Croche, Canada... | reverse complement strand
TCCTTGTTGGCTCAGCTTTCGCCGCCGTAGTGTCTTTAAACACTTCAGGGAATACTTGTTTTAAGCGACCGTCAACACGATCGAAGTATTCATCAGAGCGGGGATCAACCCCGGTAGCAACTAATTTTTGGTGCAGCCCTAGTGCAAAGGCTGTTAGTTCTTCGTACCCCGGAGACCCAAACCACTGGTTTTTAGCTTGCCAGCGCAAGGTTTTGTCATCAAGTCTAGGTGCTTGAGGTGTCGATGAATACGTTTGTACACTACTTTCTTCCGTTTGTAAAGGGGTTGGCCTAAAATTCTTTGCAGCTTCAAGCCTCATCTTTGCATCGGTTAAAGACTCTTGTGCGTCAAGCATAGCGTCGGAATCATACGATTCTTGGGCTTCTTTATACTTCCGCCGTGCCATTTCTAGTTCGGCTTCAGCTTTAGCTTGTTGCATTTCGCCAAAAGTTTTTTCGCCAGTCTGTACGTATTGTTTAAGTTTGCGGTTTTCATCCATGATTTGCTGAGCCAGTCTTTCAAGCTCTTGCTTTTCACGTTGTGCCGCTTCTTTTTCACGCCGTTCGTCGTGGCGTGCATGGGTTAATTGCTTAATTCGTGCTTGAGCGCCCTTGGTATACCCTTCGATTTCTTCATCGGTAGGATCTGTTACTTCTTCATCAAGTGGCTTAGCCGTTCTATCACGAACCGGTGTGTCGTCTTCAATTTCAATAGAAATGTCTGATTCGCCCGATATGTCAATTTCAATATCATCTTCGGGTTTACCCTTACTTTCTATTTCTTCCGTTTCATGCGGAAACTTAAAATCATCATTGTCTGCCATGTAAATCTCCTGTTAAACGCGGGAAATACCGCGTGGGTCTTCGACTGTTGCTTCAACTTGATCATCATTAATCAAACGAAACTCTTTTCCATGAATCATGATGCGTGTACCACTGTAGGGGCGGGTAATAACAAAATCGCCTACCGCACACCATGCACCGTCAGGGAACTTATCAGAGTCTTTATACGCAGTCGGGCCCGTTTTAACAACGAATAAAACTGGAGAAGTAATTTCCTCTGTTTTAATTGTTTGGCCTGATTTAACAATACCACTATCGTAGGTATCGCCAGCTTCTACTAAAGCACACAGTAAACGCCATCCTTTTGGGTCGGGAAGCGACTGTGCTTTTTGTTCTGCTGTTTCGTACGCATGATCCATTTTTGGAATTTTCATTCCGGGCGGCAGGATCAATTCTGATTCCGGCATTGCTATAGTTTCACTCATTATTAGCGTTTTCCATATTTTCTGCGAGGTCAAGTAAGTGGCGCTCTGCATAGGATAGACCTCGAATCACCCCACAAAGCTGTTTATAAACTGCAAAATCTGTACACTGTCCGTTTGCCAAATCATCTGTGTAATTCCTTATGTCCTCTCGAATTTTGTCGCGTAAAAACTGCAACACATCCATTGTGACCAAGTCCATTATTTAGTTCCTTTTTTTTGCTGCGTTAGCGTTGCGCGTTTATGGGCGGCATCGATACCCATTCTTGTGCCTTCAATGCGTTCGTTAGTTTGTAGTCCTTGCTCATGTTTTTGTGAATCGGCTTTTAGTTTAATCATGTCCATTTCAGCACGAGCTTCCATTTCTTGTTTTTTCAAGCCTAACTCATCTGCTTTAGCGGCACCATCAATTTGGATTTTTTGAGCTTTAAGTTGAAGATCTTGTTTTTTAAGTTCAAGTTCTTGCATTTGCATTTGAAGTACCGGATCTTGGGCGTTTTGCTTGGCTTGTTGTTGCGCTGCCATAGCTTGACTTTCTGCCAACACTTGCGGTGCGGCTTCTGCCATTAAGCGGCTAATTTCTCGTTCCATATCTGCTGGCATTTCATCTTCTGGGTTTGGCAACGAAACGCCAAGAGCCTGTTCAATTTTTTGCCGATAAGCAAATCCTACGTGTTCTGCAACGTGAGCTTGCATAGCCCCTTGAATAACTTGAACTTGTGGGTTTTGCCCAATAAGTTGTTGAACAATAGGATCTTGCATTGCTGACGTGTGGACTTTAATGTGTGACTCATGGTCTTGGTAAATAAACGCTTTAAGTGGTTTGCCTTTAAGTGCGTCTTGGTTTTCCGTAACTGGGTCTTTTGGTTTTTGATCGTCTGGCATTGGCACAATTTTTGCTGCATGTTTAACACCTAATACTTCTAACATCTGGCGGTGTAAGAAAGGCAAGTCATAAATCTGTGGTGCCATTTGAGCTAATTGGATAACTGCTTGATACTGAACTACCCGTTGGCTCAAAGTTGCTGCATTAGGATCTGATACTGGCAAAACTTCTACATTGTTGTAGTCAGCTTGTTTGGCACGAGGGGTACCATCTTCTGGCTCATACGTATAGTCTGGGTCTGTGTAATCCCTAATAATGCCTGCAAGAAGCTGTAGTTCTTGTTTTAATGCAAAGTGAACACGGGCTTGAACAGCCGACATAACTTTAAGCGTACGTTCCAAAATTGCAAGCGTTGTTCCAACAGGCGCTTGATTAGACATGTCAGAAACTTGCATATCCGAAGTAGCTGCAAAGCGACGACCTTCTTCTACGATCTTATCCAGTAAACCCGACAGAACCATAGAAGGTTCTTTATAAGGCAATGGCAAAATGTTATCTCGAATAGTGCCTGATCCAACATCCACGTCCCTAAACTCGCCCGGAGCAATAGGGGTGTCGTCGCCTTTAATTCTCAAACCACGGCTTTTTAAACCACCGGGTAAGTTACTTAGGGTTCCCGCGTCTACGAGCTGACGGATAATGCTCGTTGCAGATTTTGCAAAGCCACCAATCAAGTGGAACAAGCCAAAGCCATAAGCTCCGTAGCCGGGAATATATTGGTAATGAACAAAATGGTGGCGTTTTAACTTAAGTGGGTCTTCTTCTTTCCAGTTACGGCGAATAGCTAAAATTTCACTTGTGCCCCTAATCATTGTTACTACGTATGGAAGAGCGATGCCTGTAAGCTCACCATCTTCATCTGTATCTTCGTAGCCGGGTAAATCTAAATCGGCATGGATCTCGTATAACTCAAAACGGTCGTCGTAGCTAGCGCTAAATCCGGTTTCTCTGTCTTTACGTTCTTGTATATCTGTTTGGAACTTTTCTGGTTCGCCTAGCTCAATGTCACGATAAAACCCAGCGTTCATTAGCTTAAGTAGCTCGTTCTTGGTCTTACGCATGCGATGTGAAATGCGAAAACAAGTATTAATGTCGCTAACGCCATAAGGCAAAATTACGTCTTCTGCTGGAATAAACACAGAAACTTGACGACCAAGGCTGGGGTCAAAGTAAACTTTCTTAAATGCAGAACCAGCCGATGGCAAGTTCCATAACATTTTCTCGTGCTCTGTGCGGTACTCAGGCATTTTTTCCGTTAGCTGGTAGTTCATGTCTTCTTCTACACGAACAGCCGCTTCTTTTTTTTCAGGAGTTTCTTTACCTATAATTTGCGTACGTACTGGGCCTTTGGCTGGAAACGTTTCCATAATGGTGTCTGATTGAAAGCGCACTACTGCTTCTGTAATCATTGGATGGAATACACCGCAAGCGCCGTCCCAAGGTTCTGTTCTTTCTTCAAACTTTAAACCTAGCAATGTAATTCCGTCTTTGTACATTTTCTCCCAGTCTTTTCTGGAAGCTAAGTCGTTGTCTATGTCACCAATTAAATCGCCAGCTAATGCTTGGAGTTCACCTTCGCTAACAACTTCTGCAAGGTTCTCATCAAAGTCTTCGTCCTCGCCATCTTTTTCTATGCTAAGGATTTCTTCGCCGTCTGCGCTAATGCGCACAGCTTCTGGATCTTCGATCTCAACTTCAATGTCTGGTTCGCCCTCTGCCAATTGTTCTAATCCTTGGGGAGCTTGGTATAACGATTTATCTATTGCCATAATTTTTCCTAGTAGTACGCCGCTTTACGACGATAGCGATACTGCATATCGTCATCTTTCTCATCTGAATCTAAACTAATAAACCCGCCTTGTCTGTAACGCAGAAGCGCTTGGGTGCAGGTGTCCACAAAGTCATCGTGTTCGCCTACAGGAAACGATGCAATTTCTTCAATTACTTCTTTTGCCCAACGCGTATCTGGAGCCCATACTTTACCAGATGTAAACAAATCTGCCACGGCATTTAGTCTAACCATTTTATCGTTACCCCTTGATGGGGTAAATTCTTGTACCGGAATGCCGATCATTCTTAGCTCTTGGATTAACGGAGCACCGGCTGCTTTTTTCTCAACTATAAAGGCATCTGGTTTCCATTCTTTGTAATGCTTTAACGCCGCTATCTTTAGTTCTGGAAACGTAAGCCTGTCTTTAAAAGCGTCCAATAGAATCAAGTTGGGGTTGTTTTTATCCTCGTTGTTATACCAAACGCCCCATGTTGTACATGCGGAATAGTCCGATGTGGTCTTTGTTTCGTGTGCCGTATCCCAAGACTGAATAACATACTCGCATTTGGGTGGGTCTTCTTTATCCCATATCTTCCAGTCTTTTCTTGAGATCAAAGCCGCCATGTCTGACGTGGGGTTCTGCATGTACTGGGCGTTCCAGTACCGTGGGTCAAGCTGTTGTCTTGTTGCTTGCAGTAGTTCTAAGGGCCATTGCGCAGGCCAAAGGCTTTTCTCATGATCTGTACCAGCGTCTAGGATGGCTGGCAGTTCTACTAGTTCCCAAGGAACGCTATCCGGGTTCTTAATGTTGTAGTCAATTAACCGCCCAGTTAAGTCTATCAAAGACCACCGAGTCATAATTACAATAATTGCACCGCCCGGCATAAGCCTTTGTAATGGCCCCGTTTGAAACCAAGACCAAGCATTATCGAACGCCGCCCGGCTATTAACCTTTATATCTTGTTCGGAATGAGGGTCATCAATAACAAATAGATCAGCACCACGTCCAGCAAGAGCACCGCCAACACCAACAGCGTAGTATTGTCCACCAGCCCCAGTACTCCACTTCCCAGCAGCTTTTTGATCATCTGCGACAACCGTGTTGGGAAAAACTTCTTTATATTCATCGCTTTCAATTAGATTCCTTACTCTTCTACCAAAATCTTCGGACAATCCAGCCGTGTGGGTTGCCATAATAATCTTTTTATCGGGGTATTTACCCAAGAAGTATGCTGGAAACAAGTAAGAACTAAATTCGGATTTACCCATACGAGGAGCAATGTTAATAATAACTCGTTTTTTCTTACCTTCAATAACGTCTTGAAATATTTTAGCCAGTTTTCTGTGTTGTGGGCCTACTTTAAATCCCGGATATACCTGTTTTGCAAAAGATATAGGGTCGCTTTGTGCCGCTTTTAAAGAAAACCTATTTTCCTGTTCGTTCAAGTCGTCCAAAAACGCCAACTTCTCAAAACGGTTCATGTCTTTTAACGCTAATTGCGCTGCTAAAGCTTCTTGGGGTGTTAAAAAATCAAGATTCATTAGTTTTCTTTACTATTCTTATCTTTTCAACCACATCCACCACGTCTACTGCCCCCATATAGCGCCCAAGTTTCTCTTTAATGCGCTTTTCTAGCTCTTCGTCGCTCATTTCTTGGCGTTTAACCTCTACTCTGTCCGTGAACAGGGCTACTTCTGTGACTTTACCCAGCAACTCTAAGGCTTTAAGACGTATTCTGGCATCTGGATGGCTGGTATCTTTAACAATTTTGGTAACTGCTAGGCTTCTTAGGTTTTCTGCCTGCTCAACAAACTTCCATTGGTACGCAGTTACCATACTTATGGCGCTTTGCACTTCTTCGGGCACTTCCATTTGAAGTAACTTGTCTTTTGCGTCAGGATCTCGTAGCGTTAGGGCATTAAATATGTTTGCCACTTTCTCTTCCTGCGCATGGGTCAGGATTTCTTCGTCTTCTTCTGAAAAGCTTTGTATCCAGTCGCTGGTTTTCTTTTGGGCACTTAGGGTTTGTGCAGGGGTAAGAGTATTAAGAGAGACAAACGAAGCGTCGGAACTAGTAAGTTCCGGAATAAAATCCGCTAAGGCGGGTGAGATGAGGTGGTCTAAAAACAAACTGCAACTTCTCCTTAAGGGCGTAGGAAACACACGATATTGTTTGGATTATATATGTATTTATTTTTTGGTGTATACTTTTTTTACGTGCCACTTTTCCTTCGTTTGTTGGTTACGTACTCCTTCACATGAGTCTGATTAGCTCGGTGACTTTACCCCCGGCTCCGTGCCGGGGTTTTTTTAGGGGCGGTTAAGCCGCCATTAGAGGATGTAGTAGCTAAGAATTTTGCGGCTTTCTGCTTAGCGTGTAGTAACTACCAAATCTACGCCCCACCCCCGTGTCTAAGATTAGACATACCCCCCTTTATTTTTTACAAATTTTGACATTTTTTAGAATTGTGGCTAAGGAATAGTATCGCACCTATCGAGCCCACTTCATCTACCAAAGGGTTTATGCCCCCCTAGTGGGGTTCAGCCACACAGGATCATCAGCCTGTTGTGTAACCTGTTTGGTAAAATAGAGTTGTCGGTGAGGGTTTAAGCCTAACCCGATACAGTTGCCAAGCCTAACCCGCTTGGCTTTTCTTTTGGGACAGTTGTCCCAATCATTCAATAGGAGTTAGTTATGTCAGCACTAAAGAAAGCATTTGTATCAATGATCAACGGCACAGAGTCTTGGGCTAAACAGCTTGAGGTAGCTCTAGGCAATAAGAAGTATCTTGCCGAGAAAGATATTGTGCTGTTAGGCACAGCAGTCTGTGAGAAGTATAGTTGTTATGTAGATGTTGCCGAGAACGGAATGTATCGGTTCTATAAGACGGAGGAAGTAGTTAGCACCAACATTCACGAGGGTGCTAAGAAGTGCTGGCAACGCCATGTTGCCAAGTTTCACAGTATCAAACGGAGTAAACAGGGTGGTGCTCGGAGTTCCCAGAAAGATCCTGTGGAGAAAGAGATCGAAGCCCTTTGTAAGAAGTATAGCAAGTCGCAACTCAAGCGTATCGCCAATGGTATTGCTTGATTGGGACAGTTGTCCCAAAGATATTTGACAGAGTGTGGATAAACAGGGCAAGCAAGACAATGCTCGGCTATTCCATATTCTGTCAAACCTATCACCACTAACTAAGGAGTAATTATGAAATCAGTTAAACCATGCGGTAAAGCGTCAGTAATGCTGACACATAAAGAAATATCTTACATATTATTGTCGTTGAAGTTTGATGATGAAATGAGAGGTGTTGATGCAGAAGAGCTAGTATTCCAAATACGCTTACTGGCTAAACTAGGCAGTCACTTAGCTATTGCCGTAATCTATGAGGACTAATCATGTTTATACCAGTCATTACCAACTACACACCCTTATTAACTGACGAACAAAGCTATGAGATAGTGCAACTACACTTCTATAAAAACTTTGGGGTTAGAGAAATAGCATCAGCTTTAAATATAGGGGAAGACCTTGTTTTAAAAGTAATTGAAGACTACATCTAAAGAAAGGAATTAACCATGTTATCCAATCAACAATGCGCTTTGCTCAAGCTGGCGCAAACAGTATCACCTGTAATCAAGACAACACCCAAGCCACAACCTATTACACAATCAATGGGTCAAGCGTTCAAACAATTCAGCGTGACTGAATACAACCGCAGTAAGTATTAACCTAACCAAGAAAGAGAGTAATCAAATGAAAGTATCTACCTTAGTATCCAAGCCCATAGCCCGCATTGGTGGTGGTGGTGCATTTATCATTGACCGCAATACAGGTGTGGCATCTCATTGGTTTAAGAACGGGGCCAGTGCCAGCAAGTTTTGGGTTAAGACATTCAAGCGTGACCCATCACGCACCATCATTACCAAGGCATCTACATTCAACTACCTGATAGAGAAAGGGCTACTCAATGCAGACAAATACGCAATCACTCAGTAGTTCTCTGTAACCTGTTGTGGAGAGGGGTTGGTAGACTATTGTCAACTTATTGGTGCTAGTAGACTACACATAGCCACCACCAACCCCAAGCCCATTATGGCGCAGTCAACATACAGACTATGTGTATATATAAATATATAGAATAGAATAGATAATAGTAAATTAAAGAAAGCGTGACCACCTAATAACTCTTATTCTTTCTCCTTTTATAGTGCCCAAAATCCTGTATACAAGTAGTCGTTGACACCATAACCCTATATACTGTATGCTTATCCACATGGCAAGCCGTAGTCTACCACGACCAATAAGGTGACCAAACATGAAATTACCTGACCAAAACTGGGACAGCAGTCCCAAACAATGTGCCTCATGCAAAGAACACAAGCCCAAGGCAGAGTTCAAGCGCACGCTAACACTACGGCAGACACGAGCTTTACTACGATCATCAACAATAAGCACAAGGCACACCAGCATAAGTAAGAACTGTAAGGCGTGCAGAAAGCCGAGCAAAAGACGCAAGCTATCCGTAAAGGACATAAAGAATAAGATGGCATCAGGCGATATGCATACCATAATAGGTCAAGCCAAGCTAAAGGAAAGGGCAGAAAACATATCTAAAACTAGGTCAAGAGTAATGCGGGCTTACTGGCAAAAGAAAAAAGACGAGCCACTTACAACCCTGATGGCAAGCCTAGCCAAACAAGCAAAGGCACACCGCAATAGATACCATGCGTTAAAGAGTAAAGATCCAAGCAATCCCCTAATACCAATCCATTTAGCAAATTACCTTAGAACCAAAGAAGAATTACAACGACTGGGACAGGTGTCCCAAACCAAAGAAAGGCAGGTGTAGTATGAGTAATATGGACAAGTATGGCTGGGCAATCGTAACTCTCGCCCTTGTAGTTATGTTCTGTCAAATAGTGCGTGTCGTAGCAGTAGGCATCATATGAGTGCCATGAAAGGTGTAATAGAAGGGATCGTTGAGCTATACGACAACGGCAAGACCATAGAGGAAATACAGAAAGCCCTGTCTGATCTAAGCCTAAACTACACACGCAACGAGATAGTCAACGCAATCAACATGATGAAAGGAAACACAATCAAATAACTAAACGCATTACAGCAACACATTACCAACCAAAACAAAGGAGTAATCAACCATGCCTAATCAGCTAACAGCAATACAAGAAACACCAGCTATCGACCCACGCCTGTTGTTTGTGCGGAAGATACAACAAACAATACATAGCCCCACTATCCGTTGCTCACCATTACTAGGTGAGTATGCGGACATGATGAACCGCCACTTAAACAGCCCTCAGATATGGTCTGTTGCAGAAGTAATGCAAGCGTGTAAGCACACAATGGAGATCAACATCAGTTCACCGCATAGGAATCACCGCCTATACACACAAGCCATGATCAGGGTTAAGCACAAGCGAGAGTTTAAGTTGTTTGGTAACTTGTTTGCACAAGCCCTTAAAGATGATGATTGTGACCCTGTGCTTGAGGCATTGCAAGACTCTACATACCGCCATGTGCGTGAAAAGGGTAGCGGTGATTGGGCTGAGTTACTCAATGATAAGTTTGGCATCAATAGCGTATGCCAATGCAACGACTGTAATACTGTTGACTATGATGACAATGGCTCGACTGCATATGATGACTATTGGGTGTGCTCGTCATGCCTTGATGATGGCTATGTGTATTCAGACAATCGGGATACCTACATAACGCAAGAGGACTATGACGAGGAACAAGAGGAAGAAGAACGAGAGGAAGATAACAGAGGGGGCATCATTGGTGACAGGCATGACAATAAGAATGTGTTAGGTCATATACCCTCAGCGTTTGACAACCGCAAGCCTAGCGTTCTAATGGGTATGGAGTTAGAGGTTGAGATAGGTAGTGATCATAGTCGGGCTGATAAGGCAGAGGAATTGTATGACGAGATCAAGTGGGCTACGCCTGACCACCAATACATATTCATTGAAGACGACGGCTCGTTAAGTCATGGCTTCGAGATAGTCACAGGGTATACAGGGCTAGATGTTCATGCTGATATGCTCAAGTTCTTTAAGACACCTTGGCGTGGTGTGCGTAGCCATGACACTAAGACTTGTGGACTTCATGTGCATATAGATAAGAAAGATGTAAGCCTATTCCATGCGTGCAAGATGGTGTTCTTTATCAACGACAGTAACAATCAGAAACTTATCAGGGACATAGCACGCCGTAGCAATCACTACTATGCCAAGATAGGTAATAAGAAAGCAAGCTATCAATGGCTCAAAGATGCAAGGGGTTACGACAACCCACTCAATAGACTGAATGACGATAGGACTGAGGCACTTAACTTTCAGAACCCTAACACCATAGAGTTCAGGCTATTCAAAGGCACGCTACGCTACGAAACAATCATGGCTTGTCTTGAGTTTACATACGCAACATGGTTCTTCTGTCGTGATACAGGGGTAAGCGAGCTGACTAGCGCCAAGTTTATCGAGTTCATATGCCAGCCCAATCAACGCAAGGATACCAAGTATCTGCGCACATACCTAAAAGAGAAAGGCTATTCGCTACCCAAGCCAGCAATAATGAAGGACAACCCTCGTAATAGTGATGCACCATCACAACCAATCGAAACCGCAATCTAAATCAAACGAAAGGATTTACCATGTGTTTATTAGTTACCCAATCCGCAAGCGCACCGACCATCACATCTGACTGGCTGGTCGATA
>Ga0114964_10003463_pt1 | contig 10663 bp, 10 predicted proteins | sample C_131016_MF_Meta_FD_92638 | JGI IMG/M metagenome (GOLD analysis project Ga0114964, IMG submission 92638) | Freshwater microbial communities from Lake Croche, Canada to study carbon cycling - C_131016_MF_MetaG | ecosystem: Environmental > Aquatic > Freshwater > Lake | place: Lake Croche, Canada... | reverse complement strand
GCGGCTTCCACCACCAGGTCGCACACATGGGCCGGGTCGGTTTTGCCGATCAGGTGAGCAGGGTTGATTTGCAGGTCCAGGTGCAAACCGTTGTGCACAAACAGCACCGAGCTCGGGGCTTTGGCGTCGCCTTGAAAGCCCACCAACTGCTTGGGGTCGGCCAAGGTGGTCTTACCGCGCTTCAAGCTCACGACCAGTTGGCCGCCTTGAATCGCATAGCCGGTGCTGTCGATGTGTGAGCCCTTTTTCAAAGGCGCGCAACGGTCCAGCACATAGCGGCAGTATTCAATGACTTTGGCGCCACGCTTCGGGTTATAGCCCGTGCCTTTTTCGCAGTCGTTGTCTTCACTCAGCGCATCGGTGCCATACAAGGCGTCGTACAAAGAGCCCCAACGCGAGTTGGCAGCGTTCAAGGCGTAGCGGGCGTTCAAGATCGGCACCACCAACTGCGGGCCGGCCAACTTGGCCAACTCGGCATCCACGTTTTGCGTGGTGGCTTGAACGGTTTTAGGCTCAGGCACCAAGTAGCCAATTTGGCTCAGGAACTTTTGGTAGGCCTTCATGGCCTTGCCTTCGGCCACAGGGCCGGGGTTGGCGGTGTGCCAAGCGTCCATGGCAGCCTGGATACGGTCACGCTCGGCCAGCAAGGCGATGTTGTGCGGTGCCAGGTCAGACACCAGCGCATCAAAGCCTTGCCAAAAGGTCTCACTCTTCACGCCGGTGGCGGGCAGCACCTGGTCTTCAATGAAACGGTAAAGCGTGTTGGCAACTTGCAGGCCATGGACTTGGGTGCGTGGGGTCATGTGAAATCTCGATTGGAAGAGTAAAAAAGAAAGACGTCAGAAAATTGCGCGCAAGCTTGTCGCCTGTGTCGTCAGTGCACCGACTTTATTCGATGTACACAGGTTAATAAACAAGGGAAAAATACATTAACCCATGACTTTAAGGCAAAAGTGACTGCCAACCTGAAAGCCTGGCGCGGCGTTTTCAAATGGATTTGAGTTCGACTTTCCAAAAACCCACACACGCTAATCACGCACGCCAACGCCTTGATTTTTGACAAAATCTTGCATAATGAACGCTTATGGACAAGCTCAAGGTCTTCGAATCCTTCGTCTCCGTCGCCACCAAAGGCAGCCTCACCGCCGCCGCACGGGCCGAAGGGGTGGCCCCCGCCATCATGGGGCGCCGCCTGGACGCGCTGGAAGAACACCTGGGCGTGAAACTGCTGGTGCGCACCACCCGGCGGATCAGCCTGACCCACGAAGGCACGGCTTTTTTAGAAGACTGCCAACGCCTGCTGGGCGAGGTGGCCAATGCCGAGGCCAGCGTCTCGGCCGGTGGCCTCAAAGCCAGCGGCCATTTGCGCATCACCGCCCCGGCCGGTTTTGGTCGCCGCCATGTGGCGCCCTTGGTGCCGCAGTTCCGGGCGATACACCCCGATGTGTCAATTTCCTTGAATTTGAGCGACCGCGTGGTCGATTTGGCGGGCGAAGGCTTTGACTGCGCTGTGCGTGTCGGCGATCTGCCGGACTCGTCTTTGGTGAGCGTGCGCATTGCCGATAACCGGCGCCTGTGCGTGGCCTCGCCGGCCTATTTGGCCCAGCGGGGCACACCGCAAAGGCCCGCAGATTTGGTGCACCACGATTGCCTGACCCTGTCGAGTGACGCCAGTCAAACGCGCGGCTGGGCCTTTAAAGTGCCACAAAAAAATGCCGAAGGCAGCGAGCTGATTCACCTCAAACCCTCAGGCCCCATGGACTGCTCAGACGGCCAGGTGCTGCACGACTGGTGCTTGTCGGGCCTGGGCATAGCCTGGCGCAGCACCTGGGAGGTGGAAGCCGAAGTCCAAGCGGGCCAACTCGTGCCCGTGCTGCAAGACTTTGCCGCGCCCTCCAACGGTATTCACGCGGTGTTTTCGCAGCGCAAACATTTGCCACTGCGGGTGCGGCTGTGGATTGACTTTTTAAAGCAGCAATACAGTCAGCCGCATTACTGGAACGCACCGGCATGAACACGCTTGTCGATGCGCCAACATGCAAAAGCGTGGTGTTGTGCGCTGACGATTTCGCCTTGAGTGCGTCGGTGTCAGAGGCCATTGTGCAGTTGGCCCAGGCCCAGCGCATCAGCGCCACCAGTGCCATGGTGCTGTCACCGCGCTGGGGGGAGGACGCGGCGCGCTTGAAAGCCCTGCGCGGCCAGATCGACGTGGGCCTGCATTTGGATTGGACCAGCGAATTTGCTGTTCGCCAAGGTCACGGCCATTCACTCGGACTGACCATGCTGCGCAGCGTGTGGCCAGAAGATTGGGGGGGCTTGGACGCTCAGACCGTCGAAGCCGAAATAGAACGCCAACTCGATGCTTTTGAATCGGTCTGGCAAGCGCCGCCCGATCACATTGACGGGCACCAGCATGTGCAGCAGTTCGGCGCCATTCGGCGAGCCTTGCTCAAGGTCATGGCCCGCCGCTATGCTGGGCGCCAGCCTTACCTGCGAGTCTCACGCCCGCCCGCCGGGCAGACCAATTTCAAAGGTCTGGTGATGGCCACTTGGGGCAGCCAGGCCCTGTCGCGCGAAGCGGTGCTGCATCACATTCCCTGCGCACCGGCGCTGTCTGGCATTTACGACCTGTTTGATGAAGGCGTGGATTACGCCGGTCTCATGGACGCTTGGCTGGGCCAGGTGCCTGAAGCCACCTTGCTCATGTGCCACCCGGGTTTATTTGACCAAGCCGATGCGCAGACCGGCGGGCATGCCTATGCCCGCGTGGCCGAATGGCAGCATCTGTCGAGCGAAGCATTTGCGCAGCAACTGCAGCAACAGGGCGTGCGCTTGGTGCGCGGCGCCAGTCTGTACCGCTAAACCACAGCAGAGGCCGGATGGGCCGCAGTCCAAGTCAGTCAATTAGCGCTGAAACGCCCAAAAGCGGCTCAATACAAAAGTCTGCGCCGAGGCCACCACCAAAGCCACAAACAAGGCCAGCAACGCCAACCAGCCGTAATGCCGGGTCAGCAGCATGAACACCAGTTCATTGCAGGCAAAGCCAGCCAGCGCCGTGACGCCAAAACGCCGCAGGCTTTGCGGCATCGGCGTTGAAGTGCCTTTGAAACTGAGCCAGCGGTGCCCAACAAAACTGAGGACCAAGGCGACGACAAAACCCAGCGCATTGGCCACTTCAGGCCACAGCTCGGGTTGCAGGTGTTGAATTAGGGCAAAGACGCCCATGTGGGTCAGTGCGGCGCTGCCGCCCGTGAGCAAAAACCAGAAGGCGGTGGACCTCATGCCTTGGGCAAAGCCAATGGACTTGCGGCGCCGGCCAAGCCTGCGCCCACACGCTTTTGCACCCAAAACACCGGGCGCTGCTTGACCTCTTCGTAAATGCGGCCCACATACTCCGCCAAGATGCCCATCCCCATGAGCTGTATGCCGCTGAGCAGCATCATGCCGACGACGATGGTGGCATAACCCGAGACCTGAATGCCCGAGTAGAAATACTCCACCACCACCCAGGCACCATAGCCAAAAGCCGCCAGCGACAACAGCAAACCAATCAAACTCAAAAAGCGCAACGGCACGGTGGAAAACGCCACCACACCGGTGACCGCCAAGCCAATCGAACTGCGCCAGCCAAAGCGGGAAACGCCCTCAAGGCGGGGCAAGGGCTCGTATTCAATGGCGGTGCTCTTGAATCCAGCCCATGCGTACAAGCCCTTCATGAAACGGTTGCGCTCAGGCAAGGCGTTGAGCGCCTTGACGACTTGCTGGTCCATCAAACGGAAGTCACCAGCATTCGGCGGAATCTTCACGCGATTGCCCGAGTTGACGAGGCGGTAAAACAGCTGCACCAATTGGCCGTGCAAGGCGGTTTGATCGTCACGCGTGGTGCGTATGGCGTAAACCACGTCCAGACCCTGGCGCCACAAATCCAACATCTTGGGCACCAAATCGATCGGGTGCTGACCGTCGGAATCCATGATCACCACCACATCACCCGTGGCGCAAGACAGACCGGCGGTGATGGCGGCCTCTTTGCCAAAGTTGCGACTCAGTTGCAGCAACACGACTTCGGGGTACTGCCCACACAACTGCTCCACCACGGCCACGGTCGCGTCGCGGCTGCCATCGTCCACCACGATCAGCTCGACCCGCGGCGACAAGCGGCGCAAAGTGGTCAACACCTTCGCCACCACCTGGGGCAAATTCGCAGCCTCGTTGTGCGCCGGCATGACGCAAGAGATCGAGGCCTGGTCGCGCGCGGGGGTGGTCACGGGCACGCTTGGCGCCGTGAAGGGGTCAGGGGTCGTGACAGGAGATGAATTCATGGTGATTTCTGGCGGTTTTGCCAATGCTAATGCATAGGCCTCTGATTGGCGCCGCCATCACGCCGTAAAACCGCGGCCCCATGAAAAAACCCCGCCTGCTGACGCAAGACGGGGTGTTTCAGCGCCAGGGGCTGGGCTTACTTGCTTTTCAGGCACTCACTCATAAAGGCTTTGCGTTCGTCGCCCTTTTTACCGGTGGCATCGGCGTTACAGGTTTTCATTTTGTTTTGCTGAGCGGTTTTGGGGTCGGCTGCCGGTTCGGCCTTGGCGCTCAAACACGATTTCATGAAGGCTTTGCGCTCATCGCCTTTTTTGCCTTCGGCGTCTTTATTGCACACCGCCATTTTGCTTTGCTGGGGCGTTTTATCAGCCACCGGTGCAGGGGCCGCAGGAGCGGCGGCCGGTGCAGCGACAGTCGCTGACGCTGCGGGTGCGGCCGCTTTGGCCGGTTCGGCCGCCTGGGCCACGCCAGCGGCCAAAGTCAAACCCAAAGTCACAAGAGAAAGGAATTTGCGCATGATGTATCTCCAAAAATGGTCAGAAATGTTGAACAACTTATCCTTGCAGACGCCCCCCTGCTTGGATCCTCCATTTAACGTCATGCGCACCCACGGCGTGGACAGGGCAGTTGTCATATTGTGTAACAGGCTTTACCCCCAGTGAACTTGGGCTGGCAAGGGGTGTTTTGCCAGACCCGTAAAATGACGCATGCTTTCAGCCAAACAAGAATTGCTCGCGGCCTTGGCCGCCGAGCTCGACAACATCCTCCCCGGTGCGGGCGCTAAAGCGGCTTTTGAGTCGCCCAAAGTGGCCGCCCATGGCGACTTTGCCTGCACCGCCGCCATGCAACTGGCCAAGCCCCTGCAATGCAATCCGCGCCAGTTGGGCGAGCAGCTGCGCGACGCCTTGATGGCCAACCCGGCCTATGAGCGCTGGGTTGAGGCCATCGACATCGCCGGCCCCGGCTTCATCAACATCCGCCTTAAATTTGCGGCCAAACAGGCCATCGTGCATGAGGTGCTGGCGGCAGGGGCGCAGTTCGGCCAGCAGGCTGACAACGGCCAACGCGTACTCGTGGAGTTCGTCTCGGCCAACCCCACCGGCCCGCTGCATGTGGGCCACGGGCGCCAAGCGGCGCTGGGTGACGCGATTTGCAACCTGTTTGCGACACAGGGCTTTGACGTCTACCGCGAGTTTTATTACAACGACGCGGGCGTGCAGATCAACACCTTGGCGACCAGCACGCAACTGCGCGCTCAGGGCTTCAAGCCCGGCGACACCTGCTGGCCCACCGACCCCGACAACCCGGCCAGCAAAGCGTTTTACAACGGCGAGTACATCGCCGACATTGCGCAAGATTTCTTGGCGAAAAAGACCGTGCGCGCTGATGACCGCGAGTTCACCGGCAGCGGCGATGTGGCGGATCTGGACGGCATGCGCCAGTTTGCCGTGGCCTATTTGCGCCGCGAGCAGGACTTGGATTTGAAGGCCTTTGACGTCCGCTTCGACAACTACTACCTCGAATCCAGCCTGTACACCAGCGGCAAAGTGGCCGACGCCGTGAGCCGTTTGCAAGCGGCCGGCAAGACCTACGAGCAAGACGGCGCGCTGTGGCTCAAGTCCACCGATTACGGTGACGACAAAGACCGGGTCATGCGCAAGCAAGATGGTACTTTCACCTACTTTGTGCCGGATGTGGCCTACCACATCGCCAAGTGGGAGCGCGGTTTCACCAAGGTGGTGAATATCCAGGGCACCGACCACCACGGCACCATTGCCCGCGTGCGCGCCGGCTTGCAAGCGGCCAACGTGGGCATTCCTGAAGGCTACCCCGACTACGTGCTGCACACCATGGTGCGCGTGATGCGCGGCGGCGAGGAAGTGAAAATTTCCAAACGCGCCGGCAGTTACGTGACCTTGCGCGATTTGATCGAGTGGACCAGCACGGACGCGGTACGCTTCTTTTTGCTGAGCCGTAAGCCCGACACCGAGTACACCTTCGACGTGGATTTGGCGATCCAGAAAAACAACGACAACCCGGTCTACTACGTGCAGTACGCCCACGCCCGCATTTGCTCGGTGCTGCGTGCCTGGGCCGACAACGACGGTGGCGATATGGCCACGCTCCCAAACGTGGACTTGTCCGCCTTGGAGAGTCCGCAGGCGCAGGCGCTGATGTTGCAACTGGCCAAGTACCCGGCCATGCTGAGCGCTGCATCAAGCGACTTTGCGCCGCACGATGTGACCTTTTACCTGCGCGACCTGGCCGCCAGCTACCACAGCTACTATGACGCCGAGCGCATCCTGGTCGACGATGTGGCCATCAAGCAGGCGCGTCTGGCCCTGGTCGCGGCCACCGCGCAGGTGCTGCACAATGGCTTGAAGGTCTTGGGGGTTTCCGCCCCCATCAAAATGTGATGAAGGTCCAGAGATGAAACAGCATTCGCAAAGAGGTGGCGCCGCCACGGGTTTTATCATCGGCTTGGTGATCGGTCTGGCTGTCGCTTTGGCCGTGGCGATTTATGTAACCAAGGTGCCCACCCCGTTCACCAACAAAAACCAACCCCGATCGGCCGAACAAGACGCCGCCGAAGCGCAGAAGAACAAAGACTGGAACCCGAACGGCGCGCTGCAAAGCAAGCCCGCGGCCAGCAGCACCGAAACCCCTGAGGCCGCCAAAGAAGGCAGCAAAGTAGAGGCGCCAGAACCGGCCAATGAGGCCCCTAAAGCCCCTGCACCCAAAGAGCCGAGCAAAGAACCCGCCAAGGAAACGCCCAAAGAAGTGGCCAAGCCCGAGACCAAGCCCGCTGTCACGGCCGACCCCTTAGGCGACCTGGTCAAATCCAAAACAGCACAGACCCCACCCGCCTCGGGCAGCGGCGACCCGTTCACCTACTTCGTTCAGGCCGGGGCTTTTCGCAGCCAGGCAGAGGCCGACGCGCAGCGCGCCAAGTTGACCCTGCTGGGGCTGGACGCGAAAATCAGCGAGCGCGAACAAGCCGGCAGGCAGGTTTACCGGGTTCGCTTAGGCCCCTACGACGACAAAGAGGTGGCCGAGCGCGCCAAGTCCAAATTGGACGCGGGCGGCATCGAAACCGCCTTGGTGCGCGTGCAGCGCTGACGCAGCCCTTTTCTGGCCCCCTTACCGATTTCTGATTGGATATGCATATGAAACGCCGTGACTTCAACCTGTCCAGCCTCACCGCCAGCGTGAGCGCCCTGTCCCTGCCCGCCTGGGCCCAAGCCCCAGCGGCCAAGCCCGTGGCCGGCCCGCCCATCAAACTGAGCGAAGGCAAGGACTACAACCGCCTGGAGCATCCTCAGGCCAATGAGGTGGGCGCCGGCAAAATAGAGGTGATTGAATTCTTTTGGTACAGCTGCCCGCACTGCAATGCCTTTGAACCCACCTTGGCCCAATGGATTAAAAATGCCGCCAAAGACGTGGTGGTGCGCCGTATCCCGGTGGCGTTCAACGACAGCTTTGCGCCGCAACAACGTTTGTTCTTTGCTCTGGAAGCCTTGAATCTGCTGGACACTTTGCACACCAAAGTGTTTCAAGCCGTGCATGTCGACAAGCAGCCCTTGAACACCGACGCCAGCATCCAGGCCTGGGCCGAAAAGCAGGGCGTGGACAAAACCAAGTTCGCCGAAACCTACAAATCCTTTGGCATGGCCAGCAAGTTGCGCCGGGCGGTGCAGTTGCAAAACGACTTCAAAGTGGAAGGCGTGCCCGCTTTAGGCATTGCCGGGCGCTTTTACACCGACGGCTCCATGGCCGGCAGCATGGAGCGTGCGCTGCAAGTGACCGAGGCCTTGCTGGCCCAGGTGCGTCAGGGCAAGTAGCCCACCCACGGCAACACGGTTTGCCCCGAGTCCGCCCGATTCATCTCTGGCGGACTTTTTTACGCCTGCAAGCCCTTGTCAAGCCCTGCTTGCGCCTACAATCAAAGCAAGATTCGCGCCCTCATGAAAATTCTACTTGCACCCACCTTGCTGGCCTTGGCCGCCCTTGTGGCGCCGCCGTGGGCCGCCGCCGAAAAAGCCGACAGCAACAAGCCGATGTACATCGAGGCCGATGCGCTGAAGCACGACGAATCCAGCAAGACCACCACCTTCACAGGTCACGTGAACGCCAGCAAAGGCACCTTGGTACTGCGCGCCGCCAACATGGTGGTGGTGCAAGACGCCGCAGGCAAGCAAGTGGCCGATATGTCGGCTGCGCCTGGCGAAAGGGCCTTTTTTCGGCAAAAGCGTGAAGGTCTGGACGAATTTACCGAGGGTGAAGCCGAAACCGTGCGTTACGACAGCGCCGCCGACAAGATCACCCTGACCGGACGCAGCGAACTGCGCACCTACCAAGGCACGCGGCTGTCGGACCGGGTGCAAGGTCACCTGATTGTGTACAACAACATCACTGAGATTTTCACGGTCGACCCCAAAGCCAACCCACCGGGCTTGGCCAACGGCGCAGCGCCTGCCCGCATCAAGGCCATGCTGACGCCACGCAACACCACGGCCGATGAGGCCACAGGCAACTCGCTGGTGCCAGCGCTGCGCAACAGCCCGCGCGTGACCGCGCCGACAGGAAGCCGACCATGAACCCAGAGGCCGCAGCGCAAGTGCCCCCCGAAGCTGCGGCGCAGGTCAGCAGCTTGGAAGCGCTGCACCTGAAAAAAGCCTATGGCTCGCGCAAAGTGGTGCAGGACGTGTCGGTCAAAGTCCACAAGGGCGAGGTGGTGGGCCTGCTCGGCCCCAACGGCGCAGGCAAAACCACATCCTTCTACATGATCGTGGGCCTGGTACGCAACGATGGCGGTCAGATCTTGATCGACGGCCAAGATGTCACCCGCATGCCCATCCATCGCCGCGCGCGCATGGGTTTGTCTTATCTGCCGCAAGAGGCCTCGATCTTTCGCAAACTCAATGTGGCCGACAACGTGCGCGCCGTGCTGGAGTTGCAGCGCGACGAGCACGACCAACCGTTGAGCGAAGCCGCCATCGAAAAACGTCTGCAAGAACTGCTGCAAGACTTGCGCGTGGATCACCTGCATGACTCGCCGTCGGTGGCCTTGTCGGGCGGTGAGCGACGCCGGGTTGAAATCGCCCGCGCCCTGGCCACCAACCCGCGCTTCATTTTGCTGGACGAGCCCTTTGCCGGTATCGACCCGATCGCGGTGATTGAGATCCAGCGCATCATTGCTTTTTTGAAAGCGCGTGGCATCGGCGTCTTGATCACCGACCACAATGTGCGCGAGACCCTGGGCATTTGCGATCACGCCTTCATCATCAGCGAAGGCCATGTGTTGGCCCAAGGCACGCCCGATCAAATCGTCCACAACGCCGATGTACGGCGCGTGTATCTGGGCGAACATTTCCGCATGTGAGCATGACCACCGTCCACGCTCCCTTCCCCACCGACCCGCAGCCCCTTGGCGCTGCTGGCGCAGGAGGCGCTGCGCCATGAAGCAAAGCCTGTCCCTGCGCATGTCGCAGCATCTGGCGCTCACGCCCCAGTTGCAACAATCGATTCGCCTGCTGCAACTGTCCACACTGGAGTTGAGCGCAGAGGTCGAGCAGATGCTCGATGAAAATCCCTTTCTGGAACGCACCGCCGACGAATCCCTGGCCGAAGAATTTGGTCTGCCTGAAGCCGACACCCGGGTGAGTTTGGGCGACCGGGTGACCGAGGCCAGCACCGAATCGGGCAGTGACGCGCGCGAACAGGGCAACGACAGCAGCAGCGAAGCCAGCGTAGCCAAAGACGAAGCCGTGCAAGATGTGGCCGAAAGCTGGGAGGGCGATGGCAGCGTGGACATGACGCCCGACGACAGCGAATGGGGCAACGACGCGGGTTCACGCAAAACATCGAGCAACGACAGCGACGCCCCCGATGCCATCGAGTTGGCGCGCGGCCTGGGCTCGTTCACCGAATTTTTGCACCGCCAGGCCCTGTCGCTGCGCCTGTCTGAAGTCGACCGCGCGGCGCTGCGCTATTTGATCGAGTCGCTCAACGACGACGGTTACCTGGAAGACTCTTTGCAGTCCCTGGCCGAAGGACTGGCCGGCACCGAAGACCTGGAGCAACTCGAAGAGCTGGTGCACCGTTTCACCATGGCCCTGAGCCTGTTGCAGTCGCTCGAACCCGTGGGTGTGGGCGCACGCGGATTGGCCGAATGCATGAGTCTGCAGATCAAAGCCAAGCTGGAAGACGCGCCCGACGACCGCGTCTGGCAAGCCGCTTTGAAAATTTGCGCGCAACCGCTGGAGTTGCTGGCCAAACGCGATGTCAAGCGCCTGTTGCTGCTGTGCGCCGAAGACGATGTGACCATCAAATTGGCCAT
>Ga0114964_10003462_pt1 | contig 10664 bp, 9 predicted proteins | sample C_131016_MF_Meta_FD_92638 | JGI IMG/M metagenome (GOLD analysis project Ga0114964, IMG submission 92638) | Freshwater microbial communities from Lake Croche, Canada to study carbon cycling - C_131016_MF_MetaG | ecosystem: Environmental > Aquatic > Freshwater > Lake | place: Lake Croche, Canada... | reverse complement strand
TTGCCGCCCACCGACGAATCCACCTGCGCCAGCAGCGTGGTGGGCACCTGCACAAAAGGCACGCCGCGCATATAGCTGGCGGCGGCAAAACCGGTCATATCGCCCACCACGCCGCCGCCCAGGGCAAACAACACTGTCTTGCGGTCGCAGCTGTTGTGCAGCAGTGCATCGAAAATCAGGTTCAGGGTCTGCCAGGTTTTGAACTCTTCGCCGTCGGGCAAGACCACCAAATGCACCGCCTTGTAATGCGGCGCAAGAGCCGCCTGCAACGTGGCGGCGTAGAGCGGCGCAATGGTGGTGTTGGTGACCACCAGCGCGGCAGACGCCTTGGGCAGGCCCGCGAAGGTGGCTGCGTGGGCAATCAAATCGGCGCCAATGGCGATGGAGTAACTGCGGTCTTGCAGGTCAATGGACACTGCGTGCATGGGAATGGAGGGGCTCATGGCCCCGAGTTTAGAGGGGCGGCGGGGTCAAGTTCGAGCTGCATGACGATCATATTGACCAGCGTGGCCACCGAAGGGCGCCCGGTTTCGACCACAAAGTGCGCGGTTTGGCGGTACAGCGGGTCGCGCGTGGCAAACAACTCGCGCAATTTGGCCATGGGGTCCGCCACCTGCAACAAGGGCCGGTTGGTGTCATGGCGCAGACGGCGAATCAGCTCTTCGGGGTGCGATTTGAGGTAAATCACCCGGCCCCGCGCGCGCAAATGCTGTCGGTTTTCGGCCCGCAACACCGCACCACCACCCGTGGACAAGACGCCCGCGCCCTGCTGGGTGAGCGTGTCAATGACCTCGGCTTCAATCTCGCGAAAGCGCGCCTCGCCCTCGCGCTCAAAAAATTCACGGATCGGGCAACCCAAGCGCGCCTCAATCGCCTGGTCGGAATCGACAAAAGGCAATTGCAAGCGCCGGGCAAGTTGGCGGCCCACGGTGGATTTACCGGAGCCTGGGAGGCCTATGAGGGAGATCATGGATGAATGGATAAGTAGCGTTCGGTATTTGCGCGGTACGGTTTCAGTTTAAGCTCCCGTCGCCGCAAAAGCCTGGAAGGCGCGTCGCCACGACGCTTTAAGACCACCCCAGTCGCATGGGAGAATCTTTCAATTACGCGTTTTTTTCTAACGCACCATCGCCCGCTCAGACACCAGCTTGGGCGTAATGAACACCAGCATTTCTTTCTTTTTGGAGCTGCGGGTGGTGCTTTTGAACAAAACCCCGACAAAAGGCAGGTCGCCCAAGAGCGGCACTTTGGTTTGGTCTTCTTGTTCTTCTTGGGTGAAGATGCCGCCAATTACGACGGTGCCGCCGTTTTCCACCAGCACCTGGGTTTTGACGCGTTTGGTGTTGATGGCGATGCCGCCGGGGGTAGTCACCCCCAGGCTGTCTTTGTTGACTTCGAGGTCCAGGTTGACGTTGCCGTCGGGGGTGATTTGGGGGGTTACGTCCAAGCGCAGGGTGGCTTTGCGAAAGGCGATCGACGTGGCGCCGCTGCTGGTGGCGATTTGGTAGGGAATTTCCACGCCCTGCTCAATGACGGCTTTGGCCTGGTCGGCGGTAATTACGCGGGGGCTGGACACCACTTTGCCTTTGCCGTCCGACTCGATGGCCGATATTTCCAAGCCCATCATGCGGTTGGACGCGGCGCTGAACAGCGTGACGGCAAAGCTGGCCGGGTTGTAGCCGTTTTGCCCAATGGCCGGCAAGTTGACAAAGTTGGAGGTGACGTCGTTGGTGCCGCCAAAGCCGCTGGCGCCCACGGCGTTGGAATAGCTGGTGCCAAAGGCCACCCGGTTATCGCCGCCCACGTCATAGCCGCCGTCGCCGCCCTTGGAGGCCCGCACATCCGCACCACCAAGCTTGACGCCCAGTGATTTGCCAAAGCTGTCGTCGGCCTCGACGATGCGCGCCTCGATCACGATTTGGCGCACCGCAATGTCCACCTTGGCGATCAATTGCGCCACTTGTTCGAGCTTGCTGGGGATGTCGGTCACAAACAGCTGGTTGGTGCGGACTTCGGCAATGGCGCTGCCGCGCGGACTCAAGATGCGGGCGCTGCCGGTACCAACTGCGCTGCCGGAGGCGCCAGGGGCAGCCGGGGCGCTGCTGCCGCCACCGGCGGTGAGCTGAGGGGCAATGTCGGCAGCTTTGGCGTAATTCAACTGGAAGGACTGGGTGCGCAGGGGCTCCAGGTTTTCTGAGGAAAGCTTGGACTCGAATTCGAGCTTTTCCTTGGTGGCTATTTCTTCCTTGGGCGCAATCCACAGCACGCTGCCGTTCTTGCGCACGCCCAGGCCTTTGCTTTGCAAAATGATATCCAGCGCCTGGTCCCAGGGCACGTCTTGCAGGCGCAGGGTCACGGTGCCGGTGACCGAGTCAGAGGTCACCACGTTAAAGCCCGTAAAGTCTGCAATCACCTGCAGCACCTGGCGCACGTCGATGCTCTGAAAATTGAGCGACAGCTTTTGCCCGTTGTAGCCCGCGCCCTGGGTGAGCTTGCGGGGGTCGATCTTCAGCGGCTTAATCTCAATCACCAGCTCAGACTCGGTTTGGTAGGCGGTGTGTTCCCACTCGCCCTGGGGGGCGATCACCATGCGCACGCGGTCGCCTACTTCGGTGGTGGTCACGGTTTGCACGGGCGTGCCAAAGTCGTTCACGTCAAGGCGCCGGCGCAGGCGCTCGGGCAGGCTCACATTGCTCAGTTCCACCACCAGATTGCTGCCCACCTGTTTGATGTCCGCCGTCACCTTGCTGCTGGGCAGCGCCAGGCGCACCCGGCCTGTGCCCTCCCCCGCGCGCCGAAAATCAATGGCGCCCAGTGGCGCCTCGGTGCGGCGCTGTGCCACCACGCGGTTTTGCGCGGGCTCGCTGGGTGGCGCGCTGGCAGCGGGCTCCAGCGTTACCAGCAGAGCGCGGTCGGCCATTTGCAGAGCGTAAGAGGCAGATCGCTTGAGGCTGAGCACCACGCGGCTACGCTCGTCGGTTTGCACCACGTTGGCCGACTGCACATTGGCCTGGTTGATTTCCACCGTAGAGCGCCCCACGCCGCCCGTGATGCCCGCAAAGTCCAGGGCGATGCGCGCCGGGCTTTGGGTCACAAAAGCGGCGGGCAAAGCGGCCAGCGGCTGGGCAAATTCGATTCGCACCGTCTCTACATCGCCCTGCGCCGAGCCGGTCACGGAGACGATGGAGTTTTGGGCCCAGGCGCTCACGCCCGCCCACATAAGGCAGCCACTCAGTAGCGCCCGGAAGATCGCCGAAGGCGGCCGCATTGTTTTTGTCACTTGGACATCTCCTGCAATTTCAATATGCTGCTGCGCACCGACCACTCGCCCAAATCGTCTTGCACCATTTCGCGCACGGTGATGCGTGTGTCCTCCACCTTGGTGACTTTGCCCATGTTCTGGCCGATGTAGGTGCCGGGAACGATTTGGTGCAACTTGCCGTCAGCGCGTACCAGCGCCACCTTGCGGCCCTCTTGGGCCAGGACGCCCACCAGGGCCATGGAATCCAGTGCGAAGGCCTCCAAGGGCTCTCGGGCGCGGGCCAGTTCGGGGGTCGCTATGCTGGGTTTGGTGGCTTTGGCAGGGCCGACCATGGACTGCACAAACGCCTGTTTGCTAAAGGGGTCTGGTTTGCCTTCTTCGTCGTAGTTGGCAGCCTCAAAGGGCTTGGGCGCGGGAATCGCTTTGGACACCGGGCGCAGCGCCGCGCGTTCGGCGTCTACAAAGCCGCGCAGTTCTTGTTCGGTGGTGTAACCGCAAGCGCTCAGGGCCAGCGCCAGCGCCCACGCCATCAGGCGCAATAGAGCGCATCGGACCCAGCTCATTTCTTGCCCTCTGCAGGTTTGCGCTGCTGCGCTGCGGCTTCTTCTGTGTCGAGGTAGCGGTAGGTTTTCAGGGTGGCGTCAAAGGCCATGCTGGTCTCAGTCTTGGCTGCAATGCTGATATTGCCCAAGGTGGCAATGCGCGGCAAAAATGCCACGTCCGAGGCAAAACGCCCAAAGTCGTGGTAACTGCCAATCACCCGAATGCTGACCGGCAATTCGGCGTAATAAGGTTTGACCACCACCTGGCCCGGGCGAAAAAGCTCAAACTGCAAATTGCGCTTTTGGCCGAGCTGGTTGATGCTAAACAGCAACGCCGACATTTCGGCGCGGCTGGGCAACTGGCTTTCGAGCTGCTTCACGTAGGCTTCGACTTCGTCGCGCTGCTTCTTCAAGAACGCCAGATTGGCGGCCTGGGTCAGCTTGGTTTTGAAGTCGTTCCTGAGCTGCAATTCCTTGGCGGATGTTTGCTCCAGTTCGGACGCATAGTCGCCGATCCAGAAAAACCACAGTCCGATCACTACCAAGCAGGTCACTGCCACCAAGGCCAGTGCCCGGGGTATGGGCGGCCAGCGCGACGGGTCGTTGGGATCCAGATCTTCGAACTGCAGAAGAACGTCTTCTTTGAGTGCAGCGAAGTCAATGGAGGGGCGTCGGATTCTTGCCATGGTGTGCAGTGCGGGTTGGGTTCAAGCGCCGGGCTTGGCTGCGGATGCGGCGTTGAGCGGCGTGCTCGGTGCTTCCGGCCCCCGCATCAGCACCGCCCGCAAGCTGAAGTTAAAGAGCGCGCGCTGCTCCTTGTTCGGCAGCGCCATGGTCGCCGCGGCCGATTCCAGCAGCTCAGGCTTGGAAAACCAGGTGCTGCCGCTGGCCAGGTTCCGTAGCAATTCGGACACCTGCTCATTGGACTGCGCAGTGCCGCTGATTTGCACCAATTGCTCGGTTTGGGCCACCTTGGTCAGCAAAACGCCGGGCGGCAATTGCTGCGCCAGTTCTGACAAAAGGTGCACAGACTGGTTGCGGTCCGATTGCACGTCCTCGACCGTGCGCTGGCGGGCCTGCAAGGCCTCAATTTGGGATTCCAGGCCCTTGATGTCCTTGATCTGCTTGTCCAGGGTGAGAATTTCGGTGTCCAGCATCGCATTGATGGCACGCTGGTTATGGATCGCTGCCTGGTACCAGCTAAAGGCCAACAAGGAGATGCCCACCCCCACCAACGCGGCCAACACCACGGCGGCGACAAACTGCTCCCGCTTTTTCTTGCGCGCCGCCTCACGGTGGGGCAATAAGTTCAGCAGTATCAATTCAGCAACCTCCGCCATGCCAGGCCGCAGGCGCCCAAATAGGCCGGGGCCTCTTGCAGCACGCGGGCACGGTCGAGTTTGGCGCCGACAGACATGCCTTCAAATGGATTGACCACCGTGCAAGGCACCTGCACATGGTTGGCCACCGCCAAGGCCAGCCCCGGCAGCAGCGCGCTGCCGCCGGCCAAAAACACCTGGTTGACCTTGTTGTACTGGGTGCTGTTAAAGAAAAACTGCAGCGAGCGGCCCAGTTCATGCACTAGTCCGTCCACATACGGAATCAACAGCCGCGCTTCGTAGTCGTGCGCCAAGCTGCCTTTGCATTTTTTGCTTTCCGCCTCGTTCAGGGACAGCCCGTAGTAGCTGGAAATTTTCTGGGTTAACTGGCTGCCACCTAGGGACTGGTCTCGCTCATACACCAGGTCCTGGCCGCGCAGCACTTGCATGGTGGTTGAGGTCGCCCCGAGCTTGAACAAGACAGAAAGAGTGCCAGGGCTGGCATTGCTCTGCAAATCGATGACCCGCCCAAGAGCCAGCCGGGTGGCGTACGAGCCGACGTCGACCACCACAGGCTTTAAGCCAGCGGCATCCAGCATGTCTTGCAGGGCTTCGACCCGCTCACGGCGCGCGGCGGCAATCAGCACATCGACGCTGCCTGGGGTCACCGCGCTGGGCCCGATTTCGCAAAAATCGAGGCTCACATCCTCCAGCGGAAAGGGAATGTATTGTTTGGCCTCGCTCTCGACTTGGTCTTCCATCTCCAAGTCAGGCAAGTTTGCCGGAATGGTGAGTTTTTTGGTAATCACCGCCGAGGCGGGCAGCGCCACAGCCACATTTTTGGTTCGTGCGCCCGACTTTTTGACCAAGCGGCGCAAAGCGGCAGAAACTTCGTCGGGCTTTTCGATCGTGCCATCGACGATCACGCCCTCGGGCAAAACATCCTTGGCGCAATATTCCAGCACTGGTTTTTCACCCGAGCCGCCCAGACCCACCAGCTTGATCGCGGACGCACTGATGTCAATGCCAAGAATTTCTTCTGGCTTTCGTCGCAACAATGAAGCAATATCTATCAAAAAATCAACTCCCATCACGTATTTTTGTCTTTTACCGTTTGCGGATAATGTTACCAATACTATCAGCAAACTAAAGGGCCAAATTCAGCTCTGGCGGTGAATCTGCGTTCCCGCCCTAAAATTGCCCCCTAGCCGTCGCTAACCCGGCGTCGCGCCGTATTTACCGCCTTGGGCCCCGCCCACCGCCCCCGTGGGGGCTGCAACGCCCTTTGGAAGTTTCCATGCCAAACCCTGTGCCTCCCACCAAACCGCTGTCTACGCAAGCCGCGAATCCCCGCTCTGTCGGCGCCTGGCTGCTGCGGGCCGCGGCCATCCTGTTCGGCCTGGGAGCGGCCGGTGTGGTGTCTTTGCTGATCCTGATCGCCATCACCATGGCGCTGGCTTACCCCAATTTGCCGGATATTTCGGACCTGGAGGACTACCACCCCAAGCTGCCGCTGCGGGTGTATTCGGTCGAAGGCGACCTGATTGGCGAATTTGGCGAAGAGCACCGCACGCTCACGCCCATTGCCGAAATCCCGGAAGTCATGAAAAACGCCATCTTGGCGATTGAGGACGCGCGTTTCTTCCAGCACGGCGGTATTGACTACATCGGCATGGTGCGCGCGGCGCTGGCCAATGTGGGCCGCTCCAAGAGCCAGGGCGCCTCCACCATCACCATGCAGGTGGCGCGCAATGTGTATTTGTCGTCTGAGAAGACCTTTACACGCAAAATTTACGAAGTCTTGCTGACGTTCAAGCTCGAGCACAACCTCAGCAAAGACCAGATTCTGGAAATCTACATGAACCAGATTTATCTGGGAAACCGCGCCTATGGTTTTGCGGCCGCCTGCGAGACCTATTTTGGTAAGCCGCTCAAGGACATCACGGTGGCCGAGGCCGCCATGCTGGCCGGCCTGCCCAAGGCGCCGTCGGCCTACAACCCGATCAAAAACCCCAAGCGCGCGCGCATCCGCCAGCAGTACATCATTGAGCGCATGCTGGACAACGGCTTTATCAGCGCCGCCCAGGCCGATGCCGCCAAAAGCGAAGTGCTGCACGTCAAAACCGCTGCCATGCGCACCCAGGTGCACGCCGAATATGTGGCTGAGATGGTGCGCCAGGCCATGTTTGCGCAGTACGGTCCCGAGACCTATACCCGCGGCTTGGACGTGCGCACCACCTTGGTCAGCGCGCAGCAAGAAGCCGCGTACAAGGCGCTGCGCCGCGGCATCATGGACTTTGAGCGCCGCCAGGTCTACCGGGGGCCCGAGAAGTTCATCACTCTGCCCAAAGACCCGCAAGAGATCGAAGACGCGGTGGACGAGGTGCTCGACGAACACCCGGACAACGGCGACGTGCAGTCGGCCGTGGTGATCGAGGCCGACGCCAAGCGCCTGCGCGCGATGCGCCAGGGTGGCGAAGTGCTGGAAATCACGGGCGAAGGCCTCAAACCGGCGCAGTCGGGCCTGTCCGACAAAGCCGCGCCCAACATCCGCCTGCGCCCCGGCGCCGTCATTCGCGTGGCAAAAACCGCCAAAGGCAGCTGGGAAATTACCCAACTGCCCGAAGTGGAAGGCGCGTTTTTGGCGCTGGACCCGCGCGACGGCGCGATCAAGGCGCTGGTGGGCGGCTTTGACTTCAACAAAAACAAGTTCAACCACGTCACCCAAGCCTGGCGCCAGCCGGGTTCGAGCTTCAAGCCTTTTATTTACTCAGCGGCGCTGGAAAAAGGCTTTACCGCGTCCACCGTGGTGAACGACGCGCCCCTGTTTTTTGACGCCGGCGTGACCGGCGGCCAGCCCTGGGAGCCCAAGAACTACGACGGCACCTTTGAAGGCCCGATGACGCTGCGCAAAGGCCTGGCCAAGTCCAAAAACATGATCTCCATCCAGATCCTGCAGTCCATCGGCGCCCCCTACGCGCAGGAATGGATCGGCAAATTTGGCTTCGACCCAGAAAAGCACCCGCCCTACCTGACGATGGCGCTGGGTGCCGGTTCGGTCACGCCGATGCAAATGGCGGTGGGCTATTCGGTGTTTGCCAATGGCGGCATCCGCATCAGCCCCTGGCTGGTGGCCAAGGTAAGCGAGCAGCGCGGCAAGGTGCTGGTGGAAACCGCCACGCCTGAACTCAGCGAAGACAACCGCGCCATTGAGCCCCGCAACGCCTTCATGATGACCAGCCTGCTGCAGGAAGTGACGCGCTCAGGCACCGCCGCCCGCGCGCAAGCCACCCTCAAGCGTCCGGACGTGTACGGCAAAACCGGCACCACCAACGATTCCATGGACGCCTGGTTTGCCGGCTACCAGCCCACGCTGGCCGCAGTCACCTGGATTGGCTACGACACGCCGCGCAAACTCGGCGACCGCGAAACCGGCGGGGGCTTAAGCCTGCCGGTGTGGATCAGCTTTATGGAAACCGCGCTCAAAAACGTGCCGGTGATGGAGCCGGAGCCGCCCGAGGGCATCGTGCGCCTGAACAACGAGTGGTATTTCGAGGAATTCGCCAAAAACGCGGGCGTGGGCGCCGTGGGTGCCGGGGCCCCACACCAGGCGCAGCCCGCTGCCGAAGAGAAAAAATCGATTCTCGACCTGTTTCGCAACTAATGTAGGTCGTAAATCTCAGGGCATAAAGCTCAGCGCCTGCCCCGATTGGGCGCTGGCGTCGCGGCTCAGTGCGGCAAAAAACTCGCCCTGGCCCTTGGTGTCTTGCCAGTGGCCATCCACAAAGCGATAGTGGTAGCCGCCCGAGCGCGCCGCCATCCACACCTCTTGCAGGGGTTTTTGCAAATTTACGATGATCTGGCTGCGGTTGGCAAAGGTGAGTGTGACCATGCCGCCGGTGCGCTGGTTGTCGATGTCAACCTCGCTTTGCTCGTTCAGTTGGTCGCAGCGCGCCTCCAGCGCTTGGAGCAGGGATTCGGCGCGGTCCAGAAACTCAAGGTCGGTCATTACAATTTCACCATGTTGAAAACAAAAAATATTCGGGCGGGCGCGTGTATCGCGGTGGCCGGTGTGCTGAATCTAGCAGGCTGCGGCCAGACTGGCCCGCTGTACCTGCCGTCCAAAGTAGCGCAAACTGCCGCGCCTGCAGCGGCCGCAGCGCTCCCCATCATCGCCCAAACCCGCGTTTCCTGAAAAGCCACCCATGTATTCCACCCTCCCCGGCCAGCCTTTTTTCCATTACCAGCACGCGCAGCTTCAGGTTGAGGGCTGCGACTTGGGCGCTTTGGCGCAGCAACACGGCACGCCGCTGTTCGTCTACTCCAAAGCCGCCATGCTCTCGGCGCTGGGCGCTTACCAACGCGGTTTTGCCGGGCGCCATGCACAAATCTGCTACGCCATGAAGGCCAATTCCACCCTGGCGGTGCTGCAGGTTTTTGCCCAGGCGGGCTGCGGTTTTGACATTGTGTCCGCCGGTGAACTGGCGCGGGTGCAGGCCGCAGGCGGCGACGTGGCCAAGGTGATTTTTTCGGGCGTGGGCAAAACCCGCGCCGAGATGCGCCAGGCGCTGGCCGCTGGCATTGGCTGCTTTAACGTCGAGAGCGAGGCCGAAATCGAGGTGCTCAACGCCGTGGCGCTGGAGATGCAAACGCGCGCGCCCATCAGCATCCGCGTCAACCCCAACGTGGACCCCAAGACCCACCCCTATATTTCCACCGGCCTCAAGGGCAACAAATTTGGCATCGCGCACGAGCGCACGCTGGCCGTGTACCAGCACGCCGCCGCCCTGCCGGGCCTGAAAATCGTTGGCATTGACTGCCACATCGGCTCGCAAATTACCGACGCCACGCCTTATCTGGACGCCATGGACCGCATGCTGGACCTGGTGCAAAGCATCGAGGCCAGCGGCATTGCCATCGAGCACATCGACTTTGGCGGGGGCCTGGGCATCAACTACCAGGGCGACGCGCCCCCAGAAGCGGACGCGCTGTGGGCGCAGTTGCTGGCCAAACTCGATGCGCGCGGCTTTGGCCAGCGCAAGCTCATGATCGAGCCCGGCCGCTCGCTGGTGGGCAACGCCGGCGTCTGCGTGACCGAGGTGCTCTACATGAAGCCCGGCGAGCAAAAAAACTTCTGCATCGTTGACGCCGCCATGAACGACCTGCCCCGCCCGGCCATGTACCAGGCCTACCACGCCATCGTGCCGCTGGACGCCACGCTCAAGGCCACGCCCGCGCTGGTCTGCGACGTGGTGGGACCGGTGTGCGAAAGCGGCGACTGGATTGGCCGCGACCGCAGCCTGCAAGTCGTGGCTGGGGACCAGGTGGCCGTGATGTCGGCCGGCGCGTATTGCATGAGCATGGCCAGCAACTACAACTCCCGGGGCCGCGCGGCTGAAGTGCTGGTGGACGGCACACATGCCACGCTGGTGCGCGCCCGTGAGCCGGTTAGCGCGCTGTTTGCGGGCGAATCGCTGGTCGGCTAAACCGCCTCCAGACGCGCCAGCCTAGCAAGGCCGCCAGAATGGCGGCGTAGACCGC
>Ga0114964_10003457_pt1 | contig 10667 bp, 14 predicted proteins | sample C_131016_MF_Meta_FD_92638 | JGI IMG/M metagenome (GOLD analysis project Ga0114964, IMG submission 92638) | Freshwater microbial communities from Lake Croche, Canada to study carbon cycling - C_131016_MF_MetaG | ecosystem: Environmental > Aquatic > Freshwater > Lake | place: Lake Croche, Canada... | reverse complement strand
GGGCCCAGGTTTTGCGTGGTTTGGCGGGCGCCTTGCAGGCGCTGGGTGCACAAATAGCTGCTGCGCCCCTTGAGCAGCGCCAGGCGCACCGGAAAGCCAAAGGCCTTTAAAAGGCGCGGAATGTCGCGCAAGAAAAGCTGCTCTTGCAAGGCCTTGGTGGCGGTGGAAAACAGCACTTTTTCGCCGCCCAGCAGCGCGGGCACGACATAGGCCAGGGTTTTGCCCACGCCGGTGCCCGCTTCCACCACCAGCACGCCACCGTCTTCAATGGTGCGGGCCACGGCCAGGGCCATTTCGGTCTGGCCGGGACGGCTGCGAAAGCCGGGCAGGCTGCGCGCCAAGGTGCCCTCGGGCGCAAACGCGGCTTGCACCGCCGACTGCAGCGTCACTGCGCGGGCGGCGCTGGGGGCGGCAGCGGCAAAGGCGGGGGCGGTATCGCGCCAGACGCGGCGGCCTTGGCACGCTCGGCCTCGCGCTCCGCGATGCGGCGCTGGGCTTCGGCTTGTTTTTTGTCAAACGCGGCCTGGTTGGCGGCGCGCTCTTGGGCACTGGGGCCGGTATCGGTCTTGGGCGACTTGGCGGGGTTGGTTTGCGGTGCGGGCGCGGCTTTGGCGCCGCTGGCTGGGGCGGACGCTGCGCGAGCGGCAGGTGCAGGCGCAGCGCTGGCGGCAGACGCGGCGGCTGCAGCAGCCTTGGCTGCGTGTTCGCGTTGCTTGTCTTCTTGTGCGGCGCGCTTTTCGCGCTGGGCTTGCTCTACGGCCACCGGGTCGATTTCTTGCAGGCGGTCGGCTTGCTCTTGCAGCTTTTCTTGCAGGCGCAGGCGCGCATCCAGGGCGCGCTGTTGGCGGTCGGCGGCGTCTAGCGCGGCCTCTTTGCGTTTGAGGTCGGCTTGCATCGCGCGGCGGCCGCGGGCCACGTCGAGCAGGCAGTTGGTGGTGAAAAAGCGCGCGTAGCAGGCGCGCTCGGCTGCGTCCAAGGCCTGGGTTTGTGCCTCGCGCTCGGCGCTCAGGGCGCTGCGGGCGTCTTGGGCTGGCGCAGGTGCGGACGCTTCGGCGGCGAGCGGTGCGGATGCGGCGGCGGCAGGCTGTGCGGAAGCAGCGGCGGGCAGCGGCGCATCGTCCTGCGCAGCCGCAGCAAGCGCGGCCAAGGCCAACATCGCTCCCGCCAGGGTGCGGGCCAGACCAGACAAAGCGGTGCTCATGTCAGCCGCGTGTCCACGTCGCGGCGCTCTAGCGCCAAAAACTCGGCGGACTGCATTTCGTTCAGGCGCGACACGGTGCGCGGAAACTCATGCGACAGCGGCCCGCTGGTGTACAGCAGCTCAGGCGCCACCTGGGCTGAGACCATCAACTTGACGCGCCGGTCATACAGCACGTCCACCAGCCAGGTAAAGCGGCGCGCCTCAGAGCTACCGTTGGCCTGCATCTGCGGCACGTCGCTCAAGAGCACGGTGTGAAACTGGCTGGCGATCTCGAGGTAATCGTTTTGCGAGCGCGGGCCGCCACACAGCTCTTTAAAGTCAAACCACACCACGCCACCGGCGCGCCTGCGGGCGCGAATCTGGCGCGACTCAATTTGCAGCACCGGGCTGCCGTCGGCGCATTCGGCCAGGCTGTCAAAGGCCTGCGCCATAGAGGCATCGGCCGCCGCGCCGTTGGGCACTTGGTACAGATCCAAGCGCTCAAGCGTGCGGCGGCGGTAGTCCACGCCGTTGTCCACGTTAAGCACTTCCATCTCTTGGTTAAGCAGCGCAATGGCGGGCAGCACCCGATCGCGGTGCATGCCGCCGGGGTACAGGCCGTCGGGCGGGAAGTTGGAGGTGGTGACAAAGCCCACGCCGTTGTCAAACAACGCCTGCAGCAGGCGGTGCAGGATCATGGCGTCGGTGATGTCGGCCACGTGGAATTCGTCAAAGCAAATGAGCTTGTAGCGCTCGGAAATGCGTTTGCCCAGCACCTCGAGCGGGTTGACCGTGCCTTGCAGGTCGTGCAGCTCGCGGTGCACTTCGCGCATGAATTCGTGGAAATGCAGGCGCGTTTTGCGCTTCAAGGGCACGGACTCAAAAAAGCAGTCCATCAAAAAGCTCTTGCCCCGCCCTACCCCGCCATACAGGTAGACCCCGCGCGGAATCGGCGGGCGGTTGATGAGTTTTTTGAGCGAGTTGGAACGCTTGCCTTTGTAAGCGGCCCACTCGGCGGCGCAGCGGTCAAGGGCGGCAACTGCGCGCAACTGCGCCGGATCGCTGTGAAAGCCGCGCGTTTGCAGCTCTTTTTGGTAGTTTTCGAGGACGGACATGGAGGGGGGTATTGTGCCCGTTGGGCGGGGGGTCGGGCATCGTAGGGTCAGCCGGGTTTAGTGTTGCGCATCGCCCCGCTGTTGCGACAAATGGGATACCAGTGCGCTCGCCCAAAACACGATTTACTCCCGCAGGCGTGTGCCAGATGGCGCTTGACAATATGTATCCCATTTAATACAGTTGGACTATGAGATCGATCTACAGCACCGAAGTGTTTGATGCATGGTTCGAGGCTCTGCGCGACAAACAGGCCGCAAGGCGCATTCAGGCCCGCATCGACCGTCTGGAAGAAGGTAATTTCGGCGACTGCCAGCCGGTGGGCGAAGGCGTCTCAGAAATGCGCATTCACTACGGACCGGGGTACCGCGTTTACCTTGCCCAGCGCGGCACGGAGATCGTGATCTTGCTCGCTGGTGGCGACAAAGCCACACAGAACAAAGATATCAAGACAGCCCTTGGGCTTGCCCAACAACTTAAGGATTGACGTATGAACGAACTCAAACTTCGCAAATGGGACAGTGCCGAACACCTCAAGACGGAAGAGGACATGACGGAGTACCTTGAGGCATGCCTGCAAGAGGCCGGTGACGATGCTGCGTTTATCGCCAAGGCGTTGGGCAACATCGCGCGCGCCAAAGGCATGTCTCAGCTCTCCCGCGACACGGGCTTGGGCAGGGAAAGCCTTTACAAAGCCTTGTCTGGCGAAGGCAACCCGAGTTTTGCGACCATTCTTAAAGTCACATCCGCGCTGGGCATTCGCCTGCACGCCCAAACCGCGCCTAGCGCATAGCGGCCAGTATGCTTGCTAGGGCAATATTGGTTCGACACAGCTTTCATCAGGCTCTGCGTCAAGCAATAGGCCGCAGCCTCACTCCCCACCGTCATGCACCGCCTCGTACAGCGCCTTGGGGTCATTTTTCGAGCCTTTTCCAGTCCTTTGGAAATTTGCAGACGCACTCATCCCTATTCCCCGTACATAAGCCAGCTTGTGGCGCAGCGCGGGCGTGCGGCCGTCGCGCGTGTGCAGATGCATGTGCTCAAAGTCGCTGATGAGCAGGCAGTCGGGCAGCTCAGCGGCGGCGAGGCCAGGCAGGTAGTCGATGGCTTGTTGGTAAGCCACGTCAAGCTTCTCGCCGCGCGACTTCATTTCGATGAGCAACTTGCCGGGATAAAAGCCGTCAATGCGCCCTCGCCCGCCGCCGAGTTTTTTGACGCGCTGCTCAAAACTCACTAGGCGTTTGTTGGAAAAACCAAACACGTCGCACAGGCCGCGAATGAAGTTTTGCGCCTCACACAGCTCGTAATGGGCGTTGGCAAACTCCTTGGAAAAGTGGTGGGCGCGGTGGCGGATTTCTGCGGGGTTGAGTGTGACAGGCATTCGGAAAATTCATTCAATTTTTTTTAAATTGTTATCTATTTAGAAACTTAAAAGCAAGCGAAAAATGCTGCGTTTTTATGTGAATTTCCGGCAGAAAAACAGGCGCTTTTGCTTGCGAAAAAACCACTTATGCGCGCTCAAAAAACCGATTCATTTAAATCGTTTGAAAAAACTGAATATCATGGATACTTGCACCGGTTTCGCGTATCCCTATTCACAAGAATTTCTATGTTGGATCTCCACCCGAATGACGACTATTGCAGTGCACAAAAACGCAGCGCACGCGCCGGAGCAGCCCATGCTGTTTGACCACTGCGCGCAGTGCCAGCGCTGCTGCCACGTGGACCCCGGCTTTCCAGCTTTGGAAGTGACGCTTACCAAGCAAGAGAAAAAAGGCCTGGGCAGCGTGTGCATCGAGAGCAGTTGCGATCACCTAGGCGACACCGGCTGCACGCTGGGAGACGCCAAACCATTTAGCTGCAAGCTGTATCCGCTGGCTTTCAATCCAAAAACCAAGGCGTTTTTCTTTGACACCGATTGCCCCTTGATGCCGGCCTACCAAAGCCAGTTGCAAGACCCGGCCAGCGAGGCGTCAAACCACCTCAGGCAGATGAGCGCGGGCCTAGATGCACTGGCCGCGACCGACCCCTTTTTCTTGCGTGCGAACTACCGCATTGACTCCTACTACTTTGATTTGGCGCCACTGCGGCGCGACGAGGAAGCCAAGAAAGGACGGGCATGAGCAGCGACTTTCATCCCCAGGGCGCAGACGCGCACGCCCAACACAGCGCTGGCTGGGCGCACACATCGGGCGAAGCACCGACGCAGACCTTGCAGTACCAAAGCTGGACGCCAGACAACCTGTGCGTAGAAAGCTTTCACGAAGAAACCCAGTACTACACGAGCCGCTGGGACGCGCTGTGCCCCTACATTGACGTGACGCCCGAAATGCTGGCCACCGCGCGCAAGCCTTTTCTTGTCTATGCGCTGCCGCCCGAAGGGCCCTACGGCGTGCCGATCAATGACAAATACGGCCTGGTGCACGCGGGCTCTGATGCGTTTTGGCAAGACGAGCGCCGCGCGCGCAAGTTCAAGGAACTGGACAAGCTCAACAGGCACTTCAGCGTGACTGAGCAGCTGATTGCGGGCAAAGACGTGACGGCGGACATGATTTTTGCGCTGGGCAGTGAGCACTTTGACGCCTACGAGATCCACGCGCAAGAGATTGAGGGTTTTGTGGACTTTGTGCGCCATCTTGATGTGCTGGTGCTGCAGGTGCACGCCGACAACGGCGACCTGGTGCTGACCGACGTGTCGATCATCCTGCCCGAGCGCGACCAGGTGTATGGCAGCTTTTGCCAGTGGAATACCGACTACAAAAACCGCTCGCCCGGCATTTACGCCTGCCTGCTGGCCGCGCGCTGGACAGCCAAGCACGGCTACAAATACTACAACCTAGGCCCCGTGGGCGACTACGGCTACAAAGCGCTGTTTGTGACCGATTTCGAACCCATCTACGGTCTGGCTATGACCGACCCGCAGCACCCGCTGGCCCTGGACCTCACCTCGCCCCTGCACACCGATTTCAAACCGTCGGAATGGAACCAGATTTACCGCACAGCGGCAGACTGAGGCGCGGGCGCCAGCGCATTCAATCGAAGGTGTGGACGGCGCCGAAATTGATGTCGTAGTCCATCATCAGCTCTTCGCCGTTTTTGATGGCGCGCAGGGTGATGAGCTGGCCGTTTTTCTTGTAAACGACGTTTGGCGTTTTGGAATGGTTGAGGTAAACCGCCATGTTCATGGCGTTCAGGCCAATGCCGGGGACGAAGACGTGGTCGTCGTCGTAATAGCAAAACATCTCGATTTCCTTGCGCACGCCGCGCGGCAAGGCCTTGATTTCTTTGTGCGTGTAGGCGATTTCGTCAAACTTCAGGCGTGAGCGCATGGGGTTGACGCCCTTGGGAATGGAGCGCATGGCAAAAACCCCAATTCCATGCACCGGCGACACCCCCAGGTGGCAATAAACCTCTTGGCTCAGGTGTTCGAAAAGTTTTTTCTTGGATAGGGGCATGGAGTGTGCGATAAAGAGCTGTTCGGATCAAAAGGCCGCCCACCGGGCGGCGCAAGAATAGTACACCGAGCCCAGGCCGGAAGCGCCGACGCCAGGTGGCCCAGCGGACTTTATTGGAGAGCGTGAATGAAAAAGCTGTTTACCAATGACTACATCGTTCTGGAAAACTACCTGAGCGAAGAGGTATGCCAGCGCTGGGAAGAGAAAATCCTCAGCCACCTGGACATCTTTGGCGCCGATGTGGAGCCGGCCTACGGGCAAATGGCGGCCTATTACGGAATGATCGAGGCGGGGCTTAACGAGAGTTATTACCGCTTTGCCGAAAAGCACAACAAATACCTGCTCAAGGAATTTCCTGAAGTCGCTGGCCTTATTGCCGACGCCGGGCGCCTGATTTTGAGCCACTCGGGCTTCCAACCCGACGCCCTGCCGGTGGTGCCGCGCGACAAAAAGTATTTTCAGATTGGCGGATTTAACCTGCAGTTGCACACCTGGGATTTGTACAACATCCACACCGATACCGAGGGGCTGCTGCAATACCCGGCCAGTATTTTTGAAGAAAAGACCCGGGCTTATTCCTGCGTGGTTTCCATCAAACGCACCGCGCAACATACCAAAGACCGGGGCGGCGACCTCGATATCTGGCGCCAGCGGGTGCTGGCCGACGAGCTGGAAGGCTTTTACAAGCGGGACGGATATTCAGCCCGGTCCAACAAACTGCGCGAAAAAGTGCCCTACAAAGTGGGCAATATGGTGCTGTTTGACAGCTTTATGCCGCACGTGGTGATTCCCTTCAAAATCAAGAAGAAGGACGACCGGCGCATTTCATTTGTGGTGCATTTCAATTACCGCAAACACACCGAGCGCAACCCGTTTCCGCACCTGGAATATTGGTACTAAATTGATACCAAACAAATACTGACCGGGCCCGCCCTGCCCCGTGTTTTAAATCCCGAATCGGCGCTGCCCGGTGGCGCCCTGGGCGTCAAAGGTTTTTTCTACGATCTCGGCGCCCTGCGCGCGCACCAGCACCACGCTGCTGGCGCGGGTGCCGTAGTCGGGGGTCTGGATAAAGATGGGCGAGAGCGCACGCTCTAGCGCGAGCGCAACGCCGGTGGCTGGCAGTTCGGCGTCTGGCGCGGCTGCGCGGTGCGCTAGCAAGGGCAGCAAATGCTCGGGGTCGGGCTCGGGCTCGACAACACTGGCGTGGGCATGCAATGCCTGGGTGAGCCGCCGCAGCTTGGGCCACGGGGTGTTAAATCCCGCGTTGGACACCGCGCCAATACCGGGGGCCAGCGCCAGGGTGCGGCCCGTATGGCTCTCAAAACCGAGCAGCGCCGTGCCGTCAAACAGCAAGAGGTTGAACGCGTTGTAAGCGCCAGCGCGGGCCTGCAAGCGCTCTAAAAAGTCAGCGGCGCTGCTGCCGGACTGCAAAAAGTCGGGCACCAGCGTGCCGCGGGTTGGCGCGTCGCTGCGGGCAGTAGCAGGTTCGCGAAAGTTGGTGATGGCGGCGAAGCGGCTTGAACCAGTTTGGCGGCCCAAGCCCAGCCACGTACCACCCGCCTGCGCGTCTTTGCCCGCCAGCACCTGGCCGCAAGGCCAGGCGTGCAGCGCCAACGCGGGGCGGGCGTAAAACTCGTCGCGGTTGGCCAGCACCAGTAGCGGCAGAGCGCCGCCGGGCTGCCAGTTCCAGGCAATCAGGCACATGGCGGCAAGCGAGTTGCGAGCGTCATAGGGCCTGCCTGAAACACGGCAGCAATCGTCTTAGAAGTTGAGCGCGCGCTTGTCCACCGCCAAAGCGGCTTCCTTGGTCGCCTCGGACAGCGACGGGTGTGCGTGGCAGATGCGGGCAATGTCTTCGCTGCTTGCGCGGAATTCCATGGCCACAACAGCCTCGGCGATCAACTCGCTGGCCTGGGGCCCGACGATGTGCACGCCCAATATCTCGTCGGTCGTGGCGTCGGCCAAGACTTTGACCATGCCGGTGGTGTCCCCCAGCGCGCGGGCACGCCCGTTGGCCAAGAATGGGAAAGTGCCGGCCTTGAACGCCACGCCGTCCGCTTTGAGCTGCTGCTCGGTGCGGCCCACCCAGGCGATTTCGGGGCTGGTGTAAATCACCCAAGGCACGGTGTTGAAATTGACGTGTCCGTGCTGGCCGGCAATGCGCTCGGCCACGGCTACGCCCTCTTCTTCTGCCTTGTGCGCCAGCATGGGGCCGCGCACCACGTCGCCCACCGCCCAGATGCCGGGGATATTGGTTTTGCAGTCAGCGTCCACCACAATGGCGCCGCGCTCGTCCAGCGCCAGGCCCACAGCAGCGGCGTTCAGGCCGTTGGTATTGGGCACGCGGCCGATGCTGACAATGAGCTTGTCGGCGTCAAGCACCAGGGCTTCACCCTTGGCGTTGGTGTAAGCCACGGACACGCCTTTTTTGCCGACCTTGATGTCGCCAACCTTCACACCGAGTTCGATTTTGAGACCCTGTTTGTCAAAAGCCTTTTTGGCTTCTTTGGCAATTTGCTGGTCTACCGCGCCCAGGAATGTGGGCAGGCCTTCCAAAATGGTGACGTCCGCACCCAGGCGGCGCCAGACCGAGCCCATTTCCAGGCCAATCACGCCAGAGCCGATCAGCGCCAGCTTCTTGGGCACCGCGCCCACACGCAGCGCGCCGTCGTTGGACAACACGTTGACCTCGTCAAACGGCGTGCCGGGCAAGGCGCGGGCATTTGAGCCGGTAGCCACGATGACGTGCTTGGCCGTCAAGGTTTCTTCGGCTGCGCCACTCACCTGCACGGTGTGACCGGCGTCGGTGGAGCCCACAAACGCGCCCCGGCCATGAAAGAAGGTGACCTTGTTCTTCTTGAACAGGTACTGAATGCCGTCATTGTTTTGCTTGACCACCAGGTCTTTGCGCGCCAGCATCTGGCCCACGTCCATTTGCACCTTGCCAACCGTAATGCCATGCTCGGCGAAATGGTGGTTGGCATGGTCAAAGTGTTCGCTGGACTGCAACAGCGCCTTGGACGGAATGCAACCCACGTTGGTGCAAGTGCCACCCAGGGCCGGGCCACCAGCGGCGTTTTTCCACTCGTCTACACAGGCGACCTGGAAACCGAGTTGGGCTGCGCGAATGGCCGCGATATAGCCACCGGGCCCGCCACCGATCACGACGACGTCAAATTGTTTGCTCATGCTGCTACCTGTTCAAAAGAAAATGCTGGAATATCAGCGCGCTCGCGAGCGTGCTCCATGGTGATTGCGCAAATCTGGCCCTTGGCGTCGAGTTCGAGCAAGGTGTTTTCGTCCAGATCGCGTGTCTCGGTGATGTCGCTGGCGCGAAACTCGATGTACAGCGTGTCCGTATCCTGAAAGTACTTGATTTTCATGGTTTGAAGCTCCGGTCAAAAAAAGCGTTGTGGACAGTCACACCGTCGGCCAAGAGCACCACACGCAAATAGCGCCCCTCACTTTGGGCAATCGGTGCCCACAAGCGGATGCGGCCATCGGCCTGAAGCTCGCGGCGCAGTGGCCCGTCTATTACGCTTTGCACCCAGGCCAGATCGATCGATTCTCGATCTGGCCGCAGGCGCGTGGCGAGAAAGTACTGCGTGAACTGCACTGCCGCACTGTTTTGCGTCAAATATCAAACAAGAGACGCGACGGGTCTTCCATCGCTTCTTTGATGGCCACTAGGCCCAAGACGGCTTCGCGGCCGTCGATGATGCGGTGGTCGTAGCTCATGGCGAAGTAGTTCATGGGGCGCACCACGACTTGGCCGTTTTCAACGACGGCGCGGTCTTTGGTGGCGTGCACGCCCAAAATGGCCGACTGCGGCGGGTTGATGATGGGCGTGGACAGCATGGAGCCAAAAGTGCCGCCGTTGCTGATCGAGAACGTGCCGCCGGTCATGTCGTCCATGCCCAGCTTGCCATCACGCGCCTTGGCGCCGAATTCAGCAATCTTTTTCTCGATGTCGGCAAAGCTCATCTGGTCGGCGTTGCGCAAAATAGGCACCACCAAACCGCGTGGCGAACCCACCGCAATGCCGATATCAAAGTAGCCGTGGTAAACGATGTCGTTGCCGTCCACCGAAGCATTGAGCACCGGGAATTTCTTCAACGCATGCACCGCCGCCTTGACGAAGAAGCTCATGAAGCCGAGCTTGATGCCGTGCTCTTTCTCGAACTTGTCCTGGAACTTCTTGCGCATCTCCATGACCGGGGCCATGTTGATCTCGTTGAAGGTGGTCAGGATGGCGTTGGTGGACTGCGACTGCAGCAGACGCTCGGCCACACGGGCGCGCAGGCGGCTCATGGGCACGCGCTGCTCGGGGCGCTCGCCCAGGGCGGGCGCGGGTGCGGCCACCTGGGGCAAGGCGCTCACAGGTGCGCCGGTAGGAATGGGGCTGCTCACGGCCACCTTGGGCGCGGCCACGGCGGCCAGCACGTCGCCCTTGGTGACGCGGCCGTCTTTGCCAGAACCAGCCACCGAACCGGCGGCCAGGCTGTTGTCGGCCATCAGCTTGGCGGCGGCGGGCATGGCCACACCGGCCATGCTGTTGGACGCGGCGGCCGGTGCGGACGCAGGGGCTGCGGCGGCAGTTGCTGCTGGGGCTGCGGCTGCGGCAGGCGCTGAGGCGCCAGCCGTAGCTTCGGTGTCGATGCGGGCAATCAACTGCTCGGCGGCAACCGTGGCGCCGTCGGCGACCAAAATCTCCACGATCACGCCGCTCGAAGGCGCGGGCACTTCGAGCACCACTTTGTCGGTTTCGATGTCGATCAGGATCTCGTCAGCGGTCACGCTGTCGCCGACCTTCTTTTTCCATTGCAGCATGGTGGCTTCTGCCACGGATTCGGATAACTGCGGTACTTTGACTTCTACGATGGCCATATCAGTTCTTTCGGTAATTGTTCAGTGTT
>Ga0114964_10003456_pt1 | contig 10670 bp, 11 predicted proteins | sample C_131016_MF_Meta_FD_92638 | JGI IMG/M metagenome (GOLD analysis project Ga0114964, IMG submission 92638) | Freshwater microbial communities from Lake Croche, Canada to study carbon cycling - C_131016_MF_MetaG | ecosystem: Environmental > Aquatic > Freshwater > Lake | place: Lake Croche, Canada... | reverse complement strand
TATAGATTTCCAGGGCCTCAGACATCCGAGGGTTGTCCCGGCTAATGCCCGCCTGAAAGTGCTCAACGACCAGTTCAGCAATGAACCGTTCGTCAAAGTCTACGCCGTAAACGCATATTTTGCGGTCTTGCGACGGTGCCACTTGCTGCTGGGTTGCAAGCTGAAAAATACTGCTGTCTGGCTGCCTGGTGTCCATGCCCTTGGGTTGCCTCTTAAATACAACCAGCAGCTTAATTTCAGACCGCCGGACAGGGCAACCGAAAAGATTTCGATAAATAAGTGCATGCGCTTACATGAACTCACCACCGCACCGCGTCCGCCCAAGGTGCCAACCTCACCCCAAACCCCTGACCAAATGCGGGTGGCCACGCTCAAAGCCACCAAGGACCGCGCGGCAACAGCGCTGCAATCGGAGAGGGAGAGGCAACGGCGTACCAAAGCATTGAAGGTTTTGAACCCGGCGCGGCCCTTGAAGCCTATTGCACCGGGTTAAGCGTAATAGAACCCCTCAAAACTGGTTCGCTTTTGATTTGCTTTGCGAGGTTAGTCGGCGGCCGGAGGTTTGCTGTGCATTGCTGCCCTAATTGACGATCAAAGCAGACTACTTCTGTTCCGTGGTGAAGGCAAGCGTGAGTCCCTGACAACACTTTGTTAGACACGTCCTTCGCGCTCGACCACAAGAATCCTTGCCTCGCCAATGGGATGGGCAACGTGCTCCCTCCCGACATTTGCATGGAAAATATTACCTGCTTGGAGTACCGTAGAAAGCTCTTCCCCGTTTAGTCGGTACCGCATTTCGACGTTGCCGTTGAGAACTGCGAATATTTCTTCGCCATCATTGACATGCCACTTATAGGGCTCGTTAGTCCAATGGAGTCGAGTAGTGATGCCGTTCATGTTGGAATGCCGGTCTACGCGACGCAAGTTTCAACCCCTCCTCCGGAAAAGGAAGGGGTTAAGCGAAATGCCTATCAAATGGCAATGTGACGCGCAAGGTTGCTTCGAACCCAAGTGCTTACGCCACTTGCCACGCCTTTCGCTGTCCATGCCTGATAGTCCGGGTCAGCAACCACTGCATCAGTACATTTTCCGTACGCCTCATAGCTATCGTAACGGGCAGAAAATACCATGTTTCCAATCTCACCGGAGGAAACCGTCCAAACTGAGACTTCAGCACCATGCTTGCGCCAAATTGCTGCACTCTCGGCAACCAAGGCCATTAACTTTGACATGTCAGCACCCGGATTGGGCTTGAAGACAGTTTGTGAAATAACTTGGCTCATTGTTGTTCCTTTGGTTTGTATGCAGACCTCGAAATGACGCATGCCAACTTATTTTGCGCCAGTTATGTGACTACGGATATCTTGGCCAAATTATTCTGTCTAGGTATATTCCCGTGGAGGATTGCATTGAGCGCATCGCAACCATCACGCGGGATACGCGTTCGTGCCACGAACTTTGGTTTCGCCCACATGATTGCTCATGTTGGCTTTGGTAAAAATTGGACTTTGCCTTGGGTGTCTTCTGTTTAGGAGTCACCAGGACTTTCTGGCTCTAAGGGAATGTCGGCAATCGCGACGGTTCTGCATCTCATGCCAAAGCCCCAATGACACCTTTGGGCCTGGCCCAGGCTTAAGACAAGACAAGACCAATGACCGCAGTTGGTGGTGAAGGGTGATTCCTTCAGCAACACGCTCGCCATAAACCGGCTGGTTAACTTTTGGATGCCAACGACCGCTGTGGAGCAGAAAAATTCAAAATCGCTAAGACCGCAAACGCTGCACTCCGGTCAGCCAGGAGGCAATGTGAGTATCAGGCTGTAACCTGAATCCCGCAGTAAACCGCAGCACCTCCCCAAATCGCGCATTAGACCCTCACCGTGAGAGACGGAACCGACTGGCCTGCGTCATCAATAAATTCACAGCGAAAGCTAATTGTCATTTGTTCATTTTGCGGTACTGCAGCGGCGTGCAATTTCGCCAGCGGCGAAAACTGCGGCTGAAGTTGGTGTCGTCGGCAAAGCTAAGCCTTTCGGCGATTTCTCCCATGGGCAGCACGGTGTTTTTAAGATACCAACAAGCCAATTCACTCTTCGCATCATCCAAAAGGGACTGGTAGGTCAGTCCTTCGACGGCGAGGCGGCGGATCAGGGTTCTAGGCGACATGGCCAGGCGCTGCGCCGAATCCTTGAGGCTTGGCCATTCCTGCTTGTCATTGGGCATGTCCGACCTCAAACGCGAGGCGAGGTCGCCGCCGATCGCTGCCAATTCTTCTTCGCAGCTGCGGCAAGCACTGGCATAGAGCTTGGCGTCTGCGGTAGGCGTGGCCGTATTGGCTACCGTTAAAGGCACGATCAAAGCCGTCTGCTCTTGTCCATAGTGCATTCGCATGGGCACGTTAATGGGCACGACCGAAGCCCAATTGGCATCAAAACGCATTTCCGCAGCCGCCTCATCTCCAGCTACACCTTGAATCGTCTTGAACAAAGAAACCGCCGTACCAATTTCGCAAAACGTGCTCAGCTCACCCAAGGGCATGCGGGGCTTAATCACCAAGCGTGTTTCGTTCTCATCGGTATTGCAGGTGTACTGAAAGAACCTGTTGCGCATGGATGCGTAACGCGCAAGGGTATGCATGGCATCACCTACTGTGGGGCTCGATACCACGGCATAACCCATCGCACCATGGGCAGACGCTGGAATCAAGCTGCCCAAATCAATGCCCAAATACGGATTAGCTGCTACATCCAGTCGTTCAAGTAGAGGCAAAACGTCCATCACCGTCGCCATCCTGCCACTCTCTGACAAGCGGATGTCCACCTGTATCCCCAGCCGTTGGGCCAATGAAATAGCAATGCGCACATAGGCTGCATGGATCACGCCTTCACGCCAGCTTGACGGTGGAGAAACTATTTGCATGGACGCAGATTGTCACTTAAAGAGGATATTTTGTCACCTGCTGAGCTGTCCGAAAAGTGACCAGTCTAGACAATGAGACATCAAAAATTCTTCGTGGCAAGCACTGCGAAGCTCTACAGCGAGATAAAAGCATGTCATCCAACGCTTCGTCCAAACATCCCGTTCCGGTGTCCGCAGACAAAAAAGCGGAGCTTTACCGCCTGACCAATCCGCCGGTAATCGCTTGGCCCACGGTGGCAGTTCTTGTGTTCATTGTGTTGGGCGTTCTCAGTACCGACGCGCTGTCCTTGAGCGGTCAGATCCCGCTTTGGGGCGCCGCCCTACTCAATGTACTGTTCATGTACCCGGTCTTTCATGTGGCGCACGATGCGACACACCGCAGCGCATCTTCAAATGTGCAGCTCAACGACTGGATGGGCCGCATCGCCCTGTTGATGATCGCGCCACAGGTGTCACTCAGCACCTTCCGTTACTCGCACATGATCCATCACCGCTTCACCAACGAAGCCAAAGATCCCGACCACTACACCCATGGCCCCTGGTGGAACATTGTGTTCAGATGGATGACCTTCGACCTGTCGTATGCGGTTTACAACTGGCGCTCCGGCGATCCGCGTGGCGTGAAAACCCTCAAAGACACCCTTCCACTGGCGGCGATGACTCTGATGTTGGTTGCTTTATTGACTTACCTTGGATACGGCTGGCAAGTGGTGATGCTGTGGCTGATTCCCGCCCGCATCACCACGGCCTTGATTGGCTTTGTCTTCTTGTGGACGCCACACTTGGACGGAGATGATCACGGGCAACTGCAACACATCTCCACAGCGGCATCTACACAGAACAATCTGACTGCAGGCACCACGATGCGTATGGGCCATGAGCCTTTAATAGATGTACTCATGCAGTGGCACAACTACCACCTGATCCATCACCTGTGGCCGACCACTCCGTCGTACAACCATCGCAAGGTCTGGCAGTTGATGGAACCCGAGCTGCGTGCCCGTGATTTGCGAATCCAACATGGCTTCGCGCTCATCCCCACCTTCCACCCCGGCGGCACCACAGCCATCGGATCGCACTGAAAGGCACCAACATGAAGAAATACCGCTGCGCGTATTGCGCCCATGTGTACGACGAAGCCCTGGGCGACCCTGACACGGGCATACCACCAGGTACGCCGTTTGAAGAACTGCCCGAAGACTGGTGCTGTATCGAGTGCGGAGCCATGAAGTCGGACTACCACCTGATCGAAGATTAATTTCAAATGCTACGCCAACAGAATAAAGAGACAAACGCATGAAAACATTTCTGAAAATCTCCGCTGCGGTGCTGATCTTGCTGATCGCATTGGTGACCACCGCCGTGCTGTGGGCCACGTCCCGGCTGGCCAAAGACGATGCCACTATCGTTCGCCCAACTTTCAAGCAATATGAGATGGGACAAGGTGCCGCAGACGGCACCCCAAGGCCCAGTGATGTCGGCTATGTGGTCGATAGCGCAGGTCGTGGGCGAATCGTTCCGCCCATGCCGCCTGAAAAGCCGATGGACATTCACACTTCGGTTAACCAGAAACACAACCTGAGCCTGCGATCGTGCTTTTGGCCGGGCCCACGTGCCCGCAATGGCGTGTTCACCAACGATGCCAATTCTTTTTCTTTGGAAAATCAATTCCCGGATACGGCTACCACCTATATCCCCACCGCTTTCAAATTGCCTGCAGGTGCCAAGCTGATCGTGCAGGGCGAATTTCCGCACATGCGGCACTGGAACTTCAACACCTACAACCCGCGTGGAGAGCCACAGGATGCGCTCAACGATGTGGAGATTACGCCCGACGCTGGCTCGGTCAACCCGTTCATGCCCGGCGTGCCCCGTGATGCGAAGAATCGCAACTACACCTTCACCATCGTGAGCGGCAAGCTCCCCTCACCCCGTCCTGCCAACACACTCTACACGCTTGCAGACGCGGGCAGCGAAGTGTTCATGTGGATGCGCAACTACGTGCCCGATCACAGCACGGACTACCTGGGTAGCGTTGCTTTGCCCAAGGTGGCCATGGTCACCGCCGAGGGACAACGCCTGGAAGGTGATGCGGCATGCGAAGCCAGCAACACCCCCATGCGCGGCAAGCAATTGCCCAGCTCAGTCGATGGCCGCGCCTGGGTTTTGCTGACCCACTTGCCCTGGATCGACACGGCCAATGTGGGCGCCAAAGACGTCGATGTGCGACCCTTGCAGGCCTTTTTCAATCGCAAACAAGTGGTGACGGATTTGTTTTTTCCCTGGTTCGGTGCCAAGCAACCCGAACAGGTTGGTGGTTGGTGGAGTAACAAGGTCACGCGATACGGCTACACCTACCTCAGCCGCAATTTCGGACAGGTGTATGTTATGACCGCCAAGATGCCCCGTACCCCAAAAAACTGGCATGGCGAAAATGACAACCCGGCCGGGTACGACATGCGCTACGCCTCAATCTGCACAGGCGGTTCACTGACGGCAGCCAGCACGCCCGACTGCATTTACGACGAACAACTGGCTACCAGCGCCGACGGAAGTGGTCGCTATACCCTGGTAATTTCCCGACAAGGTGACCGACCTACGAATGCCAAGGAGTCCTGTGGTGTTGCCTGGATCGACATGGGTAACGGCGATGGCATGGTCAGTGGCTCACCCAACTTCGCATCGATCATTAACCGTCATACCCAAGTGCATTCCGATTTCAAACAGAGCTGGTTTGCCGTCACTAAACCCGGTACTGAAAAAGAAACCATGGGTGACTATCTTCCCTATGTGATCAACCTGAAAGAGAAGGTCCGTTTCGAAGCGTTGGGTTGTCCTGTTGACAAGTCCAAGCTGTGGGCGATGTTACCCAAGTGACAGAGCGGTTGAGCGTACGCGCGCAGCGTGGACTCATTAAACAGAGACAGGCATGATCATGGCATCGGATGACATCGATATTGGCGGTGTGCACTGAGGATCACGTAAGCTGCCGTTCGCGACCGGCAGGTTAGCGCTTCACTCAGGTCAGCCAGGAGGTAATGTCAGTTCTAGGCTGGGAGCTGTCTTAGAAACGCCTCTAACTATCGGCGGCCTTGACCTAATTGCGGAATTTCAACAGCTTGGCTTGGAGCACCCAAAGTTGACATTGGAGACCAGGAATCTCCTTGCATAGGGTCGCCATTTGCGGCAATGGTTACATGACACGTCCAATTTCGGGATTTGTGGAAATTGGGTTGGTACCGAGATGACCTAGATTCAGGCATTCAAAAACGTAAGACTGTCATCATGAATCATCCATTCGTTGGTACGAGAAAGTCGGGTGCCATTTGGCACCCGCTTTTCCAAGCGCAATGAACAAAAGGCGTTAAGCCTTGATATCAACTTTGCTTCCAGTTCCAGACAACATACTCAATATAGATTGAATTTGTGTGTCTTTAGCACTCGCCACTGGCTGCGGTGCCGGAGCAGCAGCTGGAGCTGGCGCTGCTGCTCTTTGGGCTGACTGCATCTGTGCCATCGCGGCACTATTGCCACCTGATCCAACGCGCATTCCCATGAAAATACCTCCAATTTACGTACAGGCCTTGATCGGGATGATCAAGCAAAAAGCCTCTGACGTCACTACATCGGTCCTTCATGTTTAAAGCTGAGCGCATTCAAGGTAAAGTTCAAGTAACCACGATCCTAGCATCGGTGATGAATCGCTCCGCCAGTTCCTCTGCCTCGACCCTGCTATCAGCACTAGTCATTACGTAGCCTAAGCGCTGAGCGTTTTCATACGGGTATGCCACTTCGTCACCGATATTTTTTAGTATCTCCACACACTTAATGCCCGCGTGTTCCCAGTTCGGTAGCTCCACTTGCTGAAGCACGCCGTCTGTCGGAGCAACCAACCAACGCGTCGCTGAAGGTCGCATCTCCGTTAACTTCAAATCGTTCAAGGGCCAAACGCCAAGATGCAGATCAATCAAGGCTTCGTGAATCGAGCGATTGAGTGCATAGCTAATAAGACGGGGAATTTTTGCGCCAACCAAACGGGGATTAATCTCCACCAGACGCGGCCCCTGAGCAGTGACTATCAACTCAATATGCGTTGCACCGCAGTCAAAACCAACTGCGTCAAGAATGCTGAACAGATAGCTTTCAAATTCGGCCCAATCACCTTGATTGGGAACAAAACAGCCTCCTCGAATAGCAAACGAAGGTGGACTAAACATCAGTTTTTCGTTGATTCCTAAGAGCTTGTGCTTACCGTCAAGTGTTAAGACATCACAGCCGATCAGAGTGCCACGCATATACCGTTCAAGTAGCAAACGGTCATTACTCCGAACGCCTAAACCATAGTCGGCTGAAATTGGTAACAAGGAGCCAAGCACCACTTTTGCAAGCGTCAAGTCTTCCTGTGTTTCCAACGTGAGAATGTTTTGTGAGCCATACCCATCTGAGGGCTTAATCAGCAGAGGCAAACCCAATTTTTCAATTTGCTCGATGACCTCTTGGTTGGTAGTCGCCAATGCAAAATCAGGTTGCTCTATGCCCGACAGCCTGAGGCGTTCACGGACACTGAACTTGTCGCGCAATAAAACAGCAGACTCCACATTGAGATATCGAACGCGGAGACGCTTTGCGAGTTTAGATGCCTCGATCAAACGAATATCGAGTAAACACAAAAGTCCATGTATTTTATTTCTTTGGTTTGCGTCTAATGCCAAAGATTCAATATCTGAATATGAAAATGAAACGGATTCAATAATTTCGATAGCCTGGTCTATCCATCCTCTGATCTTTGAATTTTTTTGATATGTCGATAAATTCTGCGTTAAAAAGGAAAAAGTATGTCCCATTCGCAGTACAGCTTCCAGAATATCGGTATCGTTGCCCCCGGGCAATTCAATAATAAGCAAATGAGACATGAATAATATTTAATAAATATTTTATGAAATGTTGTTTTTTCGCGATACACTTAGTCATCGCATAGAATCTTAAAATGCCAATAAATATTGTGGCCCACCTCAGCGCTTAGACCAAAAATTTAACTTTAGGGTGCGATAGTCTCAGTTCTCACTCTATATACGCAGGCGATAAGTGCGCCGAAGTGGCGCCGTCCCGCCTATCTATAATTTCCACCCTTTCATTCATTCATTCAGTCAGTATTGGATTGGGATTTGGTTACCAAGATCTCCGCCGCTGGCATTAGTCCCGCCGACAGTACCGCTTCGGCGGGTCCTCTGGGGTGCCTCGCGCTTGTCAGCGCGAGTCTTTGTGTTCATTGGAACGCAATTGGCGGCAGAGGCAAACGTGGGGACGGTCGAAATCATCGACTGGTTGGCGATGGCTTGCTGCTCGCCGTTTAGTGACGCGTAAAGTGCCTTTGCCGCATCCTCAATATCTTCCAATGCTGCCAGTCGGTTTTGCAGGCTGCTAGTCAGCCGTGCGAACTGTCGTGGGGCGGTGTCGGAGGCATAGGTCCCAATCGGTTTTTCTTCGTAAAAAAGCTTGCTATATGCATCCAGCGTGGCCTGGTACTTCCCCCAATAAGGCAGTTGTGGTGCCGTGAGTTTCAACCGATCCTCCACCTGCGCACGGGTGTCATCGTGGAGCGCAGGCGGTGCGCTTTGATTTTGCGCAGACAAATCAGGGGTCTGTGCAATGCAGGTGAACGGCAGCAGAAATGTCAACTCCAATGCTGACCTCAGAATAGTTTTTCGCACGATGAATCCCTCACTCACTGTTAGTGACCAAGAATACGCCAACCGCATTAAGGATAAAGCTGCTTCTCGGCAAAGTTAGGTGAAGTTTTTGTTTGCCGAGTGTTGTCCGACGCGCATCTCGCCGCAGTGATTTACTCAATGACTCAATGGACGCTCCGGGGCTGCCGATGAACTGAACTTCAGTAAATCTAATTTTTTTCTAGTCGAATTTACCAACAAACAACTCAGCTTTGCAAAAATTTATGAACCAGACATCGTACCTGCATTCATCGTTAGGACACTAGCTCACAAAGGCAACTGATTTTTTGCCATATTTTGGAGCAATTAGTGAAATTTATACAAAGTTGCACCGTCGTAGGCGGAAATTTTGGGGACGATATAAACCTGTATCTCTGGGAAACAATTTTTCCAAATCTGCATAGCCTGCAAAGTGGTGTCCATTTCTATGGCATAGGTACTGTTCTTGGTGGTATTCATCGTCCAGGCGTCAAGAAGGTTGTCTTGGGCTCAGGGCTTGGCGAAACCCATAGTATTTCCAAAGACAATAACTGGGAGTTCCATTGGGTGCGTGGACCGCTGACTGCCAAAGAGTTTGGGTTACCTATGGAAGCAGCCCTTGGAGATCCCGCAATACTTTTGCCTGAATTAACTCCTGGCCATGATCTGAATGGGCCTGTCGGTCTGATACCGCATTACGCGACCTGGGACAGTTACGACTGGGTCACTATTGCAGCAAATGTAGGCATGGTGGCTATTGACCCTCACCAAGCGCCGAATCAAGTAATTTCGCAGATGCGCAAGTGCTCGCGCATCATGGCCGAATCATTGCATGGTGCAATTTGTGCGGATGCCATGGGAATTCCTTGGGCAGTCTGCATACTTGCACATCGATTCAATGAATTCAAATGGCGTGATTGGATGGCTACTATCAATCGCCCCTTCAAAGCTTTTGTGATAGATCGGCCATTGGTGGCCGCAATCAGTTACCGCAAGTCAGTGGCCAACCGATTAGCACGTCTTCTTAAGTACAAACAAGACACCCGTTGCCCAGCGCTACGTCCGGTTGCCGTGTCTTCGGTTGAAGATGTGCGAATGGTTGAAATTGCATTGAGTCGGTACTCTCTTCAAGGGCAGCACTTCTCTTGCAGTCAACACGCCTTAATTGCCCAACAACGCCACAAAATGCACAAACTCTGTGCAGAGTTTGCCAGCCAGTACCATCTCGAGTATTGTGATCTACAATAAATTTATTGAAGCGTAAATCTGCTCATAAATTTTCATGGTACCGCTGCCTGGTATGCGCCATCAAGACCATGGATTTAAATGTTCCATCAATGAAATCTTTCGATTTTTGCAAGCCCTCATACTCAAAACCTAACTTCTCTAATATTTTGCGAGAGTTAATGTTTTCTGGAAGTACATCTGCTTTAATTCGGTTGACTATAAATTCCTGAAAAGCAAATTTAAGTATCCGTTCAAGTGTTTCGGTCATAAAACCATTCCCCCAAACGTCTTTTTTGAGGCTGAAGCCAATAGCCCACTCTAAGCAGGGGCGAATCTGAGGTCTGATAGCATAAAGTTCACATTCCCCAAGGAAACTACCTGACATTTTATTTCGGATTGCCCATTTAAAATAACATCCAGACTGATTTAGTTCCCTGAAGCCTTCGACTGCTGCTAAAACGGCTGATATGTTTTCCGGTTTGTTAATACCGCTTATTTCTGCGTACCCGTCAGTTGACCACATATTAAACAGGTCGAACGCCACCGATGAATCAATGGGTGACAAGATGAGACGATTGGTCTCAAGAGTAGGACACTTATGGAGCAATTTATTTCTAATTAATATAAGCGATGCAGGTTTTCTTCAGTCATCCGACTTCATGCTAACTTTTACCCCATTTGGCTCAATAGTGGCGTTGCAATGCTTTACTTCAGATTTACAAGCCATGATGCGGACGGGGCAGCGCAAATCAAGAAGCTAAATTCAAATGGTCTCAGTCAAAGATAACTAGTTGGACCAAGCTAGCGGACTAAGGTG
>Ga0114964_10003455_pt1 | contig 10672 bp, 5 predicted proteins | sample C_131016_MF_Meta_FD_92638 | JGI IMG/M metagenome (GOLD analysis project Ga0114964, IMG submission 92638) | Freshwater microbial communities from Lake Croche, Canada to study carbon cycling - C_131016_MF_MetaG | ecosystem: Environmental > Aquatic > Freshwater > Lake | place: Lake Croche, Canada... | reverse complement strand
TTTTATGGCAATTTACAAATGTTCTCCTTATAAATGCAAATTCTATTATATTTGTTAAAAAGTTATTTTATGAAAAAATATATCCTTCTAGTCATAATTGCATTTCACACGGCTGTTTTGTTTTCACAAAAATCAAACGGCGGAATTAAAGTCACCTTTGAGAGAAAATCCAACGGTTCGTTGATTGAAAACCAAGATTTGATAGTTTTTTATGCCAATGAAAACAATGGTTGGCTTACCACCGAAAAACGTATTTTGAACCAACTACCAACTCCTTTTGAGGAAAACTTCATCGATTATAAAAACAATAATTGGTATCAAAAAGCTACTTTAAAACCTTCAAAAGAGATTATAACTTTAGATAGCACCTCGATATCCAAACAAAAATTTGAGTTGTTAGCCGACACCAAAACCATTTTAGGATTCGAATGTCATAGAGCCAAAATTATTGTCAACTCGAACACGATTGAAGTTTGGTACACCAACGAACTCGGCTTTAAAGGAGCACCATCGATTTTAGGACAGAATTTAGGTTTTGTTTTGGAATTGAACCGTAATGGAAACTACCAGGTTTTGGCAACCAAAATTGAAAAATTGAAAAAATTGCCATTGCAAATGAATCTCCCAAAATCAAATCAACACAAAGTTGATCTTTTGACTTATAAAGATTTGTTATGGAAAAGTCGTTTTACCACCTTGTCAATATTTAAAAACGAAGTGATTAATTTTTCGGAAGAATCCAAATCAAATGATAGTATTTTACGTTTTGCAAATGGAACTATCATCGTTAAAAAAGTAAGAGTCCCAGAAATTAAAAACGGAAGTCAATTGTTTGTTGATGTAACCGAGCAATCCAACGGCGATGCTTATGACAGAACGGGATCGATATTTATTATTCCAACAACCAGCAAAATATCTTTTTTAGACGGACTTAAAAATGGAATTGCCCAACTTCCAATTTATGAAAACGGAAATGGTAAAAAGTATCAAGGCGTAGTTAAAACGAATGATTACGAGCCTTTATTAGAATTAATGCGCTTTTTCACGCCATTTGGAGTTAAGAAATACAACACCATACAACTCAAAAATAAAGTTTGGCAAGACAGCGTGTATTACCGACAAGACATTTCTGAAATGAACGATTTAGTTAGCAATCAGGAGGTTTATATTGGAATGAATATTGGAAACTATGACAAAGGCGGACATAAAGTTAGTTTGAATTTGACCATTCATCCAGAGGAAATTGCAAAAAAAACGCTTCAAACTATTCCTTTGTTTAATACCAATAATATTATGGAAATGGCCGGGCAAGAATACGGATCGATGTTCAATTCAGAAAAAGGTTTGGAGGTGAAATTCACGCTTTCAAAACCGATGAAAAACGCTCGTTTGCGATATATCACCACTGGTCATGGAGGTTGGGAAAATGGCGATGAATTTGTACCAAAGAAAAATAGTGTCTTTTTAGATGAAAAATTGGCGTTCGCATTTGTTCCTTGGCGACAAGATTGTGGTTCGTATCGATTGAGTAATCCGGCTTCGGGAAACTTCGAAAACGGATTGTCATCATCGGATTATAGCCGTTCCAACTGGTGTCCTGGAACAGTAACCAACCCAATATTTATTGACTTAGGCGATCTTTCTGAAGGAGAACATAACATTCGAATCCAAATTCCACAAGGAGCAAATGAAGGAAGCAGTTTTAGCGCATGGAATGTTTCGGGAGTTTTAATTGGGGAATAAAAAATTTAGGCAAGTTGCTTCTTTTAACCGCAAAGAGTGCAAAGTTATTCGCAAAGTCCGCAAAGTTTTTTTAGCCACGAATTACTCAAATTAGGACAAATTTTAAAAGTCTAATATCTTTTTATTAACCGCAAAGAGCGCAAAGTTTTTCGCAAAGTCCGCAAAGTTTTTTAAAACACTAATTACACTAATTAGCACAAATTTTAAAAGTCTGTTATCTCTTCGTCTATTGGTCTTTTATCTTTTTTTTAACCGCAAAGTTCGCAAGAATTTATTAGTCTCTCTTGTAGATTAAATCCCTTTTTCATTTAATTTATTGGTTGAAATTCCTATTTTATTGAACCAATAATATCATATTTGGTTATAATATGGTGTTTTCCATTTCCTAAATCTACTAAAACAGCGGCATTTTCTCGAGTGAATAATTTCGAAACTTCTTCAATTGAAGAACCTAATTTTACAATTGGAAACGGTTTTCCCATTACTTCACGAATGGGTTTATCACCTGCATTTTTATCGGAAACATAACTTTGAAACAAGTCGGATTCATCCACAGAACCTACAAATCCGGAGGTATCAATCACCGGAATTTGAGAGATTTTGTATTTTCGCATGCGTTCAATTGCGTGTGAAACCAGTTCTTCCGTTCTCACCACAATTAATGGTTTGTCAATATGGTCTTTAATTACGTCTTCGGCTTTGGTGATTTCTTCATCTAAAAAACCTCGTTCGCGCATCCAATCGTCATTGAACATTTTACCGATATAGCGACTTGCAGAATCGTGAAATAATACCACCACAACATCCTCAGGTTTAAAATGTTCTTTCAGTTGAATAACACCTTTAATCAATGCACCGGCTGAATTTCCAACAAATATTCCTTCTTCCAAAGCAATTTTTCTAGTGTAAACGGCTGCATCTTTATCGGTTACTTTTGTAAAACCGTCAATTACTGAAAAGTCAACGTTTTTGGGTAAAATATCTTCTCCAATTCCTTCTGTGATGTAAGAATAGATTTCGTTTTCATCAAAAATTCCAGTTTCGTGGTATTTTTTAAAAACCGAACCATAAGTATCAATTCCCCAAACTTTAACGTTAGGATTTTGTTCTTTTAAATACCTTCCAATACCAGAAATAGTCCCTCCTGTTCCCACTCCAACCACAAAATGGGTTACTTTTCCGTCAGTTTGTTTCCAAATTTCAGGACCTGTTTGTTCGTAATGTGCTAAGGCATTTGAAGGATTATCGTATTGGTTTACATACCAAGAATTAGGCGTATCTTCACCCAAACGTTTTGAAACTGAATAATAAGAACGAGGATCTGTAGGCTCTACATCAGTTGGGCAAACTACTACTTTCGCTCCTACCGCACGAAGTATGTCCATTTTTTCTTTGGACTGTTTGTCGGTAATAACACAAATTAATTTGTACCCTTTTACGATTGCAGCCAATGCCAATCCCATTCCGGTATTTCCAGAAGTTCCTTCAATGATGGTGCCTCCAGGTTGCAAACGCCCATCTGCTTCAGCATCTTCAACCATTTTTAGCGCCATTCTGTCTTTGGTAGAATTTCCAGGATTGAAGGTTTCTACTTTTGCAAGTACTAACGAATCAATTTCTGAAGTTACTTTATTCAATCTAACCATCGGCGTGTTGCCAATTGTTCCTAATATGTTTTCTGAGTATTGCATTTTAAAGTTTTTTAAACGTTTTAAAAATTTTAATCGAAGAAATTCCAAACCAAACCAAAACGAATTATGAAATCATGGTAAGGATTATTTGGTGAAGAATAGTAATTGTTTCCTGATATTGACGAATTGAAATGTTCGGCTTTAAGATAAATCCGAGTGCGTTGAATTCTTGCATTTGCAAATAAATCGATGTTGGGATAAGACCCAATTTCTATTTGGTTTTGCACAAAAAACTCTCCCAAAATTGGGTTGTAATCGTTGGCGTAATATTTGGTAAAATAATTAAAAATCACTCCGGTTTGGAGGTACAACGCTTTATTAAAGAAATAATCGGAATAATAAAGGGTGTTCCGAAGCACCAACTGTGGTACATTTAAAATTTTATCCGACTGACCTACTTTTTGATATAAAAAAGTATTGTCTAAAGCCCATTTTCTGAATTTAACTTCTTTGTTAATTTTTAAGGAAAGATGAGTGATCATTTTATCGTATTGCTTTGGAGAAACCAATTGTAAACCAGCCGTAATATCATTGCTAAAATACAAATAATCATTTATCGTATTCAATTCTAAAGTCGCACTTGCCCATTGTGTACTGGCTTCGACTTTCAACGAATTGTGTTTTTCATTTTTAAAATTATTGTACCAGTTGTAACTAATGTAACTACTTTGGTGTAAATTGTAACTATTATTTGGCAAATTGTTGCTGTTTTGGTATTCGAAAGTGAAACTGTTTTTATCGTTGTATTGGTATTTTAAATGCGCATTAAAGTCAAATAACGATTGTTTTGTCAAAGAACTCGAATATTGGAATTTCCCGTTCCATTTGTTTTTTCTGTATTCGTATTGACCGCCAATATCATTAATAATGTCGTTTATTTTATTTGGAACGGTTTGAGCCGATAGAAACAAGATCGATTTGTAATAATAATTATACCTAAAATCATCAACAAAAAACTGAATTTTCCCTAAAGTGGTATTTTCATAAACAGCCCCAATTTTATTGTACATTCTGTTGTAACGCACTTGGTCGTTTATATTTGCTGCAGCAAATGAAGTCCCGAAACGATATAATGTGGAGGCTACTCCCGTATTTGAAGTAATCGTGGTAGGAACTGTAACTTGATTGTATTCAAAATATTTACTTTCAAAATTAACTTGATGCGTCAAATAAAGATTGTTACTTTGTTTTTTTGCATTAATTAAGAAATTATGGTCCAAGAAAAATCGGGTTCCTTCTAAAATAGTTTTAGCGTCTTTTAAATAAACGTCCAAACGAGGTCTTTCATTGTAAGCCGGATCGTTACCCTCAAAATATTCTGGGTTGGATAAACCTCCATTTTCCCCATTCAAAATATCTTGAGAAGTGTAATGAAAATTAGCAAAATAGCGTTTGTTCTTGGTATTGTAACTCGCGGTAAATCTGAAATTTCCGGAGCTAGAAAGTTGGTTGATGTATTTTCCTAAAGAACGCAACCCTTTATATGCTATTGAAAAATTAAACCGTTCCGACATATTCATTGTAATAAATGCGTCTACACTTTGGCCTTGCTCCATTACGGTTTTAAAATACAATTCGGTATATGGCGTTGCCACTGAATAGTACTTAATATCATTGGGTTGGTAATAATTAAAATGCTTTCCGGTATAGCCAAATTCAGGAAAAGAAGTACCCAGTTTAGAAGTATATTGTAAAGTAGTATAAGCCTGACCTTCATTAGCAAAAGGCATTAAGCCAAATAAATCTTTGCGAAGGTAATTGTAATCGTATTCTTTTTTTATGGTTAACGACGTATCTACAAAAGTAGTATCTCGTTCCAAAGTGATTATTCTATATTGAGAAATAGTCGCTTTGGGTTTGTCATTTTTATGATCAATAATTAGAGATGTTCTTTTTACAGTATCCAATTTAGATTCATTTTCGACTTGTGAATAAAGTGAAAAGGTGAATAGGAAGACCAAAAAAAGCAAACGAAATTTCATATAATTATTTTCAACAAATATACTATTATAAATAATAATTTAAAACTGTAATTAATGTTAAATAAAAAACCCCGCATAAAGCGGGGTTTTAAAATTTAGAATATTAAAATATTAATATCCAGGATTTTGTTGGATACCTCCATTAGCATTAAACTCAGACTGTGGAATAGGCAAAGCCCATTTATAGCTTGTTAAAGGTAAATTAGTAGGATTTGCTCCAGGAATGTTCCAAGATGAAGAAGCGTAATCAGCAGGATCTCTATCTAAAGAAGCGCCAGCTAAAGTCCCTAAACGCTTCAAGTCGATGAAACGGAAACCTTCAAAAGAAAATTCTTTTCTTCTTTCGTCTAGAATACCTTTCCAAGCTGCTTGCGCATTTGCAAAAACAGGCGCTGCTTGAGGAGTAAGGAAACGAGCATCTAAAACAGCTTTTAAAGCTACCCCTGCTCCTGTTAAATCACCTGCAGCAACTTTGGCTTCTGCTCTTATGAAATACATCTCTGACAATCTACATACCATAAAGTCTGGATTGAAACCATTACTTGCAGTAGTTGCTAATTGACCTCCATTCTTTTGAATTACAAGAATATCCGAGTTTTTAACAAGTGGATTAGTTGCATAAGTAGGATCTATTAATGAACTAGAAGTAGTTGCACCAGCATTGGTTAAAAAAGGATTAGCAAGGTAAACATTTGTTGATAATCTGATATCTTGCGGAATATAAGCTACAGTAGAAGCATCAAATTTATTGAACAACGCTCTACTCATTTCATAAAATGGAGAACCATTTCTTCTGTTAGATACCGAACACCATCCATTGTGAAGATTACCATTATAAGGGTTACCACTAGTTATAAGGTTAGCCTGGTTGTTTTGAGCATTAACTCTTTTCAATCTAAAAATAACTTCTTTTCCAGGGGCTTCGCTATGAGAATGAAAAACAGCAGTATATTCTGCTAATGTACTAGCCAAAGTAATACCAGAGGTATTGATAACTAAGTCAGCATTAATAAGAGCATTAGGATAATCACCTTTTAATGCATAAGCACGAGCTTTCATCGCTAAAGCTAAGTTTTTGGAAGCATAGATTGTTTTGTTCGTATAAGCAGTTGCAGTGTTCGTATTAAAAATAGCTATAGCTGCATCTAAATCAGCGTGGATAGAATTGTAAAAATCACCATTAGTAGCTCTTTGTGGAGTTTCTGATGTACTAATAATTCTATTTGCTAAAACACCCGCTAGAGCATTATTATCTTTAGGATTAGGAGAGAAGTAAGACATTATCTTCAAATGACAAACCGCTCTTAAAACTAAAGCTTCAGCTTTTGCTCTGTTGATTATTTCTGTATCAGCAGCATTTGTAGGAACTATAGCTGAAGAAGCTTTTATCACACGGTTAAATCTTGCAATAGCACCATAGCTTGACTGCCAAATTTGGTCAGCCGATGCATCATCTTGCGTTAATAAAAACACATACTCTTGATTTATACCTTGACCTCCATTATTGAAACCCATAGCGGCTTCATCAGTGAAAACAGAAGTAAAAACATATTCTGCTCTGTTGGTCATGATGTTCATACCCGAGTTCATCAATCTGGTAAGATCAGAACTTTTAGTAATAGCAACCTCTTCCGTTAATGAACCCGGAGTGAAAGGCTGTAATTGATCGTCGCAAGAAACTAATAGAGTCAACGACAATAACAATAATCCATATATTTTTTTCATAATTTGTCTAATTAAAATTTAACTTGTAATCCAAAAGTGTACAATTTTGGTGTTGGATATTGATAGTTGTCTGCAGCTCTATCACTTTCAGGATCAAAACCTTTCCATTTAGTGAAAGTAACTAAGTTTTCACCTTGTAAAGAAAATGAAAGGTCAGTGATGAATGAATTTCCTAAGAATTTTCTTGGAACTACATATCCAATTTGTACGTTTCTAAGACGAACATAAGAAGCGTCTACCAAGAAACGGTCAGAAGAATCACCAATTCCTAAATTTGTTGCAGATAACGAAGGTACATCCGTATTAGTATTTGTTGGAGTCCATGCATTTAACATGTTTGCACTTACTACAAATTGACCGATATTTCCTGGATCATATAAAGAATCTAAATCATAATCAAATCGAACCACTTTGTATGCATAAGTAAATAAAGTAGATGCGAAGAATCCTTTGTAATTTAAATCAAATCCAAAACCACCCGTGTATTGAGGAATATAGTTAAGACCCGCAGCTTTTTTATCAGTAGCTAGTGGACTTTCAGTTGGAGTACCATTTGCCCCTTCAAACAATAAGTTACCTGTTGTTGGATTTACTCCTAGATAGTGGTACAAAAATGGCTCATTAATAGAACTTCCATTTTGAATAATGTAATTTCCATTTCCAATTACCCCATTATTAGATTTAATGTTGCTCACTTTATTGTCATTGTAAGCTCCGTTCGCTTTTATCGTTAAAGTCAAATCGTTTGATTTAATCAAATCATAAGTTAATTGCAATTCAAGTCCTTTGTTAGTTACTATTACATCCGTATTTCTGCTGATATTAGCAACACCTGAAGTAGGAGTTACAGGAGCACTTAAATATAAATCGGTAGTAGCTCTGTTATAATAATCAAAAGAACCTCTAATTCTAGAGTTATTCAATTCAAAATCAGCTCCAATGTTGTATTGCTTAGTTGTTTCCCATCTTAACGCTGGGTATCCAAAGTTAATATTGTAACCCGTACCACTGTTATAAACGTTATTAGACACAGTATAAATATCAGCAAATCCAGGAGGATTGATACCTGCATAAATAGTACCCGATACCACTCTTTGATTACCTACAGTTCCAATAGAACCTCTTAACTTCAATGAATTTACGAAAGTAATACTTTTCATGAAAGCTTCTTCATCCATATTCCATCTACCACCCACAGACCAAAAATTACCAAATTGGTATTCTTGAATAAATCGTGAACTACCGTCTCTTCTGAAAGAAGCCAATACTCCGTATTTTTTATTGTAGTCATAATCAACTGATCCAAAGTAAGAAACCAAGTCATTTCTCAATTGGCTTACCGTAGCAGTTGGAACATAAAAGTCATTAGCAGCTACATCCGCAGCATATCCAGCTCCAGTATTAGGAACATAAACCCCTGGGATCAGACCATTTCTTCTAATATTGTTAGAATTTAAAAGTGAGTGATTGTACTCATAGTTGGCAAAAGCATTGAAAGTATGCTCACCAATTACCTTACTGTAACCTAATTGAGATAAGTTAGTAAAATAAAATTCTCTTCTTTGATTCACGTCTTCAAAACCATTGTAGTTTCCACCAGCTAATGATGAAACACCTTGAGTAGAAGAGAATAATAACGCGTTAAAACAGTTAGGACCTTCTGATTGGAAGAATCTATTGCTTATTAACTGGCTACCCGATCTATTTCTAAGAGTAAAATCTTTAGCAATTTTATACGAAAAATCAGCAGCTACATCTACACGAATCTCATCTGTTAAGTTTTGATACGTAGCCAATTTATCAATCAACATAATCGGAGTTGCTAATAAACCTGGTGTGTTATTGTAGTAATCATAAGCCGATTGAGAACCAGTATATACATCAGGAGAAACGTAAGGAGCACCTAAAAACGCACCTGTAATGTAGTTTCTATTAATAGCTCCACTACCTAAATTAGTAGCTTCATTGTTTTTAGAATATCCAATTGCTGTATTTACAGAATACTTAAATTTTTCATTTGCAGATTTTCCAGTGATATTATTTCTTAAAGTAAAACGGCTTAAACCTGTAGATTTAAGAATACCGTCTTGTTTGAAATAACCTAAAGAAGTAAATGAGCTACTGTTCTTTCCACTGTTTTCAATACTAATATTGTGAGAAACAGAAGTTGAAGGTCTGAAGAAATAGTTTACCCAATCCGTGTTGATTGTGTAAGCCGCAATTTGAGCATCAGTCATAGAACCTCCCATACCTGTGGCCAAGTTTTGTTCAATTTTCAACAACTGTCTTGCGTTTGCATAATCGTATTTTGGAGTTTGTAAATAACCCGTTCCATACTGAGAATCATACTTGAAAGTTGTTTTTGCATCTCCAAATTTAGCTTGTTTTGTTTTAATAAGGATTACCCCATTAGCACCCCTATTTCCAAATTCTGACACTGCTGCTGCATCTTTTAATACAGTTACAGATTCAATGTCATTTGGGTTAATTGTTCTAAAGTTATCACTATTAGAAGGAAAACCATCTACAACATACAATGGATCACTGTTACCATTGATAGTTCCTACCCCTCTAATTATAACCGAAGATTTTGCACCTGGCTGACCTGAATTGGCAGCGATGTTTACACCAGCTAATTGACCTTGAATAGTGTTAATAGCATTTGCGTTTGGACGATTTCCAATAGTTTCAGAAGAAACTGATGCGATTGCAGTTACCGATGTTTTTTTAGATACATTTCGGTAACCTTGAGAAACTACAACTTCAGCTAGTTTTACTCCATCCTGCATTTTTACATTAACAGTGTTTGAAGCACCTACTTTAGCAGTAGCATCTGTCATTCCAACAAAAGAGAAAACCAATACATCTCCAGCTTTTGCTTTGATAGAAAATTTTCCATCAACATCTGTTTGTGTTCCAGTTTTTGAACCTTGAACAACAACATTTGCACCTGGTAAAGGACCTGATTTATCAGATACGGTACCTGTGACAGTTTTCTCTTGTGCATAAGAGAACTGCATAGTTAACGCTATAAGTAGCGTAAAAATCCATTTTAACTTTGATCTCATATTATTTTTATTTGAATTAGTTAGACCGCAAACTTCTTAATAATTTCTTAATTAAACAAACTTTATTACAAAAAAAATAATTAACAAATGTTAAAGTTATTTTCAAAGGCATGAATTATTATGCAGAACTTGGTAAAAAAACAAATAGTAACCGCCTTTTTTTTATAGTTTTGTGATGAAATATTCAATGTTAATTAAATGTTAAGACGCTATTTTATTGATAATTGTATTGAAGCAGGCACCGACGAAGCAGGTAGAGGATGCCTTGCAGGCCCTGTTACGGCAGCGGCTGTAATTCTTCCCGAGAGTTTTTCAAATAATTTACTTAACGATTCCAAATTACTTTCAGAGAAACACCGGTTTGAATTACGAACTATACTAATTGTAGAAGCACTATCGTATTCTGTTACGCACATTGAACCTACAATCATTGATGAAATTAACATATTGAATGCTTCACTAA
>Ga0114964_10003453_pt1 | contig 10677 bp, 7 predicted proteins | sample C_131016_MF_Meta_FD_92638 | JGI IMG/M metagenome (GOLD analysis project Ga0114964, IMG submission 92638) | Freshwater microbial communities from Lake Croche, Canada to study carbon cycling - C_131016_MF_MetaG | ecosystem: Environmental > Aquatic > Freshwater > Lake | place: Lake Croche, Canada... | reverse complement strand
ATGGGGGTGTCGTGAGCTTCGGCGGCTTCAAAGATTTCCCAAAACTTGGGGTCTGACAAGTACTCGCCATGGGTGTGGGAATTGATCACAACCGAGTTCATGCCGAGGTGATTGACACCACGCTCAATCTCTTTGGCCGCCGCTGTGGGATCCTGGGGCGCCACGGCAATCATGCCCACAAACCGGGTGGGGTGGCGGCGAACGGCTTCGGCCAAGATATCGTTGGCCGTGGGGGTGAAGGCCACCGCTGTTTCTTTGTCCATGATTTGGACACCCGGTGAGGTGAGGGCAATGACTTGCACGTCAACGCCAGTGTCATCCATGTGCTGAATGCGGACCTGGTCCAAGTCGAGAAGACCGCGCATGATGTGCTGGGCCCGCTCGCTGGGTGAGCTCATGTAAAAGCCCATCAAGTTTTTAAAACCAATGTCCACATCCCCTTTGGCCAAAATTTTGTTGTAAATGTCAAGCATTTCTTGAGGTGCAAATGCCTCTTCGGTGGCAATGCGGCGGTAGGGGACTTTGCCGGGGCGGTTGGCGGCGGGCGTGTTCATGTCGTAGCTCCTTTGGGACGGGTCTTGAAAATAGTTGCCCAATTCTATGACAAAGCTCTCACGTGCTTTTAAACTTCACCCCATGACCATCCTATGCACTCGATTGCCACCCCCTGACCCCACAGCAAGCCCTGGCAGCAAGGTCCTCTTGGGGTTGGACGTGGGGGGCACCAAGATTGAAATCTGTGCCCTGCACACCTCACCCCCCTCTGCTCGCCCTGCCATGGTCTACCGCGAACGACTGCCCACCCCCCAGGGCGACTACGAGGCGACCTTGGAAGTTATCCACACCTTGGTCACGCAATGCACCCAAGCCCTTCAAATACCGTGGCCTGTGGCTGTCGGGGTGGGGCTACCGGGATCGCTGGATGCGAGGAGCCAACGCGTGCGAGGATCCAACTCCTTGGTGCTCAATGGCAAGGCCATGGCACAAGACCTCCGTCGCCGATTGGCTTGCCAAGTGCAGGTGCAAAACGACGCCAACTGCTTTGCACTGAGCGAGGCGATGGATGGTGCTGGGCAAGGACAGGCCATGGTCTTTGGCGTCATCATTGGCACGGGGTGTGGCGGCGGCATGGTGCACGAGCAGCGCATCTGGAGTGGTGCGAACCGTTTGGGTGGTGAATGGGGACACACCGCACTGCCCTGGGCTGATCAAGCGGAGCGAGATCGCCCGCCGTGTTGGTGCGGCAAAGCCAGTTGCATGGAACGCTTTGTCAGTGGCACGGGGTTTGAGGAGGATCACTACATAGTGAGTGGCGAGTCACTCAAAGCACCGCAGATTGTTGAAGCGGCACGCTTGGGTCACCCCAGCGCACAACTGAGCTTGGCGCGCTACATCGATCGCTTGGCCAGGGGTTTGTCAGGGGTGGTCAATATTGTGGACCCCGACTGCATTGTCTTGGGAGGTGGCATGAGTTTGGTGGATGAAATTTATGCACCGCTTCAAGAAAAGCTTGCCAGTTACTCTTTTTATTCAGGCAGCCACACCCCCATCTTGAAAGCCGCGCATGGCGACTCATCTGGGGTTCGGGGGGCGGCGTGGCTCAGCCAAGACCATGCGGCGTCTTGGGTGAACTCCATTTAATTTGGAATTGAGCACCCTCTCTTGTCGGAACAGTCCTGTCTGAGACCTTGGCGGCCCACAAAGGCATTGCCTTGGCTAGAATGACCGCATGTCCATCTTTAACGCATTGCGCAACTGGGCTCGAGGCATCAAACGCAACACCATGGTCTTGTGGTTTGCTCTGCGACACGCGGACACGCCGATATGGGCCAAGCTCATCGCTTTTTTGGCGGTGGCCTACGCGTTGAGCCCCATCGATTTGATCCCCGACTTTATCCCCGTGTTGGGGTACTTGGACGATGTGATCTTGTTGCCAGTTCTCATTTGGCTGGCCATGAAGCTATGCCCTCAGCACGTTTTGGAAGACAGCCAACAAAAGGCCGATGAATGGTGGGCCGAGCAGCGCCAGCGCCCCATCTCGATCGTGGGAATGGTCGGTATCGTGCTGATTTGGCTCATAGTGGCCTTGACATTCGGGCTTTGGATGTACCGACTGGCGTTCTCTCCATCGAACAGCGTTTAGTCCAGACCATGGGTGGTTGGGTGGGTCAAGCGCAATGCCTGCTCAATCGGAAGTCATGAATGGAATTGGGATGCGAATCATTCATTGAGAGCTGGATTGGCAAAATTGTCATGCACTTGACACCGCCCTTCCTTAGGATGAATATTCAGATGAACTGGGAAGTCAATTTAAAGATTGAATTTCCATCAAGCTCAATATTGACTATGAATACAACTGACTTTCAACCTCAAAAACGCACCCTCATCAAAACACTTGCCAGTGGCTTGATGCTCACTTTGCCCATCCTGAACAACCCCAGTGTATACGCAGCGAATTCTCAAAACATATTTGGCTTGGGCGTCGCCTCTGGAGAGCCTCACCCTGGGGGTTTCACCATTTGGACTCGGTTACTTCAGGAACCCAACAAAGGACCTCTGCCAGCCAACGTTCCTGTCCGCTGGGAGGTTTCCAGCGATGCCAATTTCAAGTCCATCGTCAAGCAAGGGCAAAGCATTGCTGAAGATGCGTGGGGACACAGCATCCACGTCGATCTTGTTGGCCTGGACTCCTCCAAGTTCTATTGGTACCGATTTGATGCGATAGGACAACAAAGTGCAATCGGCCGCACTCGGACAACTCCGGCAATTGACAAGATGGAAACATTGAATTTTGTCATCGCCAGTTGCCAACGCTGGGACCAAGGACACTACGCCGCTTGGAATCATATTGTCAAAGAAGAGCCCGATTTGATTCTATTTTTAGGAGACTACATTTACGAATATGGGCCGATTGCGGGGCGCATCAGGATGCATGAAGGCGGGCGAGTGACCCATCTGGAGCAATACCGTGCACGCTATGCGCAGTACAAAAGCGATCCGGCCCTGCAAGCTGCCCATGCCATCGCACCCTGGATGACGATTTGGGACGATCATGAAGTTGATGATGATTATGCAGCATTGCAAGGCGCAGATCTGCAAATTGATTTTGAAAGACAAAGAAACGATGCTTACCAAGCGTATTGGGAGAACATGCCACTGCCCATGTCGATGCGACCCAGAATGATCAGTGGTCATTTAGAGATGACGATTTTTCGAAGAACCCAGTGGGGAAAATTGGCAAAAATTCATTTCATTGACGATCGCCAATACCGAGACCCTCAAGTTTGTCCCAAACCCGGCAAAGGTGGCAGCAACATCGTCAAACGCTCAGAATGCCTCCCACTTCAAGACACAGCACGCTCCTTATTGGGAATGCCACAAGAACAATGGCTTTACCGTGGTTGGGATCTACAAAGACCTTGGAACCTTCTGGCACAACAAACATTGATCGCGCCATTGAGTTGGGGTAGCACCTCAGCCCCTGACTTTGGGTCGTATTGGACTGACGGGTGGGACGGATACCCCTTTGCGAGGAAAAGGCTACTCGACTCCATCGCTCAACAAGGCGTTCAAGGTGTGGTCACGCTCGGCGGTGATGTTCATGCGCATTTTGTGACCGATTTAAAAGCCAACTTTGAAGATACAAAATCCGTGACTCTGGCCACAGAGTTTTGTGGATCGTCGATTTCGAGTTTTGGCGTTGACAATGCGACTTTACAAAAGATCAAGCCGCTCAGTCCTCATATTCTGTATGGACGCAGTGATCAAAGAGGTTACATGAGTTTCACCATGACAGAAAAATTGCTCACGGCCAGAGTGATGGCTCTTCAAGATGTCAATGACCCACGCAGTACCATTGAAACAGTGGCCAGTTTCGTGGTGGATCCATTGCAAGCTGGCGCTAAAGTCGCCTGACAATTCAAGTGTCTTGAATCACAATAAGCCAAGGGTCCATCAAATTGGCCCTTGGCTGTTCAACTGATGATTTAGAACTTGGCGCTCAACCTGGCGTAATAAAAACCTCCATTGGTACTGTATGGAGAGTTGCGTGAATAGATCAAACCTCTGAATGTTTGCGATTTTGACTTATCAGGATAGGTATTGAAAATGTTGTCTGCGCCGACTGTGATCTTGGTGTTTTTGTCCAGAGCATAGCCAACGGAAACATCCGCAAAGGTGATCGCTGAGAAGACCTGTGGGTTATAGACAGGATAGGCCGCATTGGTGGGGGTCGCAGTGCTGGGGAATGCGTCGGTCCAATCGGTCCATGAGCCGTAATATCGTACACGGCCCATGATGTCCCAAGAACTGACGGAGTAGGTTGAACTCAAGGTTGCACGATTTTTGGGCAAACTGTTTTCATAAACCTGCTTGGCGTATGCATTTGCCGTGATTGAACCGCTATTGACTTTGGTGTTGATGACACTCAAAGCCAAGCTTGAATTCAACTTACCGCTGGCAAATTTTGAGCTGTCTTGCAGCACCATCTCAACACCTTGTGTGGTGGTGTTGAAGTTATTTTGTAAAAAGTTGGCTTGACTTACATTTTGTAAGTTGGGAATGTTGGTGGCATTGAGGGCCGCAGTCTCTGAAGGGGTCAATGTATACGTTGAACTGGCATTCAATCGATTATTGACATCAATTTTGAAGAAATCTAGACTGCCTGAATATCCACGTGCAAAATCCCAGGTCGTTCCGATGGACAAATTATTGGAGGTTTCTGGTTTCAGTGGGGAGATTGAAACGCCAGACCTTTGGCTCAACAAGGAGGCGACTGGGCCGACGGGGCTGAAACGACCCACCGTTGCGATTGGCGAAGTGGCGCTGGGTAAATACTGGGACAAGCCTTCGCTGTAGATTTGTGCAGTCGTTGGTGCTCTAAAGCCACTGGACAACGATCCACGCACAGCAAACGGCTTCATGTCATATTTTGTCGCATATTTGTGAGTCAATGAGTCACCAAAGGAATCATAATTCTCATAACGCAAGGCAGCATCAAAGCTCAAACTCTTGGACACGGGGAGGTACAAATCAGCGTACAAAGCTTTGGAGCCTTGTTGGTGAACTCCTGTAAGGAGTGGAGAATACCCTGGAAAACCGCTAGAGCAACATGACAAAGACGGCGCCCCGGGTCCAAACGCATAAGATGCGGGGTCGCCTTCACTGATGGAGAAAATTTCATTTTTCAACTCAACACCAGCAGCCCAAACAGCCGGCTCTTCATACGATGTCAGCTTGATCGGCTTGGATACGTCAAAATTAATGTAATGCTCCGTCTGATGAACACCACCATCGTCAAACGAGGTGGGGCTCTTTGGACCAAGAGAAGCATTGATTGAATTGGACATTGAATAGGCAATGTTGTTTTTGCCCATTCCGTAACTCAAATCCCATTTGAGCATGTCGGGGTCCGTATTGCTTTTCATGCCAACGTAAAAAGACATGTCATCGTCAGCACTTTTAAAGTGGGGGGTAAAACCAGTTGGATAAACTTGCTTTAAATTCCAACCTGGAAAGGCATTGTTGTTGGCAAAGAGACTTGCATAGCTACCGGCTGGCCCGCGATAGTTGAAGTCGCCTGTTCCATTGCCTTGACCGTAAGTACCAAAACTGTAAATGGTTTTTTCAGACAACTGAATAGCAGAGTTGAATGCGAAACGCAACGCTTCACGGGATGGATTGCCCCAACTCACATCAGGATTGGGGAATTGAAGAGTTGGAAATGCCGCCTGACTTGCCGCAGCATTGCTCGACTGGATGGAACGTGAGGTCGAGCCATCCTTGGTGTATTCTGTTGTCAATGCAAAAAATGCATTTTTGTCGCCAAAGCCACCATGCAAACCGACCCGAGTGTCTGCACCGTCCCCTGCAAAATATTTACCCGTCTGGATGAAGCTTCTCCAATCCAAGCTGTCATCCAAGTTCAAATTGATCACACCAGCGATCGCATCTGATCCATATTGAGCAGAAGCACCATCTCTCAACACTTCGATGCTTTTGAGTGAACTCGTGGCGATTTGGTCTAAATCGGGGGCTTGGAAAGCGCTGCCATAACTTGGATTCATCATCATGGCCGAGCGATGCATCCTCTTGCCATTGATCAACACGAGTGTTTCGTCGGGTGAAAGATTGCGCAAGCGTGCAGGACGAACAAAAATGGTGGCATCCAAGGCCGGCAAAGTTTGAACATTGAATGAAGGAACCAAATTGGCCATGGCATCGGTCAAGGTGGAGACCGAGTTCTGTTCAATTGAAGATCGGTTGATGATGTCAATGGGCTCCATTGAATCAACGACAGTTCTGGGCATGGCTCGAGTACCAATGACCGTGACCGATTGCAACTGAGCATCTGGACTCGCCACTTGGGCGTTTGCAATTGCATACACGTTGGCAATCAATGCCGCAATGGCCAATGAGCGGGAGTGTTTTGCGAAATTCAGCATTTCATTCCTTTGATAATTTCTATCATATTAGAAAAGAAATGTGACTTCTGCATTACTCCTTGGCACTTTTTTGAAACCAGTCCACCCCAATAGATGTCAATTGAGTTGCAAATTTATGAAGCTTTCATTGCGCCCACCCAAAGCGCTGGATCAACTGGAGACCATCATTTTTAAAGCCCTGACCAAACGATCCAGATCTTGCTCATCGTTGTACAAGGCAGGAGAAATTCGAACACAGTGCCCCTTGGCTACTCCCCCTCTGCGCACGGTAAAAATCCCGTAGTGATTGAGCAAGGCATCAACCAAAGCAGTGTTTTCAGCGGCAGTGGTTTTACCCTTGATGCGAAATGAAGTAATTCCAGCCGACATGCTGGGGTCCTTGGGAGTCAAGACCTCAATTGCGGGCATTGAAGAAACTTGTTCAACCCAGTGATTGCGCAAGTACCTTAAGCGCCTTTCTTTTGCCATGGGGCCAATTTGTTGGTGCACAGAAAGTGCCTTAGGAACCGTTAAAAGAGTCGCAAAATTGGTGGTCCCAGAATGCACTCGAGAGCGGATGTCCGAACTTGGAAAATCTTCGTCACCCATTGCTGTATCAATATCTGAGAGCCGATCTTTTTTGATGTATAAAAACCCCACTCCCAAAGGAGCACCTATCCACTTATGCAAATTAAAACCTGCAAAATCAACCCCCAAATCGCTGACTTTGAAATCAAGTTGTCCCCAAGAATGGGCAGCATCCAAGATCACCGTCACTCCCGATTTTTGAGCAAGGTCCACAATTTCTTTGACAGGCATCAACAAACCGGTCCTGTGACTGATGTGCGTGACCAGCATCATTCGAGCTCTTGGGTTCTCGCGAAGCACACGCTCATAAGCCAAGAGCACATTCTCTTTCGTTGCCGGCTCAGGAATATTGAATTTAACGACTTGAACACCCCTTCTTTGAGCCAACCAATTCATGCTGTACTGCATGGAGTCATAATCCAAATCCGAGTAAATGACACTGTCTCCGGGTCTGATGGCATTGAATCCTCCGATCAGCAATTGCATAGCCTCGGTCGCACCTCTTGTGAACGCAATCTCTTGGGGCAATGCGCCAACGGCGTTGGCCACCCGATTTCGAGCAAACTCGGCATCGGCAAAAAACTGCTTTCTCGCGTAGTGGGAATTCTCTCGATTGATCCGCTCCATCTGACTGTGAAATTGAAGTCGAACTTGCTCAGTCATGACACCCCAATATCCGTTTTCTAAATTGACCAACTGGGGGGAAACAGCGTAGAGCTTTTTGACTGACAACCAATACGGTTCGTTTTTCTCAATATCGGTCAGATCGGCTGGCGGGAGGATTGCATTCTGCGACAGCTCTGAATGGTTGACCGGAGATTGGGCAGCACTATCATTGGAAGCCGCGATGGCGGCAGACGACGCAAGACCAACCAAAAAATCTCTGCGCTTGGCAAATTGCATGAAGTGCTCCTATTATTGAAACAATATCTTTTGATTATTTTTTCGCTTTGGCTTTGATGTAGACCCAGCACATCAAAAAGACACTGCCACCCTTGAACACTCCCATGCGATGAAGTGGTGTTTTCAATCCATCATGCATTGCATCCATCGGCGTTGAACACAATCCAGGGCAAGCGCAAAGTTCAGGAGATTCAACGGAAGAGCAAAATTCAACCAGAGGCAACACAATGTATCAACATGGTGTTGCTGTGAAATTTGAACTGATCCGAGATGACTGATTGATTTCGCATTGAAATCAAATAAACGCTGAATTTTTCGGACCAGCGCCAACACCGAGAGACGATCAGTTGTAAGTGGCTTTCAAATCCGGCGTGACTGTGATCGTTTTGCCCACCGTGGATTTGTATGCGTTGGACACAATCGTATCCAAGTAAATATACTCCCCTTTGGCACTGTCTTGGGTAAAGGTCATCATCAAATAGCCTTTGGATTTGGTCTCGATGTAATTCAAATCATCGATCAATCCATAGTTTTTACCGTTTCCATCAATCCATTGTTTGCTGTTGATGCTGCCGTCCAATGCTGGACCCATGGTTGACAAACCTGCAGCCTCAAATCCAGGCGCTGTGACAGACGTAGCAGCAAACTCAACCCCCACTTTTTGGACTTTTAAGGTGCTGAGTTGAGAAAACCACGCATTGTGTGAGTCCCCAGAAAGAGCAACCAGCGGCTTATTCAAGGCTTGAATCGACTGAAAGATGAGCTCTCGGTTCAACGGATAACCATCCCACGAGTCCAAGTTGTAGGGCAATTTGGGATTCAATGTGGGGTCAAGCAGTCCCGTTTGTGTGGCCGTCAACGTGCCCCCCAAGGCCTTGGTCATCTTGGCCGTCAAGTAATCGGTGATCGTTTGAGAAAAAGCAGCTTGGTTGGCTGGGGTTGGATTGAAATACACAACGCCCAGGCTGGTGAGCACGCTGGCAGGCCACCAAATTTTGGCCATGATGTCTTGATTGCCTAAAACCTGCCACTTGGCCGTGGACGATGCAAACCCTTTTTGCAGCCAATCGAGTTGAGTAGAACTGATCATGGTTCGACTGACATCCGAGCCCGTGGTGAGCCCAGCGATGTAGGGTTGGTAGTCTGCCACAGACACTGCAGTGCCATAGTTTGCATACTGCTGAACGCGTCCTTCGATGCGGGTGTCGAGCATGTGAAGCGACAAAATATTGGCGAAATCAAAGCGTCGATAAATCTTAAAACGATTGGCAACATCCAATGGATCATTTTTATTGGGAAGCCACTCATGGTAGGCCTGTGCGGCGTTATTTTTCCGGGTGGTCCAGTCGCCTTGCGTTTTAGGATCGTGGTTTTCTGCGCCCGTCATGAAAGCATTGTTGGCAAACTCGTGGTCATCCCACACCGTGATCCAGGGCATGGCGGCATGAAGGACTTGCAAATTGGGGTCGCTTCGGTATTGCGCATAACGAGTTCTGTAATCATCAATGCTGACAATGTCATTGGCCGGCAGGGGAACTCGCCCCATGGCTGCGGACGAGGTTTTGTTGATCACATCGGTATTGCCGTATTTGCTGGGATCGGCTCCGTATTCGTAAATGTAGTCGCCAAGATGAATGGCAAATTGTGCATCAGATTTGGCCGCCTCTGCATAGGCATTGAAAAACCCAGCCGGATAAAGTGAGCAAGAAAAAACCGCCATCTTCACTTGCTTGGCATCTAAGCTTGGCAAGGTCCTGGTCTTGCCAACGCCGGATTTATAAACTCCGCTGGTGAATCGATAAAAGTAATCCACTCCCGGGTTCAAACCGCTGATGTTCACCTTGACCGCAAAACCGGTTGCAGCAGTTGACGTGACGTCACCAGACTTCACCACATTGCTGAACGCATTGTCGGTGGCCAATTCATAGCGCAAAGGCACCCCACTGTTCATGATGGGGGTATCTGCATACCGTGCGTGAGTCCAAATCACCATGCCGTCCAAGGCAGGATCTCCACTGGCAACCCCATAATTGAAATTGACCATGGGCGCGGAGTCGCTTCCACACGCCGACAAGATGCCACCACTGGCAATGGCGGCAGATGCAGAGGTCAACCGGATGATGAAGTCGCGTCTAGAAGTGTTGTTCATGGTGATGTGTCATGGGTCTGTAAAGACGATGAACTATACAACTCCAATGTGACGAAACCATGACCATCACAGCAACCGGTGAGAATGATCAGAGCGACCCTATTTTTTCAGGCCACTACTCCATCACATAAGTACCCTGGGAAAAACTGACCCGCAGGTTGAATCCACCTTCCATCACCAGCCACTCTTTCATCTCAAAAGTCACAATGTTGTGGATGACATAAGGATCGGTTTGAACGATCTGCACTGCATCTTCAATGGAGTTTGCTCTTAAGATCGTCATTCCCCCAGCAGGGGACCCAGGTTTGCCTTGGGTCGCCGCAGAATCCACAAAGGGCCCAGAACCAAAGATGATGCCTTTTTTTTCGTGCTCAATCATCCACTTCAAATGATCGGCAAAATGGTTTTTTGCCAGTTCACTTTTCAAGGGGTGACGGATCATCACAAAAAGCTTTTTTCTCAAAAAATTTTTACTGATCTCTTGAACGTCTGGGTCTATCGATGGTGAATTCATTTTCAGTATGCAGAATAAGATTTATAAACCAAATTGCGAAACCACTGGTGCCCCAGGTCCGAATGAACCTTGTCGTGCCAGTACTGCGACACATCGATGGT
>Ga0114964_10003452_pt1 | contig 10678 bp, 9 predicted proteins | sample C_131016_MF_Meta_FD_92638 | JGI IMG/M metagenome (GOLD analysis project Ga0114964, IMG submission 92638) | Freshwater microbial communities from Lake Croche, Canada to study carbon cycling - C_131016_MF_MetaG | ecosystem: Environmental > Aquatic > Freshwater > Lake | place: Lake Croche, Canada... | reverse complement strand
TTTTATTATTATTTAAATTATAAAAATTTCTGAAAATAAACGAAGTTCCCAATTATTATTATTATAAGTTATATTTATTTCATTTTTAATTATTAAAGTATTTATTATTAATTTTCATATTGGGCATGTTTAGTATTATCTGTTCGGATTACTGTTTAGTATTAACATTGATGAAAAATAATAATAATAATTAATATAGGACATGTTTATTATCTGTTTCATTTACTATTTATTATCAGTTTATTTAAAAATTATAAAATAATAATTTAAATAATTATGATTAATGAAGGTCCCTATAGTTTTTAAAAAAAACTTCGTTTATTAGTTTTAATAATAATATAAATAATTAAAATTATTATTAAAACTAATAATTTGTGTAATAAACAAAGTTCCCGGAAATTAATAATAAACAAAAACTAATTTTATAATTAAGATGGCTCTAATTATAATAATAAACATATATAGAAGCATAATTTATTTATATGGTTTTTTCAATAAGGTTATAATAAATACTAATCATAACTGACGATACTAAACATGCCCATTATATAAATTATTAGTTTTAATAATAACTTTAAGTATTATTAAAATTAATAAAATAATAGAAAATCACAATTATTAATTTAACATTTTTAATAAGATATTAATAAATAAATATTTTATAATTTATCTGATAACAAGAATAATTCTAAATATTTCAATAAAAATATAATATATACAAAAATCAACTGTCTAAACTTTTAGTAATATTGCTTTTAAAACAAATGTTATATTTGTTTTTAAATTCAGTCCACATATTATATATTTTAGTATTTTTCATTATATATAATTTTTTAGTATATTTATATTCTTGATTATATATCCAATAACTTATTTTTTTTTTATAAATATCTTTATCTGATAGAGAAGGTAATTTATTATGTAATAAAATATACTTTTCAGCTTCAGTATATTTACTTATCCATATTATATAATTAGTCTCAAAATATATTTTGTAGTTATTTATAAATTCAGTCCATTTATTATTTATAGTAGCATCCCATATAATTATAGATTTTTTTTTTAAATATATATTATATTGTTGATTAATCCAAATACCTAATTTTTTTATTTGTATATTATTGCTATGCATAGATGGTTTTTTTTTATACATATCTATATAATTACTAATCATTAGTAATTTATCTAACCATATTAATTTAGCAGTATTAAAATAATTTTTATGTGTAGTTATAAATTCTGTCCATTTATTATAAATATCTGCATCTTTCATTATATTTCTGGTAGTTATATAATAGTCTTGTTGTTTTAATAACCATGTATATAATATTTTATTGTTATTTTCATGATTATTTTTGTCTGGTAATTTATGATTTAATTCAATAAAACTTATTAATTTATTATATTTTTCTAACCATGCAATAATATTATAACCAAAATAATATTTATAATTATTTATAAATTCAGTCCATTTATTATATATATTAGTATTTAGCATAAGTGATTTTTTTTTTATATAATTACGTTGTTGTAATATAATCCATAATCCTAATTTTTTTATATTATCATCTTTACTAACTGTTGATGGTGATTTTTTATTTTGATCTATATATGTTTTTACTATTTCTAATTTATTATACCATAATAAAATATCTGTATCATGATTTTTAAAATATTCTTTAAAATAATCTTTATAATAAGTAATAAATTCTATCCATTTATTATATATTCTTTCATCATTCATTAAATATTTTTTATTTAAAAAATTGTGTCTTTGAGTATTTAACCATCTTCCTAATATTTTAACTTCTCGGTTACTTTTATTATATTGTGAAGGTTTTTTATTATTATTATCTATATATTCTTTTACTTCTAATAATTTATTAATCCATATAATAACATTATCCATATTAATTATATTAATAAATATATCTTTATAATATTTAATATTTTATTATATATATAATTTATAATTCATTAATGTATAAAAAATGGGAACTTTGTTAAGTTTGTTTATTTATTTTTTTTTTTATATATACATAATAAATTAATTTAATATTAAATATAAAAAAATTAATTTATAATATATTTTATTTAAAAGATTTTATAATTATTTATAATAATGATTAATCCTTTTGAACAAAATGTATTTCAAGATAATGATATAAAAAATATTATAGATAATAATATTTTTATAGAAATATGGATGGAAAAAAATAAAAAAAAGAAAATAACATATATAACTGGATGGGATTTAGAAGATAGTCTACTTAAAAATCATATACAAAATATTAAAAGAAAACATGGATGTAATGGAACATTAAAAAATGATAAACTTTTAATGTTTCAAGGTAACCAAATCAATAATATAAAAGATTATATTATTAATAATGGTATTGATATAAATAATATTCATATAAAAGGCTAATATTATTCAATTATTCAATTATCCATTTTATTAATTAAAAAATTATTATTCTAATATAAATTTATTATATATATTAAGTGCATATTATAATTATTAACTGGAACTTCGTTTATTTATTTATATTTTCTAAAAAAATAATAATTAGAAATAATATTAATTTTTTTAGTTTATTATGTAAAATAAATAAACTAAAAAAAATTAATATTATTTCTAATTATATCTATAAAATGTAAATAACAAAGTTAACAAAGTTTCTATTTATTATTAAAAATTATAAATATGCAAATAGTTATTTTTAAGTTATATATAAAATAAATAAGTTTTTAGACTTTATATATTTAATAATAATATATTTAAATTCAATTTATTTAGTTGAATATTATTATTTAATAATATTGTATGAAAATTATTTTGATAATGAAGCAAATGTTTAGCTAAAAATCCTAAATTAATAATATATTTTAAATGAGGAAATATATCTCTTATTTTTAAATTAATACGTGAATTAAATATTATTAATTGTAAATTTAATATACTAAAATTAATAAATGATAAATATGATGAATCATCCATATTTTGATTATTAATATTATATAGTAAATATAACATTTTACCTAATGATATTAAATTTTCTTTTGATAATTTAATTGGAGTATAATATAAATTATTAATATTATTTTCTATAAATAGTGTCCATTTTATAAAATCTTTTTCATTTTTTAAATAATTATACATTTCTAAAGGATTTTCTATTATTTGTTTAACTTTTATATCAAAAGATTCATGAAAAATATTTTTATTAATTTTATTTTGATAAAATATAATGTTATTATTTTTATAAAAATACTCTAAATAATTTAATTTGGTTGGTAAAGTTATCCAGGATATTTTATAAGATAAATCATATAATAATAAATTCATACTAAAAATATTTTTAAATTTTTCATAAGTTTCGGTATTTATTAGCTGTTTAAATAATAAAATAGATTTTTTTTTAGAATTACTTAAAAATAATTTAATCATTTTTCTATTTAGATAATCATTATAACATTTTTGATTATATGTAATATTAACAAAATTATTATTTATTATCTGTATTAATGTTTTCATCAAATTTAAATATAAATTTTTTAATTTAAAAGGAATAATATTTAAATACATCTCATTAATATTAAATATTTGATTAAATAATATGTTTCTATTATATAAACTAATATAAATAATATTATCAAACATATCATCCATTTCTCGCCTATTATTGATTAATGGATAATTATAATAACTAAATAAAATAGATAATATATTATAAATTTGATTAGAATTATTAGAATATTTATCAATTATATTTAAAAATAAATTTTCATTTAATTGTTGATAATTTAATAAAGAAACATTAGATAATATAAAATTATCTAATTTAGTATTAATAAAGGTATAATATATTAATAAATCAAAATCAGTTATTTTTAAATGTTCTTTGAAAGTTGTATTGTTAGGATACATATAATATATAAAATTATCAAATTCTATAGAAATTTTTTTATAAAAATTATAATTTTTTGAATTATTATAAATTAAATATAATTTAATAATATCTAATTTATTATTTTTTGATAAATTATTATAAGTAATAATATATGAATAATAATTATGTATTAAATCTTTGAAATTAAAATATTTTAAATCATATTTTTTATATAATATTTTTTCTAAATTATAAAAAAAATCAAAATCATTATCTATTTTTATATTTATAGAAGATAATATAATATATGGATGAAATATATATTTATTTTCATAAATTAATAATAATAATGGTAATTTTATAACATAATAATTTAATCCATCATATGAATTAAATATAGGTATTTTTATTTCTGATGTGTTTTTTAACTGATTATTATAATAATCTAACGATTTAAATATTATATTATTTTTTGTAAGTATATGATTAGAGTTTGTATTTTTTAGTGAAATTAAAAGTTGATTATTTTGTTTAGATATAATTAATTTTTCTAATATTAATTTATTATCTATATTAATTAAACATTTATGTATCATAACTAATTATAAATATAATTTTTTTTTTAAACTAATATAAATAATATAGAAATTTTATTATTATAAAATTTAATAATAAAATTTTAAAGGTAGATATATTATATATATATTAATAATTATGAATGTTTTTATCGAAGGAGATAAAAAAGCTGCGTTTACATCAAAAACAGCAATTAAAAAATTTAAAAATGAATTAAAAAAAAATAAACAATGTTCAAATATAGATTTAATGGTTTTACAAAAAAAATATATTCATTATAATTATAAATTAGAATTAATTAATAAATCAGACGAAAATATTACAATTAAAGTTGTGCTTAATGATATTATTTATAATTCTGAACTTGACATTTATTATACCAAAACTTTTTATGAAACCACTAAAGAAGCAGTCCTATTTTTACATTCTATGCTGAACGAAGAAGATGAAGACTCTTAGATATTATTAATTTTTCTAATGGATATGTTTATTATAGTCTGTTCTGTTTAGTATCAGTTTATTTAAAAATTAAACTACGTTAACGAAGTTCCCAAAATAATAATTTAAATAATTGTAATTAATGAAGTTCCATATTATTTTATTTAATGGTTGAATGTGTTATTGATTTTAATAATAATTTAAATTATTATTAAAACTAATAATTTGTATAATAAATAAAGTTAATATAATTCTTGTAAAATAATAATAAACAAAAACTCATTTAATGATTAAGAAGCACTAATTATAACAATACACATATATAATTTATTTATAGTTGAAACTTTGTTTATTTTCATTAAGGTTATAATAAACATGACCATTGGAAAAAAACTAATAAAATTTACAAGAGATACATTATTTTTATTACAGAATATAATATAACTAAATTTTTATATTTTAAGATTTTGTTTGTTAATAAAATCAGCATTTTAAATCTTCAAATGTATAAAAAATTAAAATTTAATAATATATTTTTAAAGAAATATATGTTATATATATTAATAATTATGAATGTGTATATTGGAGGAGATAAAGAAGCAGCTTTTACATCAAAAACAGCAATTAAAAAATTTAAAAATGAATTAAAAAAAAACTTAACAAAGTTAACGAAGTTCCCAACTATAGATTTAATGGTTTTACAAAAAAAATACATTCATTATGATTATAAACTAGAATTAATTAATAAAACAGACAAAAATATTATAATTAAAATATTGCGTAATGATACTATGTATAATTTTGCTATGGACATGTATATAAAATATATAATTGAACAGGAAGAAGAAGACTCTTAGATATTATTAATTTTTCTAACGGACCTGTTTATTATAGTCTGTTCTGTTTAGTATCAATTTATTTAAAAATTAAAATAAACTACGTTCCGTTCCCAAATAATAATTTAAATAATTGAATTAACGAAGTTCCATATTATTTTATTTAATGGTGATACCCGTTTATTGGTTTTAATAATAATTTATATTATTATTAAAACTAATAATTTGTGTAATAAACAAAATTAACGTAATTTGTGTAAAATAATAATAAACAAAAACTAATTTAATTATTAAGAAGCACTAATTATAACAATACATATATATAATTTATTTATAGTTGACACTTTATTTATTTTCATTAAGGTTATAATAAACACTAATCATAACTGGCAATAATAAACATGACCAATAATAATAATTGAAACTAATTAAAAAAACTGTAATAGCTTGGTCAGTTAATAATAATAATTGAAACTAATAATAATAAGAATAATAATAAATAATAAAAAAAATAATAATGAAACTATTTATAATTACATTTTAATTGTAAAATACACGGGATCCCCGACAAAAACACAAATAAATAATATAAATATATAACTTTAATTTTATAAAAAGTAATGAACGAAGAAGAATTAGATAATGATTAAAAATTTAAATTGAAAGAGCAAGCGAGGATACAAAGGGGCAGCATATTTTTTTATCTATTACAATTAATTATTTTTTTTATATCTTTATTTTTTAAAAATATAATAATAATAATAATAATAAATAGAAAAACAAACCTGAATAAATATAATAATATATTAATATTGTTATTATTATTATTAGAATTACAACTAATAATAATAATAAGAATAATTGAAACTAATTATAAAAATAATAATAATTGACACTAATTATAAGAATAACCGAAACGGCGGCATACGTTTCATTATCATATTCAATTTATTTTAAATAAATATAATAAAGCAACTAATATATATATTATTGTTATTTGAACTATAAATAATAAGAATAATAATAATAATTGAAACTAATAATAATTGAAACTAATAATTATTTATTATTTGTAAAAAATACGGAATCCCCCGACAAAACACAAATAAATAATATAAATATATAACTTCAATTTTATAAAAAGTAATGCTGATACTTCAGCAGCGTTATTGTATTCAATTTGTTTTTACATCTGGAACTTTGTTTATTTTTAGAAGAAATGAACCTAATAATAATAATAATAATAACAATAAGAATAATAAATTGTAATATATAAATGAATATGCCAAAGGTTTCAAGGGTTTACTGTGGATTTGTTAAAAACCAAACGGAAACTATAAGATCCCTTCCGGCTTGTTCATTTTAAATTTTGTAATATAAATATTTAAAGACAAGCCCACATTATGATAAACTAATATTATTATTGGATTCCATTATTGGATTCCATTATTGGATTCCATTATTGGATTCAATTATTGGATTCCATTATTGGATTCCATTATTTTTTTCACTCAAAACCATTGGCACATTTATTTTAATTTAATATTTTTTTTGATAAATAATATTAATAATTAAAGTTCCAATTTTAAACAAAAATGTCAAACTTTTGAAAAAAACAATATTAATAATTAAATTTTTGGGTCCGTATCAACGGAAGCATTAATCATATTCAATTTATATTTAAATCTGGAACTTCGTTTATTTTAGATAAGACATACACCATATTATATATATTAATATTGTTATTATTATTAAAACTATAACTAATAATAATAACAATGAAACTACTTATATTTTTAATTAACTATTAATAATAATAATAATTGAAACTAATTATAAGAATAATAATTGAAACTAATTATAAAAATACTAATGAACATGTTTATTATGGTCTGTCTCTTTTACTGTTTATTATCAGTTTATTTAAAAATTAAACTACGTTCCAAAATAATAATTTAAATAATTGTGATTAACAAAATTCCATATTATTTTATTTAACGCGGAATCCGTTTATTAGTTTTAATAATAATTTAACTTATTATTAAAACTAAAAATGTATGTAATAATCAAAGTTAATGTAATTTACATAAAATAATAATAAACAAAAACTAATTTAATGATTAATAAGCATTAATTATAACAATACATATATATAATTTATTTATAATTGAAACTTTGTTTATTTTCAATAAGGTTATAATAAACACTAATCATAACTGAAGATAATAAACATAACCATAGGAAAAAGACCAATAAAATTTACAAGAGATACATTATTTTTATTATAGAATATAATATAATCAAATTTTTATACTTTAAGATTTTGTTTGTTAATAAAATCAGCATTTTAAATCTTCAAATATATAAAAAATAATATAGAAATTTTATTATTATAAAATTTAATAATAGATTTTTAAAGAAAGATATATTCTATATATTAATAATTATGAATGTGTATATCGAGGGAGATAAACAAGCTTTTACATCAAAAACAGCAATTACTAAATTTAAAAATGAATTAAAACAAAATAAAAATATAGATTTAATAGTATTACAAAAAAAATATATTCATTATAATTATAAACTAGAATTAATTAATAAATCAGATGAAAGTATTACAATTAAAATTATATTTAATGATATAAATACTCAAATCAATACACCAAAAAAAACATCAGAAATTAAAACATTATTAAAAAATAAAATTAAAGATATGACAGATATACGAAAAGATAATATTGATAATACTAATTTAAATAAATTATATTTACAATTAAAAAAACAAAACTCTAATTTTCCATTACCACATCCTGATGAAATTTTTAAAAATCCTGAAAAATACGAAAATATTGTTAAATTAATTTTAAAAAATAAAGGTTCACTTCCAAATAAAAAAAATAATATATATATAAATTTTTTTCAATTATTAGCTGAAAAAATGAATATTAGTAATATTCCTGAAATAAATGATAATGATAATGATAATAATAATAATAATAATAATATTGATATTTTTTATGAACAAACTATTAATAAAATTACAACAGATAATATAAAACATGTTGTAAATTATGATAGTGATACAGAAGAAGAAATATAATAAATAATTTAAAAATATATTTTAAATATTATTATTTTGTATAAATAATATGTGTTTATTTATTTTTTTAAATATATCTTTATTTATATGTCTACATATTATGAATTATTAAATATAAATCATGATGCTTCTAATATGATTATAAGAAAAGCTTATAAAAATAGAATATCATTTTTTAAAAATAAAATGTTAACTACTGAAGATATTCAAAATATTAAACAATTAAAAACTGCTTTATTTATTTTAGAAAATATAGAATTACGTAATAATTATGATAAGTTAATATTAAATAATAATTTAGAAAATACTGAATCACCAAAAATAGAGGATATAAATGCATTAAATAATTATGATAATTTATATACTGAACTTAATATGCAAGAAATGTACCAAGATATTCCAAATATACATGAAGAAATAAATAACAATGATATATATGATAAACAAAACCGCATAAATGAAAAAAATGTAATATTATCAAATAGAATATTTGATAATAGTTTTAATAATAATAAAATAATAGTTAATACATTTAAACCAATGCAAACCCGTGAAGATAGGAAATTATCATAATTTAATAATTTTGTAATATCCAATATTTTTAAAATATTGAATATCGCCAATATTAATTTTTTCTCTTAATGGTAATTCATATATTTGTAAATTATATTTGTTAACTAAAATATAATTATAATAATTACTAAAATAAGTTAGTTTAGGTATTGAAGACATTATAATACTATCAAGTCTGCTTTCATTGTTATAATCTATTTTTTCGTATAATTTAAATATAACATTTGAATATATATTATATGCATAACCTATTAATGTATAGTCTTCATTAACTTTATTTAAATTATTAAATTTATTAATATTATCATTAATAAATATAGATTTATTAATCATATTATAAAAATCATTATTATAATTAGATTGATTTAAGTTATTTTTTTTATTCCATTTAATATCTTTTAATTTTATATTAAAAATCTTATTAAAATCTGAAAAATTAGTAAAAAATTCATAATTATAATTATATAAAATATATATTCCTAATATTATAATTAATAATATTATAATTCTTGAATACTCTAACATTATAAATTTAATGAGAAAAATAAAGTTATAATTTTTATTTATTATAAAAACTATATCATATATAATTTAGTTGATTATATATGATATAGTTTTTATAATAAATACTATATCATATATAATCAACTAAATTATATATAATTTAGTTGATTATTGATTAAGTATAAAAAAATTGATAAAATATTTATAAAATAATAAGTTTATAATTTACTAAGATAATAGTAAATAATAAATTTGGATATTTATATGTTAGATTTTATGAAGCATATGATAAATTTAAATCTTGTAAATTTGGTATAACAGAATGTATTAAGTCTTAGGAAAAATTAGACTTATTTATTTTATTATAAAATAGTGTTCTTATTCAATTGATAATTTATATATTGGGTATGTTTAGTATCATCTGTTAGGATTGCTGTTTAGTATAACCTTATTGAAAAATAATAATAATAATAATTATTGCTATTTTCAGAGAAATTATAAAAATTAACAAAGTTCCCAGAAAAATTATAAAATAATTTTTTAAACTATAAATTAAAATATTTTATAATTTTTCTAAAATTTTTATAATTTCTCTGAAAACAAGAATAATAGATTTAAACAATTTAAAAGGATATATTTTGCTGCATTGATAATTGTTATCAAAAAAACTAATTTATATTAAGTGATTATTATTTATTAATGTGCATATAGGTTTAATATATTGATATTATTAATTTTGAAATTGTGTGTTTTATTAT
>Ga0114964_10003451_pt1 | contig 10679 bp, 5 predicted proteins | sample C_131016_MF_Meta_FD_92638 | JGI IMG/M metagenome (GOLD analysis project Ga0114964, IMG submission 92638) | Freshwater microbial communities from Lake Croche, Canada to study carbon cycling - C_131016_MF_MetaG | ecosystem: Environmental > Aquatic > Freshwater > Lake | place: Lake Croche, Canada... | reverse complement strand
GCTTAGCGGAGATTTCTTGTGAAATATCGCGCATTTCAGCAAAGCGCTTAATCGCCATCAAATATGCGCCAATCATCCAATAAGAAATTAAGAGTGAAACCGGGATCTGGAAAGGTGGCCCAACAATATACCAACCGATCAAAAGCCGAATGGGGTTGTTAACTGACTCCACTAATACATCAACATAAGGCACATCCTTGGCACGAATCGGTTTAATGTTGTAAATACATCCCATAATCCATAACCAAGCCAAGACCCAAAATAACTGCACAGATACTAAGGACCCAAGTAGTAAACCCAGGACCATAAGAGCAAGCCACTGCACATAAGCGAAGCGGATATTTACGCGACCTGCAGGGGTGGGTCGATACTTTTTGGTCGGGTGCAAAGCGTCAAATGGGGCATCGAGAATTTCATTAATCACATAATTACTCGATGCAATAAGGCCGCTGGCTAAAAGACCAATTGCGATCTCCAGCCACAAGGATGGTGTGACGCTTGAGGGATATACACTAATCCCCAATAAAATACCGGGCAGAATAAAAACATTTTTGATCCAATGATCAAAACGGCAAATCTCGATATGGCCTCGAAAAAAATTTGGTTTTAGGGGATGATTCATATTAATGAAAAACTCGCTTTAGATGACTTAGTATATTGTTTTGTATTAAGCTAAAGATAAACAGTTCAAATGTCAATTTAATAGATCAAAGAAGCTTCCACGTGCCATTTCTTAATTCCTTACGCTATAAGCCCTATAAGTGGCTATTTACGGTTATTTTGGTTGGGTCAATCTACCTGCCCTTAATTTTAAACGGGGGCATCATCACCGATGACTGGGGAGACATACGTCAAACTTGGGACTGTTATGGGTTTTTTAATTGCTACAAAGAGTGGTTTCCCCTCTTTTCTAACCGTCCGTTAGCGCCCCTTCCGCTTACTCTCAGCACAAAGCTATTTTCAATGCATTACTCCTGGTATCTCATAGCCAATTCTCTAATCTACTTTTTTGCCCTGGGATTTACCTCATTTGCACTTAAACCCTTTTTAAGCACCCCCAATAATCAACTCTTTTTTTTCTTAGCTGCAGTACCGTGCATTGCACTACCCCTCGTTGCATCTCCAATTAATCAACTCACTGCCACAGTTGCCTTTCTATACTGGGCTATTTCCCTTAACTTACTTTTACGATATTGCGTAACTAAAAATTTCTGGGATTATGTCTTCTCTTATGTATTTTTATTGTGCGGGTTTTTAACCTATGAAATTATTTTGCCATTATTGATGTTCACAGCATTTTTGCCAGCCCTACTAAAGCCTACACTTATTAAATATAAGCTTGTCTATTGTTATAAATTTTTGCTGCCAATTTTTCTAGTATTGCTGATTATTTTACTGTGGCAAAAAATATTAGCCCCCCAATTTATGGAGGTATTTTCTAGACTGCGCTTTGACCCATCTCAACTACCTCGAAACCTTTACACCTGGCTTAGCGTCTTTTTCTTTCAATTACCTAGTTTATTTTTTAAATCCATTAACTACATTTCTCCATTTGTAGTAATTAGTTTTGTCGCAATTGCTGCGCTTTTTTTCCTTGGTAGCCGTGAATCAAGTGAGTCAATATCAAGGCGCACTCGGTTGTATTTTTTTTTCATCAGTACCCTCAGCCTACTTTCATGCGCATTCATCTTTGTACTTTCTAATGAATCTGCCGTATCCTGGGGGTACCAAGCGAGGGGCCTATCCTCAACCTGGTTTGCTTTTGCAATCTTTATTGCCAGCCTCTTACAGCTCGCAGAAAACTGGCCAAAAATATTGCGAAACACCACTTCAATATTAGTCCTTCTGTTAACTTGTTTTAGTTATTTGTCTTTTTCAATTCAACGAGATAACTATATTGAATCCTGGCAATTACAAATGCATATTTTAAAAGATGCCCTTGCATTAATTCGTCAAAATGTCATTACTCCAGATACCTCAATTATTGGCAATGTTCCTAGATATGTGCCCAATAACTATAATCGTGAGCTCGTATATAGTCAGTCTTGGGACTTTCCAATGGCGCTTGTTTTATATGCCAAAAATGTAGTTCGAGGGGGCATTGTGATTGATAGTCGTCACAACGATTTGCAAGGACTCTATATTGCAGATGACAAAGCAATTGTCAATGATAAAGGATTTGTAGATTTATCAAACACATGGATTTATGACTACGAACCGAGCACTAAAAAAGGCACTCTAACTCAAATTAAAAATGCACTCGATTTACAATTACTTATTGAGAAGTGGAAACGTCCCTAATAAAATTAACTTATTTTTTTAATGTATCTTTTAATTTTGCTCTCTAAAAAATAGTCTCATAAATTCGCATGCCCCACTAAGTGGAAACTCAGTTAAGACCCTATTAGATCTTTGTCAGCCAGGGTGGTCTAAGCTTCCCCCCTACTCAAACACCGCAGCCTTAAGCCCAATTCCCAATATGCGATCATCGGGGGCCATTCCTAGCGCCTTCGGACTGACTGCATCGGGAAGCTTAAAGGTGATATCAAGCCACTCCTTGCCAAAGGCAGAAGAAGGTATCGGTACTTTAATTTGATTATCTTCAAAGTGGCTTAGGCTCAATTTTTGAGTACTTTGTCCATCGACCGTGATTTCAACGTTTTGAGTAGGCTGCTTGGCATTTACAAAGCTCCTGACATCCATTAATAGGTATTTGGGATTATCCTTGGGCATAAAAAGGCTTAGCTTAGCCTCATTTCCTACCGACCAAATACCCCAGTCTTCATTCGTATTAGACCAGCCGCTTTTTAGAAAACATCTCGTATTACCGCTAGAAAAATCAATCTGCTTACCAATTGCAGGCCTATAGTATTTAAATAGCGCTATCTTACGTTTAAAGGTGGTGTAGATGATTTGACCATCAACTTTGAGTTCGTCAAAGAGTTCGAACTCCTTCTTTTGGGAGTATTGTTTGCGATTGCCAATAGGGACTGTAATGACGTAATCAGAACATGCTTCGGAGCGATCCTTGATAATGCGGGATTGGTCTTGCGGGGACATAAGGCTAAGATGGGGAACATATTGTAGTTGCCAATGACCCCAAATAATCCCTTGCTCGTGAACATATATCGAATAGCTACCCTGTCGATCTTGACCCACTATCTTATCCAGTACTGGGCGATACGCTACCGCCCAGTAATCAACATCAAAGCGCTCGGCAAATGGGCCCGCTAGGACATTAAAGTACAGATATTGGTAAGGATGCCAGCGCGCCATCCAATAACTTGTAAAGCCCAATGACCCAACGACCAAAAGAATGAGAATGCGCCTAGCCATAAGCTTGGTATTAGTGAGGTTCCAAAGGCACATTAAACCCCTGATTGAGACCAGTAAAAAAGGGGGGTAGATGAAGTACATGTGCCGCCAGCCGTTATAGACTACGGAGTGGAAAACAATCACAGCTAGTGGCGGGCCTAAAAACAGTCCCAAAAAGAGTAAGTCTTGCAACTGAGCATTATTAACCCATAAAGTCCTCGTTTTACCCAGGATATTACGCATGAGGGCGATTGCAGTAGTTAAAGCGCCCACCACAAAAAGAATGAGATACAAAATCGGGGTGGAAACCCCAATCCAGACAGGGATGTAATACCAGGGCAATTTTCCAGCATTGATGACTTCGCCAAGAAAATACATATCTGTGGTACCCCTAAACCTAGCCATATTCTTAACGGCCGTTAAAAGGTTTCCGAGTGGATCCAGCCAAAGCCAAGGCCAGAAGGCAAAGACTAGGAGTGCCGTAAGAGCAAGATAAACACTAAGGTGGCTAGCGAGCTTGACCGGAGAGTACTCTTTGCGTATAGCAAGCGCTAGAAGGGCCACTACTGTGGCGGCTGGAAAAATGACTGCCATGATGCGCAAATCAATTGCAATTGCACATGCTATGGCATGCCAAATACCATTACGTACACTCGGCTTTAAAATAAAGCGCACTAGGGTGTACATACCAATAGTAAAGGCCGACATAAAGACTAGATCTTTGTCATTAAAAAAGCTATCCCCAAAAAAACGGGGGCTTAAGACTAAAAATACAGCGCCCAATAAGCCTATACGCCAGTCTTGATAACGTAATTTGACTAGCTTATAAAAGAAGAATAGCGCAGCGTAAAAGATTAAGAAAGTTAGTAAATGCCTAAAAAAGTATGCATTCGTATCATTTAAGCCAAAGATCTTAATTAGGAGCTCAGCAGGCAACTCAAATGCAACCCCATAGTCCCGATCACGCTGAGTTAAAAAGACACTAGCAGGATCCGTTAAAGGCTGAGCAGCACCCAGTAGAAAAGGGATATTAAAAAGGTTAGCAATGTAACTTAAGGAGGTGAGACCAATCTCACGTTGTTGGGGTTCGTCAGTCGAAACGCCATAGTCTTTATATACCAAAAGCCCAATAATCAAAATAGCAAGAAAGAAAACTAAAATTACGGGTTTATTTTTGAATTTCAGCCGGTCACCAAAGTGCATGAAGAGATTAGATTAAAAGATATTGACTAAACCGATCGTACCATACGGAGTTAATCTATCTGCTGGGTTACGAGCAACAAGACCCTAGTATGGATACCAGCAGCAAATACCTCAAAGGTCCCAAGGAGAGATCATCAAGAAAGCACCCATGTAGAGACTTAAGGGTAGCGCCTTATCGTTTTGATATAGAATTTGATGAGCGCATAAGCGCTCATCAATAAACCCACGGTGAGCTTACACAGAAATATGGACAGAGTTTTCAGGGTCTAAAATTGGATATCTTTTTGCTTACTAAAACTCTGATTTATATTCAGCTGGGTACTAATGTGATTCAAACCCTTCAGCATTGCTCCAGAGCATGAATTCGAATCAATCCAAATCAATTGCCATCATTGAAAAGGTGTTGCTGGCAATTTATATTTTGCTTGGTATTTGGGCTGCTCTTAATGTAGGCATTAGTTGGGATGAGGAATATGAACTCAATATATTTACACTTAATGTTAATTCCATTATTGGGCTCCTTAATGGAAATACGACTAGCTACTCAACCCTTTTAAATTTTCAAGATCGATACTACGGCATCGGCTTTCATGCGCTAGCTCACTTTTTTACTTATGCCGCCTCCGCAATCGGCTTTACGCCAGACTGGCATAACGTCATTAGCAAACAACTCCTGCTAAAACATATCCCGGTGTTCATGGTATTTGTTCTGTCAGGCTATATTGTTAAAAAAATTCTCCTGGCATTAACGCAAAATCAATTACTTGCGAGTTGTGCTATGTTTTGCTTCTTACTTTGGCCCTACCTACTCGGGCACGGACTAATGAATATTAAAGATATGCCATTTCTTTTTGCATGGCTTTTGTGTACATATCGTGCTTTAGTGATTTTTGATCGCAATTTGATTGCTGAGAATTCTCAACATTTAATAAAGAATATCGTTATTCTAGCGGTCCTTACCGCATGGCTATGCAGCATCCGAATTTCCGGAATTCTTATTTTTATCGAATATGGTCTTATTGCTTTTGCAGGTCTTCTGTTTTTGGGTTTTTGGCAAAGTCTACGAAAACTAAGTCTACGTAGCGTTGTAGGTTATTGCATTATTTTTTTAATCCCTTATTTTTTCATTCTATTTTTACTCTATCCCATCTTCTGGCATAACCCCATTGAGTTTATTAATGCCATTTTCTATCAAAGTCATAATCCAATTGTGATGGATACGCTGACTGCAGGAAACATTATTTCTAACCGCAGCAACTTGATACGCTACGTCCCAATCTGGCTTGGAGTGAAATTACCCCTTCTGGTTCTTTTGGGTCTAGCACTTTCGCCCCTTCTCTGGTGGAAATACATCCAAACAGAAAATACCACGATCAAAATTAATATCGTTAAAACATGGTGCCTACTGGGCTCCACAATAGTGATTTTGTGTTTTCTCATCCTTAATCGCGTGCATTTATACAATGAATTACGCCATATTTTATTTATCTTTCCACTCTTATTTATCGCTGGAATTACAAGTCTTTTTTATATAAGCCGTATCTTATGTATAGCGCTATTGCTTTTAACTAGCATTATTTTTGTCATCGATGATGTGAAACTACATCCCTATCAATACACTTATCTAAACGAACTCACCCGACAATTCCCCATTTCCCAACAGTTTGAGAAGGACTACTTCGCCCTCTCTGCTGGAAGAACAGCACTATGGTTGAATGCACAAGGCCTAGGGACGAGTCGATGCATATACGCCTCACCCTTGCACGTCTGGCTTTATAAAATTGATCAAGCCCAATTTCCCTGTAATCAAGATTTGCCAGGACAAGATTTACGCCTAGAAAAGCGCTCATTTTTACTTTATGGACAAATCAGGAACCCAGACGTACCACCTCCCCTTCCTAGCTGCAAGATTTTGCACTCCGAAAAACGCGCCTTATTTCTTTCTAATTACACACTCGAAATGAGTAGGCTTTATGCTTGCGATCCCATCCTTGAGCCGCAAAAAACAACGAATAATTAAATCTGCATTTCAATGATCACTCACGTCCAAGCACATCTAACTTAATTAATAAATTGAAATGAATAAAGCCGCCTTGACCCCTAAGGATAATAGCTTGTTGCTTCTTTTATGCTTATCTTATGCCATAGGCATTTACTTATTTTTTTATAATCCCTGGTTCGAATCTCTTTTTTTGCGTCATGAATTACAAGACTTAAGCCATTATCCCTATTTAGAATTTGCACAAAAATTTTTTAAAAGAAATTACTATGAAAATCCTGGGCAATGGTGGATCGAATCCCTACTCTTCCCATTTTTAATCAAGCTTTATGGCGCTAGCCGCTCTATTATTGCCTTTAAAATATTCGCCTCTATTTTGACCATTTCATTTCTGCCGATTATTACAATTGGATATCTGAAGATATCAAACAATATTTCACAATCCTTTATTTTATTGGCCTTATTAACTGTATTTTATGGCGGGCTATATGATTATCAGGTCGCTTTTCCTGATTCATTATTAGTCATTTTTTTAGGTCTTGCTGCAATTCAAAAAAATATACGCCCTCTTTTTGCATTTATTTTTCTTGCCGGTCTAACGCATTTCTCAATTACTTTTTTTTGCAGCGTGAGCTTAGTGATTCTTTTTTACTCAGCCCCAATTCCCTTAAAAGCACCACGATATAAATACGCTCTAGCCACTATCCTGTCTCTAATCCTTTCTTGGATCGTAATACAACTTTGGCTTTCATATATGCATACGCCAGGGGGTTATGGCAGATTAGCTTGGGCAAGTAATTCGGGCCTAGATTATTTTATTGAACGCTATAGCAAAAATCCGCTAAATTTTTGGCTTACACCTAAATATTTACTGCTTCTTAGCTTTGCCGCAATCAATCTCTATTTTCTTTACATGAAAAAATGGATTTTTGTTTTTGCTGCTTTTGTTAGCTTAGCAATTGCTTATTTTTGCCAATTTTTTACTATTGATGGATATCGGGTCTTTATAACGGTCTTTTGTGGACCTTATATCTTTCTGCTCACTTCCTTTATTCAAACCTTATTTAGAAAAAAATAAATTTACTATAGGGTATTTATTATAGAGAGAAATTTTTAAAGCTAAGGCTCTTGATACCAATACCTAATTTTCGTGTATCCGAATCCTTGGAATTAATTTCATTTGGACTCATGGGTTTTGGCACAATCATCTCAATTACATCTGCTTCGTGATTTAACTTAAAGTGAACAACGTAAGTATTAAAGTCGTTTTTTAATTCAATATTTTTTTCTACACCGCCAATTCTAATTTTAGTTGGAGTATCAATATTTGGACCAAAGCCTTTTGCAGTTAAATGCAAATCAAATTCTTTAGGCAATTTTTTTAATGAATGAATTTTAATAATAGGATATACATTAGCTTCAGACCATCTTCCCCACTCCTCTTGCGAGCTAATGCCTTCCATTTTTTTAAAATAATACGGATTATCTTTAGCATTAAAAGTGATTCCCTTTTCAAGGGCGAGTCTGTAAGGGTCGGCTTTACTAGAAAAATTTATTTTTACAATGGATGCTAAACGGTCCTTTGAATTTAGGTTGCCACGTGTGATTGAGTGAATCAATTCATAATATTGATGGATGGCAGGATCAACAATGAGATTTTTTCCCGTTGCAATGCTTTCCTTATAGCCGAGTGGTAATTCCCTAAAATAATGTCCAACCCGCCAATTGGGGTCTTTAATCGCTGGAAGTCGGGCTAATAGTGGATCGGCTAATGCGCAGTCATTAATAAAGTGTGTATTAGGTCCACTTGCAAGAAAAGTCTCGAGCGCATAATTACAACGAACGATAGGATTACTATCAACGCTTAAATTTTTTTCCCAATATTGACTTGCAAATGCCTGCCGAGGTTTTTTTAATAAACTTGTCTGAGGGTAGTAGACCCCCCGCTCATCTGCTATTCCGCTTAGTGGAATTTTTGTCCATGGAACATTGAATGTAGTATCACTTAATAAAGTATGTTGGATGCCGATTATTCCTACAATGCTTATTAAGCTCAACAAAATATAGGCATTAGTTTTACTAAAAGAATACGTAGCAATATTCATGCAGGCCATGACTAGCGGAGCAACCATAAAACGCCCTGACATAAAGTCACCACCAATATAAAGGATGTAAGCAAGATAAAGAAGAATGCCAAATGAGGCTGTTTTAGTTAATGGTCCTTGTCTAAAGCCAATGATTATTCCAATAAATATGAGGAGTAAGGTAATCGGGTCTTGACCGATTGAGTTTAAAAAATAGGTTAAGCCCTGAATAATCAGTTCGCTTTTATCAAAGTCCGTGCCTAGCTTTGCATAAGCAGTATTGGGTAGCGCTGAGCCGTAATAGTAAAGAGAAAAAACAGTCCAGATGAGCGCTGGTAAAGCGCCAAGAAAAATGGGGTAAATGAGTTTTACTCCACTACCTCTCATCCAATATAAGCTGTAAAGCGCAGCAGGGACTAATAAAATGATTGCATCGGGCCTCGTTAAATAAACACCAGAGCACACACAAAAAAATAAGGCAGAACTTCTTAAAGTTTTCTCTTTTAGTAGTTGCTGAAAAACAAAAAAAGCAATCAGTAGCAACAAGTTCACTAACGGATTTTCCAGGCCCGAAGTAGAAAAATCAACAAACGCCTTCGATAAAATCAGTCCAATACCAATTGAAAGTGAAGCTCTAAGAGATTGGGCGTATTTATTTAGCAATAAATAGAAAAAACAGATGGAAACAAGTATCGGCAATAAATAGGCCGATGTGATGACATTTTTAGTTACTAAAGTTAATCCTGAAAGCAAGAAGAACCACAGTGGGTGGGTAAACGCTTGCACTCGCTCATCGATGTTAAATATGGGTCCATAGCCATTAATGAAATTAAGGACTGAGCGTAGCGTAAAACCAGCATCATCGCTAATCCACGAGGTGCGAATCAGCTCAGCAAAGAAAACGAGCACCAACGCATATCCCAGGAATTTTTGCTCCTGCGATAGGCCATTTGCGGGTTTTAACGTGCTCATGAAGAACTATTTTATCCGTATATTGATCTGTCTGAATTTATGTAAAACGTGCAGGTCATTCTTTAAGTCTTTCATCATGGTGAGTAATTACACCTCCAGGTTATGCAATTACGTAAAAAATGGCCTGACTTCACTTGGCTTAAGTTATTATTTTTAAAGGTAATTTATCCATTTCGTTTTTTTTAATCTCCCTTAGGTAAATCTAGGCCCGTGAGAACACCAGTTTTTCGCAGGCGACTTAAGCGATCTAATAATGAGTGGGCATAATTACGCTCCTTCATTAGGAGTTGCTCGTCTTGATTAATCCGGTATTGCTCAGCGCGCTGTAAAAAATAATACGATTCCATCCATACGCGTATCGCAGGTTTTATTTTCTCCCAATGCGCCACATAGTAAAGCTCATCACACAGTGTTTCTAAAGACTCTAGCACTTTGATAGGATTTTTTTGCCAAGCCAGACTTAGTCCTTCATGTGACCCATTAAAAAGAGGGGTGTTAAAGCCATGATCATCTACCCATACCGAGAGAACCTCAAAAAGAATAGAATACTGGCGCCACACTAAATTGAAATTAGCAATTCCTTTAGCATTTTTCTGTAAATGCACATATTGAGCAATTGCTTGAAGCGCTTGCTGACTCTGCGCTTTAGGGATTACATGTGCTAATTTGATTAAGTATTCAGGAGCTTTATGTACCTTAGTGTCAGCAATGCCTAGCATCTGCGCAGCCATCGTTGGCGTTAAACGCTTCAGGATTTGCTCACGCTCATAAGCGCCTCTTGTTTCATGGCGATAAATACGCCAAATAGCATTAGCATATTCATCAACTAACTGAGTCTCAATATAGTTTGTTGGCCCTAATGCCGCAAATACTTCTTTTGCATGCTTGGCATACAGTTTCTCGTCTTCAAAAGGCAATAAGGTACTTTTGGCATAGCGCCCCTGTTTAAGCGCATTAAAATGGATCTTGCGCTTACCAGCTAAGCTTTTTGGGCCTGTCTGCCCCGTCGCTTGCCTGGGCCTAACTTGGCTATCTGATGTAGTCTTTTCCTGCAGGATAGGCTCTGCCGTGGCTAGATTGCTGATGGTAATGCTAGCGACCTTACT
>Ga0114964_10003448_pt1 | contig 10683 bp, 9 predicted proteins | sample C_131016_MF_Meta_FD_92638 | JGI IMG/M metagenome (GOLD analysis project Ga0114964, IMG submission 92638) | Freshwater microbial communities from Lake Croche, Canada to study carbon cycling - C_131016_MF_MetaG | ecosystem: Environmental > Aquatic > Freshwater > Lake | place: Lake Croche, Canada... | reverse complement strand
GCGCACTGCTCTGACCTTACCCGCGCTGACTACCACCCCGGCCGAAATGGCCGCTGCGCTAGCGCGCGTGGCGGGCACCCAGGTCGCAGCCCTGATCGACTGGACACTCGACCCTGCCATTCACAACATCGTTAAGACCTGGCCGGCGCGCATCCATGCGCAGCGCGCACAGAATCTGGGCCTGTTGCCGGAAGCCAGCTTTGACGACATCATCCGCGCCTATATTCAGGAAAACGTTCACTCTATTCACACTCCTTAGCGCAGCGACGAGAGGCCGGCCGTGTCTAGCGACGCCCAGTGCTATGACAGCTAATGTTATAAATCGGTTGGTTTATTTGAGGCGGGTTATTACGAACCTAGACTGAAATTTCACGCCAGCATAAAACCCGGTAAGGGAGCTGGCGTAGTACAACATTGTGTGGATTGAGATGATGAACTGGGCTCTGCGTTTAATTGCGCCATGGTTATTCTTGGCCGCCTTGGGTGCCCAAGCGGCGGTTGCACCAATTGTGATGAGTGTGCCAATTACTCCCGACATGGCGGGATTTGTGGATTCGCTTGCAAGGCAGCCATCCTATGCCGCGCTTGTATTGCGAAATGCGGGCTTTCCACTCAGTTTCTCTAAGCCGATAAGTATCGATAACTCTAGTTCTTTTCGCTTGGGAAATTATGCGGTCCAGTATTTGAAAAAAAGTGACAACGTATATTCCTATGAAGTTCGGACAATCACCGACTTGGGCAAAAAAGTGGTTATGCCTGTTGAAATAGACGTTGCGGACCTTAGCGCGCGGATTGTCCGCATAAGGATGTATCCTGAATTCGCAGGGTTAATCCCGAAGGTTCTGCTTAATCAGTTTGAGTCGAGGTTAAAAAATATAACCCGCCCAAGGGCTCAAGAGAAGTTAGTTAGTTATCTCTTAGCGCGATCTAAAAATAGTCGCACGATGTCCGATTCAGAGCGCAATTATTTAGATCGAAAATAACTCAAGTTTTTAAGCATTAAACCTATATATCAGGGATAAATCAGTAATACCAGGAAATTGAAATGCGTAAAATTTGTTTACTCGGCCTTATCGTTGTTTTGCAAAACACCTATGCCCAGAATAGTTCAGTGCCTACTTGTCCGGGTACCTGGACAACGCATTCATGGAGTAATTGTTTGGGGGTGTATGTAACACCTGAGGGTAAAAAATACATTAGCGAGTTCAAAGACGAGGCGCCACAGGGCATCGGCAGAATTTATGAGCCCGACGGGTCTTTTTACAAGGGCAACTTGGTCCGGGGCAGAAAGCAGGGCAAGGGCGAGATTAGCTATTTGAACGGTGATCGGTATACAGGTGATTTTTATGATGACAAATTAGATGGTGAGGGCATCTATCACGTCATTATTAATAAGGGGCGGTATGAGGGCTCCTTCAAGGAAAACCTATTCGATGGGCCTGGCACGTTTTACTACTCTGATGGTAGTAAATACGTCGGGGGATGGAAAGCTGACCAGAAACACGGAAAAGGCATTGAATACAACGCACTGGGACGTGTTGAATTCAATGGGATGTACGAAAACGGGGAACGACAGTAGTGCAATCAGCGGCCTGAGTGCCCGGGCGTGGTACAACCTTGGGGAATTAACCCTACTTCGCCATGGGCAGCTCGCTGCCGATCCACAACGGACGCTGCTCAAAGGCCGGCTTCATGGCATAGGCATCTTGGGCGACGGCGTCGACCACGGTGGTGTAGCGTTCGCGGCCCACAACGCCGGTACGGGCCCATTCTTTCAGCAGGTGGTAGGTGAATAGGCGGTGTCCACGGGGTCGCAGCGCGTTCGCGAAATCATTGGGGCCACCGCCAGTTAACACGGTCATGCGTGGATCAGCGGGTGGGGAGATCCCGGATTGGGTCGTGATGGATACGGGTGCGACGTCTTTGAAGATCAGGCTGTTGTCGTCGGTGCGCCCCGAAAAACAGGTATCCAGCACCACCAGGATCTGTTTGGCGCGGCTGCTGAGCAAGATTTTGTAGACCTCGCTGAGTCGGAAAGGCGAGTCCTCAGGGATGTTGGCCGACGAATCCTGCGGGACCAGGATGGTCGTTTTGCCGCTCGGCGTGGGCGCACCGTGTCCGGCGTAGTAGACAATCAGTTTGTCGTTCTCGGTAGCGCGCCGGGCGAGGGCCTGTAATCTACCCATCCACCGCACGCCCGTTGCATCCCGGTTGGTTAACAGGGTCAGATTGGCGGGGGTGATGCCGTACTGGCGCTGAACCAAGTCGGCGAAACTTTGGGCAGACCGGTCAGCAAAGCTGACTGATGGCAGCTCGGCATATTCGGCAATGCCGGTGACCATCGCCAAAACATTCCCGTTTGCTGCGCGCGCCGGCAGCCCGGCAATGAGCGGCTTGAGGTCATCTACAAAGTCACCCTCGGTCATCTTTTTCAATTGCCCTTCGAGCACGCGGATCTCATCGCGCATACGGTCTTTTTCGGTGCTGCTTTGCTTCTCGCTGATGTCTTCGCGCAGTTTGCTCAACCGCTCACGCATACGGGCTGCTTCCGGATCTTCCGCTAGCGCCAAGGGTGTAACGGTTACCCCATTCTGCTCAATCTTGCGGGGTAGGATGAAGGGTGGTATCTCCAGGCGCGCTGTTTCAAACACCGGCAGGTCCACCTTGTCCACGTACCGCATGTCCAAGATGCGGTTGTTCACCGCGAGTTGCGCAGACGCCGGATTGATGCCTTTCTCAGACAAAGCCAGATTCACGAAAACACGGGCGTAAAACAACTGAGGCTTGAGTTCACGCGCGTCGTTGGCGCGCACTTCTTCGCTGGTCACCATCGTAAACACCACATCGGAACGGTCGCCTTGACGGGCTCCGGCGACTTTGACGATGAAGCGCCGGATGTCGGGGTCATAGGCGACTGACTTGACCACCGGATCACCGACCAATTCACTCAAGGTCTCGTTGATGATCTGAATTTGCTGCGCCCGGCTCAAGGTCTTGGGCACACTGTTTTGAAATTGCCGGATCTTCCTGTCCAGCATTTCGACCTGCCGGTTGAACTCTGTGACTTTATTTTGTTCGGCTAGTCGGGCCGCGCGCAATCGGGCATCAAATTCTTCTTTGGATTCGAATTCGTCACGGGTGATCGATGCATCAGGCGATGGTTTGGATCGCAGTAAGGCCGAATTTTCATCCAACAGGGCTCTGGGTATCTCGGCCATCTTGCGCAGTTGCCGCTCCGACTGCCGCTGAATCTCCGCGAATACCTCACGCCAGGTGATGGAATTACCCCGACCGCTGCGGGGATCCGCGTTGGTGTCCTCTCCCAAAATACCCCGGTCTGCTGCCCAGGTTGCCTGTGTTCCCCGGCGGTTAGAAGCGATCAAGCGCCACAGTTGCGGCACTTCAAATCCTACGGACTTTTCACGGGAGACTATTTTGTCATCCACATTGGAGACGCAGCTCAGGCATACGAACCGTATCTTTGGCGCGCCTTCATTCGCCATCAGCCAGCCCATCAGCTGCGTCGACAGATCTAACTGGAAAGCTCCCGCGTTATCCGTCTTGACACTTTGCCGGATGGGTCTGCCGAGGCCCTGAACTTCAATCTCGGCGGTCTTCAGCGGCAGGGTCACCCACTCCAAGCGTTTGGTTGCCACCTCTTTGCTCTTGTCGGTCTCCGTGCTGAGAACCTGCTCGCTGGTCTGGTGACCCACAGTATTCTCAAAAAAAGCTTTAGGCGCCAGCAGCGGGTAGAGCCCGATCGTGATCACCGTTCCAAACGACGTGCCAATCGGGTTGGGGTGTTTGCCTTCAACTTGGCTGGTCTGGACAACGGGCGCTTCATATTCCGGCGCGTTCAAGCGCTGCGTCATCTTGAATTCGGCAACACCATGGTCGTTGACTTGCACCGTCTCAAACCCCTCGGCTTTTTGCGTAGCCAAATTCGGGTTCAGGTATTTGGTTGTGCCGGTAACCGTTGAAACCTGTTTCGTGTAAGTGCCACCGCATGACAGCAACGCGCCACCTAATGCCGCCGTCAGCACAGCGCGGTACACCGACCAAGCGGAGGATCGACCGGGATTCATGTGGTGGGTGGGTTGAACCAACTCAGCTAACTTGTACAGCCGATTTATTTTTTATCGGCGTTGATGCCGATGCCGAAATAAAGGGTCTTTGACAGCGAGTTCACACCCACGTTCAGCGCGAACCCATCAAAACCGAAAATAAAGCCGCCATTGGCGTTCACACCTGACTCGCTTTTGCTCGAGTAGTCGTACCAATAGGAGGATCTGGAATACTGCGCGTAGCCGGACAGGCTCCCGTAACCCAAGCCCAGGTAGGTATGCAGCGTCTTGTAAATCGGAACTTTCATATCCGGTGTCACCAACGGAAATGTTGCGCCAATGGCAAAAAGCGCAGATCCCTGCTGGGTAGTCGTAAGGGAGCCGCATGAAGAGCAGGTGCTGCCGTAGTAGGTATCCGGATTTCCGCTCAGGCTACCGTTCATATAAAAACCGGGGCCAGCATCCTTCAGGTCATAAATCCCCACGCCCAGTGTCGGCATCACGTTGGACTGGCTTGGCGAATAGGTCAGATCCAGCATCGCAGAATCTGCGCGTGCGTTGCTGTATGCCGTTATGGACAAAGCGATCAGCGCGACCGCGCTGAAGTGGTGGCAGATTGTTGCTTTGCGGATTGCACTTTTCATGGTTTGCATCGTTGAAAAAACACCGATAAGGTTGGACTGCGCGCTTGATGTCCTGCGAGCCCAAAGTTCAAACCGGAATTGTAGAAAGCTTTGCCGTTGTCATTGGCTACTTTCGTTTGTATTGCCTGAGGCCAAAGGCCCGAGGCAGGTGTCCGGCTTGGGCCTGTGGTGGGCCCGGGTCGCCGCAGCCCATTATCGAATGCGGATAGGCTTACCTTTGTACTCCGGACTTTGCGGACGGCCGCTGAGGGCTGAATCTTTTAAAACGGCCCGCCGAATGTATTCGTTCAGCTCACTCGAATCGATGGCTCCATCTCCGTTTAAATCCGCGCCCCCTTCCAGCCCCTTCATCAAATGAAAACTGAACAGCCCGTGCCTTAGCCTTTCGTCACTGCCAGCGAGCTCGATACCAGAGGCAGCGGTAAAGATATTTGACTTCTCCCCACCGAACTTGTTTCCGGTAACTTGAATAGCAATCGGACGTGCATCCGCTAAAAGCGTTCCACCGACACGGGTTTGACCAGAATAACAACTGTCGATGAAGGCCACCACTTCCCTTGGCTTCAGTGCCTCGATGCGCTGAAACAATAGCTTCAGACTTATTGAGGTATCCGACAAATAAGTGGCATCACCGTCATAGGGAATCAAATAGGCCGCCTCTCCATCCGGAGTCGCGAGACCATGGCCGCTGTAAAACAAATAGACCCTGGTGTTTGCGCTGACCTCGCTCTTCAGCCATAGGTCAATGGACTTCAGAATATTGATTCGTGTCGCGTCTTCGTTATAGAGTGTTTTGATTCGCCGTTCAGGAACTCTCAGCGCCGTTCCCGCGTATACCTTGAACAACTCAGCATCACGATCACTAAATTTCGAAGGTGAATTTTCTTGGTATTTGGAGATGCCAATGATCAGCGCAACCGCGTCCTCGTACTCCACCGGTCTGGGCAACTTTTGGGGATTGAGGGTCATACTCGCGTTTATCGCTCTGTCAGCAGGACTGAATTGTTGAGAAACTTTCAGTTTGGTCTCCAAACCTCTGGAGTCCACCGCAACAAAAGTAAACTCGTTTGCACCCGGCATCAGCTGCTTGTTCAATTTGAAGACTCCGGCCTTATGGGGTATTTCCTGTCCGTCAATCGTTATCACGTGTATAGCGGAGTTAGCCTTAACCTCACCTGAAATAACTGCCTCCGGCCCGCCGTTTTTTAGTTCGATTTTCAAATTAGAAATTTCCGGCGGTAACTGATTTATCACCACCTCTTTCACAACCTCTTTGATTATTATTTTCTCATTCGCTGGTCCATCGGATGGCCCAGAAAATCTCCGCATCCAGCTGGGAAGGATGCCCGAGTCTGCAATCGCCAGGTTGCCACAACCCAGCAAGACTGCTAATAAAAAAGGTTTAGTCCAGCCGACCATCGGTCTAGAATCTGAATACAACACCAGCCGTCAGTAATGTTGCAGTATTATCTGATGCAGCCGTATAATTCACGCGAAATCCCGCCCGCTCATCTAAAGGAACTTCTAAACCAATGCCATAGGTTGTCTTGGAATATGTCCATGTACCCGATCCGTAGTTTGCTTTGAGCGTTTCAGTACCGCTCAGTGTGCCGATAGAAAACAGTGGGGTAATTTTTCCTGGAAACGGTTTGTAGACGGCAGCAAATGTATAGGCGTCCAACGTATCTTTAATGTAATAACTAGAACTATATGTGTAGTTATAGGTGAATAAGTTTCCGTAACCGCCTTCCAAGGCGATTGATGGAGTTACTTCATAACCCAAAGAAAACAGGTAAGAGTTCGATGCAAGTGATACGTTCGAATTAACCGAGGAGTAAAATGTTGTTTGGCCTGCGGCACCGACAACATAAAAACCTGGTTTAAATTCTTCCGCGTAAGCTGAACCGATCAGCAATGCCATGGAAGATAGCAGTCCAACTTTATTTAAATTTTTCATAGGAGCCTCGGAGTGAATATTTCGCGCTGATCTTGGGATAGCAGGCTCGATACGATCGATGTCGCCTGTGTCCCCCAGCAATTCAACGTCTAAGCGCCGACGAAAACACCATGTATAGTTGTAATTTTTGTATTTATTACAATAAAAAGCGTGATAGCAAAAATGATTTGATTATAGGTTTTGCAACTCGACTACCGAACTATCCGGTAGGCTCTTTTCACTGTTCGCTTTTCATCCCCCGGTATCTCGCGCAGTCGACTGCGAAAATCGTCATAGTTATATTCTTCCATCCAATTAATTTTTCGACTGGTCAAAATGAATATCAGATATTCGTCGACAAAATCCTTCTTGGCGTCTTCAAATTTTAATTTAAATTCATAATTTACCGCGCTAGGAGAAGTTCCTGGGATCTTTCGACGAACATTGATAAAGCCGACTGGTTCAATTACATTAGGGAAAATCTTTGTGACTAAACTGCGATCTCCGCTATTTGGAGTCCAACTAAAAACCGCTAAATAGCCTGATTTACTTGGCGCAACTTCAAAAGATAAATTATCACCGGTCTTGAATAAAGAGTTAGCCAGTGTAACTTTTAAGTCCAAGTCAAAGTCGGGCCTCTTGGTCGGTTTAAATACATCGACCTTGAGCTCAACCCAACAGCGCTTTGCGCCATCTTCATTAAAGATAACTTGATTCTGCTGGACCGCACTACCAATCTCTCCGTCGATCATACTCCACGTAGATTTGTCGTAAGCACAATCGCGGTTTTCTATTCGGCCTGACTTTTCTCTACACGAAAATTGTTCATCCACCGATATCATTTCGCCGAAAACCTGTCTCAGCGCATCTTCTTTCGCCCGTTGAGCGGCAACATTACATGCCTCTTGCTCAGAAATATTGGGACCATATCGATAGTCTCCCTTTACCACCATGGTTACGCGCTCCATGCCGCTTGGCGAATTTTGGCCAAAGCATGCTGCAGGACATATGAAAGCCAACGTGCAAAGTAGGAAGACAGCTCGCATGCTTTATTGAAATGAATAATTAAGTTGTCGATTGATATTTAGCAACACCATAAATTGGACGCCTGCATACCAGTCTGTTGGTTATTTGTAGGTAGCAACCATCACCACCTTGCCCAACATCGCCTGGTACAGCTCTTCCGTGCCCAGTTCCGGTCCGGTTGGCGCGTTGTTGCCAAGTTGGATGTTCGCGATGGGAGGCAGTCGATCCACATGAATGGCGAAGTTGACATCCTCCGGAATAAAGCCTTGGTCATCCTGAAACTTTTTGGTGTCCAGTTTGCCCACCGTGATGCCGACCACATGGCCGCTCAGGTCAAAAACCGGGCCACCAGAGTTGCCTTTGTTGACCTTGGCGGTGAGTTGGAACGTGCCTTTGTCATCTTGCAGCCCGGTGCGCTTGGAGACCATGCCGTTCGTCAAGGAGGGTGATCCTTCACCCAGTACCGACCACAGCGGGTAGCCCATGACTACGACATTGCGGCCCACGCCCGGTTTGGCATAGGCGTTGGCGGGAATGGCGCGGTCAGCGGGCAGGGGTTTTTCAAGTTCCAGCACAGCGATGTCATCCGTGGGCGAGAGAAACAGCAACCGTGCTTTGATGATCTCGCCCAGGCCAGTACGCACGGCGAACGCTTTACCGCCCTCGACCACATGGCGGTTGGTGACGATTTTCCGCCCGCCATCCACAATGAAACCGCTGCCACCCGTGATCATCACGCCAGCAGGGAAGGGGAAGCGTTGAACCGGCGGCGAAAAGTCCCGCTCGGGCGCGGCTGCGACCGGCGGCTTGGTGGCGCGGCCTTGCTGCGCCGCAGCGTCGCCGCTCCGGGGCGGCGTGGCAACTTCAAGGGGCATCGAAGGCGCGACCTCGGGCAGCGGTGCGGGCGGCGGCATCACCTGAGGAATACGCGCCGCGCCGCCGTTGACCGCTAGCCAAGCGTAGGCCACATCCCGCCTGAATGTGTTTCCTTGCTTCTCATAAAGAGTAGCGGCCATTCCCTTGAATGCCAAGGCTGTACCGACGTTGCCGCTCTTGAATTCCAAGTCGGCCAGGTAATCACGCACGCTCGCAGCGCTGGCATAGCGGTCCATAAAGCGCTCCGCGCTGCGTTTGGCAGCGGTGTTGTCGCCGGTGAGCACCAGATATTTGGCGTAGGCAATCGCCACGCCCTCGGAGTCGGGTCGCTGCGTCAACAGCGCTTGCATTTGCGCCTTGGCCTCAGTCGGGTTACCGGTGCGCAGGGCAACGGCGGCAAGAATGAGGTCGGGCTCTGACGAATCCGGGTTCAGCTTCCTGGCAGTCTGCACCAGGCGGCGGGCCTGCTTGAACTGGCCCAGCCGCAAGTTCGCATTCGCCAAACCGATGGTCGCGTCAAAGCTTTCCAGAGATTGGGCTTCCGCATCTTCAAAAAACTCCAGCGCTTTGGCCGGGCGATCGATAGCAAGGTAAATCTTGCCAGTCAACAGGCTAACGTCCAGTTCCTCCTCGCGGCTTCGGGGCTCCAAAGTCCTGAGGATCGCAACCGCGTCTTTGTAACGCTCCGCCTCTACATACACGCCGGCTTGGCGCAACAGGAGCGCGTTGTCACCGGCTTGCGCCTGCGCGGCACCAATCCAGACAGCGCAGACAACGCAGACTACGAGCCGGCAGCTGGCCCTGACGGAGAGGAATTTCATTCGACTTTGAGCCCGCCAGACCACGCCGCGCCGAGGGCTGCGAACGTAGCACAGCCGAACAGCAAACTTTGCAGATGGCGTCGCATACCGGGCCTACGTCTTTATTTCTTCTTGGCGGCTTCGATTTCTTGCTCCAAGTCCTGGAACGCTTTGGTAGCACGGACCTTGGCGTCCAGCACCGCACTCTTCTTTACCTGATCGGCAATGACCTTGTTGTTCTCTCCAAACGGGTATCGCAACAAAACGAAAGCTCGGTATTTATTGCCATCCTGGAGAATTTCGGACTTTTCACGCACATAGCCAGCAACGTTGATATCGGCAGTCACGCTCTTGGTGACACGCTCGATCTCTTTGATAACTTGCGCGTCGCCTCCCTGCCCGCTCTGTGAAGCGAAGTCCGTCATCTTGGCAGAGACCCGCGCACCTAGTTGCTCCGCCAGCGACCGCCTTGCAGACAGCATGGCAATATCCACTGCCATTTGCATGTCGGTGGAGGTTTCGGTCGCCGCCACATAAAGCACATTCGAATCCACGGGTGGCTGCAAAAACCAATTCGGGGCCTTGGCGATGGATTGCTCCACAGCCTTCACTACAGCTTTCTGCTGCTCGTCCTCCTTCTTCTGCACAAACTCAGGGGTACCGGGCTTGGGGCTGGAGCACGCAGCTAGAGCCAGGGCGAGGGCTGCGCTCGCAAGATGGGTTCGGTTCAAAGTCATGGCAATCTCCTGTTGTAAAAAGGTTTAACGTGGTTTCAGTGTGGCAATGCGGTTTTCGAGGGCTTCCAAGTCTTCGGCGGGCAACTGGCCTTCAATGCCCATTGCCTTGAGGGTGCGCAGCGCTTTGGTAGCTGCACCGGGGTCGCCGGCGGCCAGACTGAGCACTGTAGATTGCCGCAAGGCCCGGGCGGCCGCTGCGTCATCCCCAGCGCCCACATAGGCCACGCCGATCTGCATGTGCACATACGGCCGGCCGGGCTCCAGCTGCAGCGACTTACCCAGCGCCGCCACCGCGCGCTCGTAGCTTCCAAGCTGGTTATACGCCACGCCCATGGCGGTAAAGTAGTTGGCAGATGGTTGTGGCGCTGCCGCTGCCGCCTGTACAAAAGCGCGCGCGGCTTCTGCCGGGCGGTCCAATTGCAAATAGGCCCGACCCTGTAAAAAATGCAACTCAGGATTCTGGGGCGCGATAGCCAACGCTTTGGTGCCCATCGCAAGCGCGGCATCCGGTTCACCCAAACGCAGCCGGGCGCTGGCGATTTCCTGCATGGCGCGGCTGCTGCGTGGCGCTTTTTGCAGCAGAAAGTCGGCAATCACGAT
>Ga0114964_10003447_pt1 | contig 10683 bp, 10 predicted proteins | sample C_131016_MF_Meta_FD_92638 | JGI IMG/M metagenome (GOLD analysis project Ga0114964, IMG submission 92638) | Freshwater microbial communities from Lake Croche, Canada to study carbon cycling - C_131016_MF_MetaG | ecosystem: Environmental > Aquatic > Freshwater > Lake | place: Lake Croche, Canada... | reverse complement strand
ATTAACTCAAAAATTGAGCGCACATTAGATGGTGGCGAAGTCAGCACATTCCATAGAATGAATGACTCTTGGCTCTCATATAACGCAAGAGATGACTCAAGGCGCTCTTTCATTACAGTCTGGGCAATTCGATCAATCTCATCTATCGGCTTTAGTGCGATCAGCTTGGCCAACGTTGCCTTAGTTAGATCGGCAGATTTTTGGGCGCTAGCAATCGAGAAATCATCAAGCTTGTCTTGATTCAGACCATTTCCCAAATAGGTGCAATCCATTGGGCTAAGGGCGGCCGCATCGTCAACATAGGTGTGGCTGAGTTCGAAGATAGGTGATCTAAATGTCATGGACGGATTCTTTCAATGCGCCGCTCATTTGTCTACGGGGAAAGCAAAAGGGACTTGGTGATTAACCAAGTCCCGATTACGAATTGAATTAGTGCGCATACTCTGAGTTATCCATTGATTTCTTTGGCAAGAAAAACGTGATTACTAAGAAGATTGAAACCAAGCCAACTTGGAGTAGCAACGCGTTTCTAAATCCGTGATCAATCTGGCCAGTTGTCACCTTATTAAAGAAAACAGTGCCAAAGATTGCCACACCTACAGATGCGCCGATTGACTGGATTGCCGAAAGAACACCAGATGCCGAGCCCACTAATTCATCTTTAATAGCCAACAAGATTGCATCGAAGAGAGCTGCTACAACTAAGCCGGTTCCGAATCCGGATACAAACATGCCTGGTGCGATATGCCAAAAATTAAATGACTGCATATCTGGCAGGGCGAAGAAAAGCATCAACGCGCCGGCTACCTGGGCCAGTGCTCCTAATTGAAGTACGCGAGTACCAAATTTGTCGGCTAAAACTGCGCCACTTAGCGCACCGCCCATCGCAGTTCCGAGAGCGATTGCAATGTTGGCGATACCAGCTCCGCGTGCTGAATAACCTTCACCAATTTGTAGGAATAGCGTGATGATCAAGTAGACCCCAGTAAAGCCCGCGAAAAATGTGAAGATTCCGGCTAGACCCAAGTTGTAAGTAATTGATTTAAAAATATCTGGATCAACTAGTGGAGTTCGCTTACGCGAAATAACCCAGCGCTGCTGAAATGTGAAAATTGTAAATCCCACAAAAGATGCTGCTAGGGAAACGAAAGTCCAAAGTGGCCAACCAGCCTCTTGACCTTGAATAAGTGGCAAGAGCAGGAGACCAGATGAAGCAACGATTAGTAAGGCTCCGAGCAAGTCGATCTTGATGGAATGATCTGAATTTCGTTTCGGTAAATATTTCGCGGCTAACGCGATGTTGATTATTCCGATTGGAATATTTACTAGAAATACTGCGCGCCATCCAGTTGATGCAATATTGCCGTCAATTATAAAACCACCAATTATCGGCCCCAGGATTCCACCAAGACCAAACACTGGGCCAAAAACTGCGAACGCTTTACCTAGTTCTTCGGGTGGGAAAACATCGCGAATAAAACCAATTACATGCGGGAGAACCAACGCACCGGCGAAACCTTGAATCAATCGAAATGCAATTAAGGATTCAATATTCGGCGCAATTGCACAAAGAAGAGAAGTGATCGTAAAACTTGTGAGACCAACTAAGAAAATATTGCGACGAGAGTAGCGATCAGCTAAACGACCACCTAAGACCAGCCCAGCACCGAGAGTTAGCGTGTAACCGCCAATTACCCATTGCAGGGCTGATGGTGTGGCACCTAGCTTTTCCTTTAGTGAGGGTCCAGCCACATTTACTATTGTGGAATCTAAAAGATCCATAATTTCGGCAGCTAAAACGATGCCGAGGATTAACCAACGATGCTTATTTACTTGAGTCTCTGAAGTCATTAGGCGAGCGTAACTTATGGCCGCAAAAAGCTAGGTAGCTCATGAGCTAATTAAGTATTTGTTCACGCTCTGTTTCTTTAAAACGACTAGAAAGCTAAGCCAGCTGATTCTTTAATCAACTTAATTGTGGTCTCGGGGTGATTCCACATAATTACGTGCGCGCAATTTGGTACTCGAATCCACTTCGCATGTTTTGGAAGTAATGACTTTTCCTGCGCTAAAGTTTCTGGAAGCGTTAAGTCAGAATCACCGAAAACTACCGAAACATTTACTTCAGAATCTACTGCGGATTCAAATTTTCTACCGCGGATTCCTTCCCATAAATGTTTGTAGCCTTTAGACCGAGCCATCGCAATTACCGAGTCACGGCAAGTTTCATAACTTAGTTCGCGCCACAAGTGCGTAATTTTCCGATAACCCAAAGCTTTTAGCGGCGGCAAACGAAATGCGATCGGCATAAAGAATTGGGAAATCTTGGCCAAGATTCGTGAATCAATACTTGGTGGAATTTTCATCAATGGTGCTTCTTGCCATAAACCAGCTGGCGCAAGAGCCGTAACGCTGGCGACTTCATTAGGACTAATTGCCGCCATTTCCAGTGAAATCCAGCCACCAAGTGAATTTCCAGCTACATGCATTTTCTTAACGCTATGAATTTCTTGCATGTGACGGAGGATCATTTGGCCTAGCGATCTAGGGTCATATTTCTCTGTTTCACACATTTGCGCTTCGCCGTGGCCCGGTAAATCAATTGAATAAACCGTGAAGTCCTTTACTAAGTCAGGTAACAAACTTTTCCAGATATTTCCGGCCGACCCCAAACCATGTACCAAAACCAGAGCCGGGTTAGTTGGCTTGGTCATTGCAACTGATGAAGTAATGCTCACGCGGTAATTATGAAGCAGATGCGACCAAGATTCACTTCGAATCTCAAGGAATTCTTAGCTTTTAGCGAACTTCTTTTTAAGCAAATCTCCAGCAAAGATAATTGGCGTTACTTTGAGTCGATAACCAATTCCAATATAAATTGGAGTCGCTACAGCGCCTGATAAAGCTAGGGTGATCAAGGAACTGACTAGATTAGGCGAACCTGAATTAATCAAGTGTTTGACTAAGTTCGAAACTACTAATGATGGCGCAAGTGAGATTGCTGAGATAAAGAAGATTGAAAATAAATCTCGACGAAGCGCCATGGCTCCAATTCGCTTGGTTAGTAGGCGTCTGGCAAATAGTGAACTAGCTAGATATCCGATTCCAAAGGAAATTGCGATACCAACGGTTATTAAACGAATAGGCAAAACTAAATAACTGATAGATGCGCAAATGATCGTGACAATATTCATTATTAAAGTAATTGCTGCAGGAGTTTTAGTGTCTTCGAATGCATAGAAACCTCGAAGCATTACATACGAAGTGCAGAATGGGATTAAACCCAATGCAAAAGCTGACAAGATCATGCCGATTTGGCTGGCGTCTGCAGTACGTGAACCTGCATAAATTAGATGTGCGATCGGTTGGGCTAGGAATAACAGCGCAAATGCAGCCGGAATAATTAGCGAATAAAGCTGAATCAAGGTTTGCTGCATATCGTCACGGACTTTAGAAATATGTGCTTCGGCAGCCAACCGTGAAATTCTTGGAAGCAGCGCAGTTACTAAGGAAACCGCAATAATTGAGTGAGGTAACAAGAAAATAAAATGGGCATTTTGGTACGGCGTAAATCCCACTCCAACATCTATACCTGATTGTTTAGCGCGAGCCGATGCTGCAGTTGCTAAGTTAACGATAACCATAAAACCAACTTGGTTAATCAATACAAAAATCATGGTCCATTTTGCAAGATGTGCAGATTTACCAAGTGATGACCAATGAAAATTAGGTCGCAGCTTGATGCCAGTTTTCGCAATCACTGGAATTAAAATTGCCGCTTGTGCAAATGCGCCCAAAGTCGTGCCGATACCTAATAACGTTTTCGCCGAAGTGCTAATTACTCCACTCGAAGCATCTGGAGCTATGGAAATGAAGCCCACTAAAACTCCGATTACAACTAAGTTATTTAGAATTGGCGCCCACATCATTGGCCCAAAACTTCCGCGAGCATTTGCAATTTGACCAAACAAAGTAAAAAGTCCAAGGAAAAGTATTTGCGGTAAGCAATAGCGGGTAAAGAGAACAGTTAATTGGAATTCATTTTCCAGGCCACTTCCACCGAACTTAGCGGCATAAAGTCGAACCACTAACGGTGCTGCAACGATTCCGATAACGGTCGCTGCGGAGAGAATTGTGAAAGTTGCCGTAGCTAATTGCGAGACAAAGGAATGCCCGCCATCTTCTTTCTTCATCTCGCGCACGATTTGCGGAACAAAAACCGCGTTTAGCGCTCCTCCGGCGACCAAGATGTAAAGAACAGTAGGAATGGTGTTAGCAACTTGATAGGTATCGCCAACAATTGCGGTACCGAGAGCAGCTACTAAAAGAAGGTTTCGAGCCAAGCCGGTGATACGCGAAAAGATAGTCCCCACAGCCATGATGGCTGAAGATTTAAGAACCGATTGTTCACTCATCTATATGGCCTAAAAATACTTATCGAACAATGATTTGATCGAAGATCGTGGTCGTGTAGCGAACTCGCACTTTTAACTCATCGCCAGGTTTTGGCTGGTTGGCACCTTTGCAGATTAATAATGAGCACTGCATATGTGGCGACTCAAGGAACGCTAATACTTTTCCGTCAAAACGGTATGGGCTACGCATCTTTCCAAATGCTGATTCGATACCACGTGCAAAAATTTTGATTCTGCCAATTACCGAGAAATCATTTTGTGGCGCAGTCAAACCAATTCCATGGGCTGTGCCACCGCTAGCGACAATTACGTTTCCGTTTATTGGTCGTTGTTGGTAACCAGCTTTTCCTTGAACGTTGCGATTTTCAAGAACGGTTGCTGTGGCCTCAAGCGCCGAAGTCACACCGAGCCAAAGGGCAGTGCCAATTCTTTCGCGGAAAATTAGGTTCGGAAATTCTTTGGTAACTTTATCTATTTCGTGCAAATGAGAAACCCAAACGCTGCTTCCGGCAGGTAAGTTCGATAGCGTCGAAGTAATCCAACTGCGATCAATTTTCGCAAGCGGAAGATGTAGTGCAAAACCACGCAAACTTAAGCCCCGGTCTTTAATTATTGACAAGGCGCGAGGTAAATCAGATACCTGAATTCCATGTCTGTTCATTGGGCTCAGAATTTCAACAATGATGTTTACATCTGAATCTAGTTCTTGTAGAACTTCAATGTTCGAAATGGTGTGAATAATTTTTGAGTCTGCCGCAAAATTTTCATTTTGATCGGGCGAGAGAATTACGATTTCACCAGCAAAACCTGCACGTACAATTGCGACTTCAGTTGCTAGGCCAACGGCGACGGCTTCGACACCTAACCGAGTTGATTCGGTGGCTAGAAGTTCTAGCCCGAACCCGTACCCATTTCCTTTGAGAACCGGTACTAGCCCAGGTTTATTACTTGCAACTTTTTTGAGATGAGAACGCCATTTTTCCCCATCGACGTGAAGCGTAAGTGGCATAACCGTAGATTACTTGCGAATTCTTAAATATGTCGCGAAGGCGAACGACCAGAACTTATTTATTGGTTTTTCCCATTCACCAACAAGTTGGCGGGCATAGCCACCAGTGCCAACTTTGAATTGGATTAACCCGGCATGGGAATCATTTGGGTCAAGCGTCGGTGTGATTCCACGTAAGTCGTAACAAGAAGCCCCATTTGCCAGCGCATCTTTCATCATCACCCATTGAACGGCATTGCTTCCGCGAGCTTCGCGCCCGAATGCCGATGAAGCTCCGTATGAGTACCAGTAATGATCTCCGACCTGAATCGCAATTGTTGAAGCGATGGTTTGTCCCTGCCACTTAGCCAAGAAGAGTTTTAAATGATTTTCATTTCTGTTTAGCTCATCCCACATTCGCTCGAAATATCGAAGTGGTCGCGGAATAAAATTGTCACGGTTTGCCGTTTCTATATACACTTTATGGAAATCGGTAAGTTGCTCTCGACTTCCCCGGGAAACTTCGACGCCTTCTTTATCGGCTTTCTTAATATTTCTGCGCCAGAGTTGATTAAAGCCAGCAAGCAAAGTTTCTTCAGATTGATTTCGTAGATCAATTTGAAAAACAAAATTTGGTTGACCTTCGCTAAAACCACTTTCCGATACGACTGCTCGCCAGCCCGCTTTTTCAAAACTCTTTATCGCGTTGCGACCGTTTTCATATTCGTGTGTCGAATTCGTCGTCAACAAGGAGCTAGTTTGGTCAGAGGCAAGAGCGGACTTAATTACCTCGCTCTCCCAGTCACGATATGGAATCGCTGGGCCAACTCTAAGCAAGAAGATTTGCTCAGTTTTAGCAAATTCCTCAAGTGCATTTAAAACATCATTTCCGACAGAATATTGTGGCAAGAAAAGCGGGCCTTCTGGAATATAGCCAAACGACTTTCCAACTTTAGGAAGCGCACGCATTAATAAAAGCGCTACACCGATAAGTACAGAATTTTCATAAACGCCTAGTGATTTACTTTTCCAGTCATTTTTTACTGCGCCCCATGAAGGTAGTTGCAGGAATGATGCGCTAGGCAACGCTGAAATAAAGCTCAAATGCTCCTCTTGCGAGATAGCTTTAATCTCTATTTCCATTGGTTTATCTTACCTTTTAAGCCAAATTATCGGCCTCGGCGCGAATTTAAGAAGATTTAAATGATTTTGGATCGTAAACGAGTACGTAAAGAGCCGATATATTTTTACCATCTTGCGTGGTTGGTTCAAATATTGAATCTTGCGGCCCGGCGATAGCTAAAACCATCCCGCTCTTTTCAAGTACTTTGCTGCCATATAAAGGTGGTTCATTTGGGTTTAGAGTTTTATCGAAGTCTGCTTTAGCAAAAAAGTACACAACAGCGAATCCATGAATTGAACCATCATCTGCTTTGTAATTAATTCGAACTTGCGAGATTGCTCCAGCTTGTTTTGCTTGCATACTAAATACGTTAGATAAATCTGAACCCAGATCTTCAACTGATAAGCGTTTTGCAATATCTGATTCAACTTCGATTGCATAAGGAACTGGTGCAAGGTTTACTGAAATTGATTTAGATGAGTTGGTTGCACAGGATGCAAGAACAATTGCTAATACCGGAATTAAGAAAAAATTAATTCGTCGCAATTTGCTCCTCTTTCACTTCGTTTGAACTTTCTTCATAGAAATGTATCTCATTTATTTAGAATCTCATAGGTGCCTCGAACTCAACAATTTACTTTTCACGGTTCATTTTTAAGGCAAAAGGTGCTATCACTCCGAGTCTTGTCTGAACCCTCACATTCCGCTCAGGCAAAGCAAAACCAGGTCTATGGTGATCATGAAAAGAAAGATATATAGGAATTTTTCTTATATACATAGAAAGCTGGAAACAAAATGAAGGCACTCGTCTACGGTGGTCCTGGCATCAAAGAATGGAAAGAAGTTGCAAATCCAAAAATTCTGAAACCAACGGACGCAATTATTAAAGTTGAGACAACCACTATTTGCGGCACTGATTTACATATTTTAAAAGGCGACGTCCCAGCTGTTACACCGGGGCGTATTTTGGGCCACGAAGGCGTTGGCACAATTACCGAACTTGGAAGTTCAGTTACTAATTTCAAAGTCGGAGATCGAGTAATCATCTCTTGCATTAAATCGTGTGGCGCTTGCGCAAACTGTAAACAAGGCTTGTATTCACATTGCCTTGGCGATGAAGGGCTCGTTGGCTTGGGCTGGGTTCTCGGTCATTTAATTGATGGAACTCAAGCCGAGTTTGTACGAATTCCGTATGCAGATAACTCACTTTATTTAATGCCTGCAGGAGTTTCAGATACTGAAGCGGTAATGCTTTCAGACATCTTGCCAACTGGATTCGAAATGGGAATTCAATACGGCGCAGTCAAACCAGGCGATGTAGTTGCGGTCATTGGTACCGGCCCGGTTGGCTTGGCAGCAATTTCAACTGCGTCGCTCTATGGCGCAGCTCGAGTCATCTCGATTGATTTAGATACAAATAGATTGGAAAAGTCTCGCGAATTCGGAGCCACGGACACAGTCGTGTCTGGCTCAGCAAATTGGAAAGAGCAAGTTTTGGCCATGACCGATGGCGCCGGAGTAGACGTTGCTATTGAAGCCGTGGGCGTACCTCTTACCTTCGAAATGGCTACTCAAATTGTTCGCCCAGGTGGTCATGTGGCCAATGTGGGTGTTCACGGCAAAGCAGTTTCACTTGAATTACAGAATCTCTGGATTCAAAATATTTCAATAAGTATGGGGTTGGTAAATACCAATACGACTCCACTATTACTCAAGTTGGTTATGAGCAAGAAGATTCAAGCTGAGAAGTTTGCTACGCACTTCTTTGGCTTTGATGAGTTCATCGCCGCTTATGACACATTTAGTCGCGCAGCAGAAACTAAGGCGTTAAAGGTAGTTATCTCAAATAAGTAGCAAATAGATACTGAAAAGTCGGCCTCAAGAAATCTGGGGTCGACTTTTCATTAACCTTTGAATTTGCGAATTTCTTGTGGCCAACCACACTCCTTGCCTACTTTGGCGCCCCACATCTTGGCTTCTTCATCAGTTGCCACATTAATTATTGTCATACCTCCGAGGAATTCACCAGTTGTTGTAATTGGACCGCTTACATTTCCAGAATCATCTGCACCAAATGCCTTTTCAATCTCTTCTTCTAAGCCACCAGCAAATACGAGTACGCCCGCTTCTTTCATTTCTTCGACAACTGCCCGTGAAAGTGGACCGCGAGGTACGTACCATTCGGCAGGATGATCGCCCACCCACTGCTGGTTGAAATAAATAAGGTAATTAGCCATTGCTTCTTATAACCCGTTCTTTTGGCGGAACACAGCCACTATTGCATTTGCATGCCCGTGGCCCATTTCAAACTTTTCTTTTAAGTGCGCAACTTGTTCCATATGGGCAAGCTTGGCAACCTTTTTGAGCTCTTTCATCCAATACTCGATTGGCTTTCCGTATTTCTTCTCAATTGATGGGAAGTAAGAAGCCGGTCCCGTAACTTTTTTCTCAGCCATGACCAGATCCTAAGTTATCTATAAAAGAAAATAAACAAGAGTCGCCCTGTAAGACGAAGACCTACCCCTTACTCGGCGAGAGCCTTATCCAATGGAATCGCATCTTTACGAGTCCTAGTTAGGTAAACAACCAAACCAAGAATGATTGTTAAGAATATTGCGCTAGTTGTAGTAGTGCCTAGCCCAATGCCACCATCTTTCTTGCTCTGAGAAAGCAAGTCTCCGATTGAAGCTCCAAGCGGTCTGGTCAATACATAAATTGCCCAGAATGCAAGGACTGGATTGAGGAACTTACTCTTCCAAGCCAATGCAATAACCAAAATTATTGCCGTAAATATGACGAGGGAAAGACCGTATCCAAGCCCTAATCTTTCAGCGAATAAATCACCTGTTGCCGTTCCCAATGCGAAAGTAAAGAGAATTGCACTCCAGTAAAAAGCTTCACGTCGAGGAGTGTAAATACTATGAATAGCTAATGATGCTTCAGTCCTCTGCCAGATAATGAAAACGATTGCAAGAATTATCGAGAAAATTACTGACGTTGTAATAAGTGAAACATTGAGATTATCAGTCAGATTATCGGTAAAGAGAGTTCCTGCAATGCTAATGAGTACAACCACTAACCAATAAAGAGATGGTCGGTACTTAGTAGATTTGAACTGAAATATCAGTGCAACTACAAGAGCAACAATTGTCACCAATGTTGTTCCATTTAGCCCAAGGCCTAGAGTTACATTCAAATAATCTGCAAAGGTTTCACCAACTGTCGTGGCCAGTACCTTGATGATCCAGAAGAACGCGGTAACTTCAGGAACCTTTACAAGCCAATTCTTATATTGCTTGGCCTTACCTACATGATTGAGTGGAGTTGACATAGGAAAACAATAATCAAGATGTTTCAATCAGATAAAAAATCAACTAAATGTTTGCTGAGAATAGTAGAAGAGTCGCCCTATAAGCCGGAGACGTTTTCAATGTGGCTATTTACGCTCAACAAAGATACTTGCCCCAAGATTTGCCCCCAAATATCTGTTAAGTTGCCTAAGCCCTAATTGAAAGAATTTTCCAATATGTAACGCATCGCCAGACCCACTCAAATGGTCCGTATTTAAACTTACTTAGCCACAGTCCACTCAAGATGACTTGTGCGGCATAAAGCAGGACGCTGATTCCTAAGACTTGGAAACCATTTAACTTGAGTGCAAGGCCAAATCCCCACCCATAAGCTAGAAATGTAAGCACCAAAGACTGAGTTAGATAGTTGGTCAGCGCCATTCTTCCTACCTTTGAAAAGAAGCCATAAATCTTGCGAGTTGGATTCTTGAGGAAAGCCAGAGCTACCGCAGATGCATAACCTAAACACAGAATCGGGCCAGCTAAATATTGATCTTCAATGATTGCAATGAGTGCACTAACAGTTGGTAGGAACTTGGTTCCCGCAACAATCAGAAACATCAAGGAGAACCCGACAGTTAGACCCCAGAAGCGAACTTTTTTGAGGATCTCAATCTTTTCAGGTAGTTGGCGAATGAAGTTACTTCTACCTAGATGGAGGCCAATCAAGAACATCGCTAGAACTGTTGGGATTCTTGAGAAAAGAAGTGGTGATAGCTCTAGATAGGTGTGAATCCTTTCGGCAATTCCCTCTATGAATCCATTTTGTAGCAGCTTCTGTGTTGCGTCTGTATTTGCAAACTCCTT
>Ga0114964_10003446_pt1 | contig 10686 bp, 6 predicted proteins | sample C_131016_MF_Meta_FD_92638 | JGI IMG/M metagenome (GOLD analysis project Ga0114964, IMG submission 92638) | Freshwater microbial communities from Lake Croche, Canada to study carbon cycling - C_131016_MF_MetaG | ecosystem: Environmental > Aquatic > Freshwater > Lake | place: Lake Croche, Canada... | reverse complement strand
TTGTATTTAAAATCTAAAGGATATTTAGAATACGTAAATACTAGCCACATTCACGATTTAGCTAAATTCATGTTTGGCTTCAGTGTGTTTTGGACATATTTATGGTTTTCTCAATTCATGTTAATTTGGTATTCTAATATTCCAGAAGAAGTAACGTACTATGTTACAAGAATTGAATTGTACAACCTACCGTTCTTCGGAGCTGTAGCAATGAATTTCTTATTCCCATTACTAATCTTAATTAATACTGATTTCAAAAGAATTTCATGGGTTTTAGTCATGGCTGGAACAGTAATATTATTAGGTCATTATATAGATTTCTTTAATATGATTATGCCATCATCTGTAGGTGATCAATGGTTTATAGGTATTCCAGAAATTGGTTCCGTAATTTTCTTTCTTGGTTTGTTCCTATTTGTAGTATTTACTGCTTTAACAAAAGTTCCTTTACTACCAAAGAGAAATCCATTTATTGAAGAAAGTAAACATTTTCATTATTAATATTTAAAGAAGTAAACAGATGACAAGTTTGTTGGTAATTATAGTTTTAGTTTTATTAGCTATTGCATTATGGCAATTGACCAAGATATTCGATTTATCTCAAGTAGGTGTATACAAGAATATTTCACAAGTTGCAGACGACAAAGATAATAACACGCAAGGATATTTAATGTTTGGGTTTTTAGCTTTTATCTATATATTTACAATCTATGGATTGATCACTTGGGGTCCTTTGGTTTTACATACTCCTGCTTCAGCTCACGGTCCAGTTATAGACAATTTGATGAATGTCACTTGGGTATTAATTTTCACTGTTCAAGCCATAACTCAAGTATTATTACATTACTTTGCTTTTAAATACAGAGGTAAAAAAGGAAATACAGCATTGTATTTTGCTGATAATAATAAATTAGAAGTTGTTTGGTCTGTTATTCCTGCAATTGTTTTAGCTGGATTAATTCTTTTTGGTTTGTACGCTTGGAGCAATATAATGTTTATTGAAGATGATGAAGAAACTGTGACAATTGAGTTATATGCACAACAATTCAACTGGACAGCACGTTATGCAGGAAACGATGGTGTTCTTGGGAAAGCAAACGTAAGATACATAGAAGGTATTAATACTTTAGGTGTTGATGTTGAAGATCCTTATGCTAATGATGATGTAGTTTCTAAAGAATTACATATTCCTAAAGGAAAAAAAGTACACTTCAAAATGCGTTCTCAGGACGTTTTGCACTCTGCTTACATGCCCTATTTTAGAGCTCAAATGAACTGCGTACCGGGAATGGTGACTGAATTTGCATTTGAACCAACTTACACTACAGCAGAATACAGAGAATTACCATACATGGTTGCCAAAGTGGCAAATATTAATGCAATTCGAACTAAAAAAAGTGCCATTTTAGTTGCAAATGGAGAAACACCTTTAGATCCTTACGAATTTGATTTTTTATTGCTTTGTAACAAAATTTGTGGTGCTTCTCACTATAACATGCAAATGAAAATTATTGTTGATACTCCTGAAGATTATGCTAAATGGTTGAAAAAACAAACTACCGTTACGCAAGAAGTAAAAACAGAAAAATTAGCTAATCAAGCACCTGCTGGAGGAGTTAAAACAGAAGCGAATGCAAAAGATACCGCAGCAATTACCCCAATGAAAGAGGTAAAAGTTGCCATGAAATAATATTTAATTTAAAGTAAACGAATATGTCAGCAGAAGGTCACGGACACGATTTAGAACACGATCACGAACACCACCATAAAGATACTTTTATAACTAAGTATATTTTTAGTATTGATCATAAAATGATTGCTAAGCAATATTTAATATCAGGAATTGTAATGGGAGTTATCGGTGTGGGTTTATCGATGCTTTTCAGAATGCAATTGGCTTGGCCAGAACAATCATTTAAAGTATTTAGCTTCTTTTTAGGAGAAAAATTTGCTCCAAATGGAGTGATGACCAATGATATCTACTTGGCTTTAGTTACCATTCACGGAACCATAATGGTATTTTTTGTATTAACGGCTGCTCTGAGTGGAACGTTTAGTAATTTATTGATACCGCTTCAAATTGGTGCTCGAGACATGGCATCGGGAGTATTAAATATGATTTCCTATTGGTTGTTCTTCCTTTCAAGTGTGGTGATGATTTCTTCATTATTTGTAGAGGCCGGCCCTGCATCTGCGGGTTGGACAATTTATCCTCCTTTGAGTGCACTTCCACAAGCAATTCCTGGATCAGGAATGGGAATGACATTATGGTTGGTTTCAATGGCTATATTCATCGCCTCTTCTTTATTAGGATCTTTGAACTATGTGGTTACAGTTATTAATTTAAGAACCAAAGGAATGTCAATGACACGATTGCCACTTACTGTTTGGGCTTTCTTTGTTACTGCAATTATCGGAATTATTTCTTTCCCAGTATTATTGTCTGCTGCGCTATTACTAATCATGGATAGAAGTTTTGGTACTTCTTTCTTCTTATCAGATATCTATATTGCTGGTGAAGTTTTACATAATCAAGGAGGTTCTCCGGTTTTATTCGAACACTTATTCTGGTTCTTAGGTCACCCTGAAGTTTACATCGTATTATTACCTGCTTTAGGAATCACATCCGAAGTAATTGCAACAAACTCTCGTAAACCAATTTTTGGATACAGAGCGATGATTATGTCCATTCTTGCAATTGCATTTTTATCAACAATTGTTTGGGGTCACCACATGTTTATTTCTGGAATGAATCCATTTTTAGGGTCGGTATTTACTTTTACTACATTGTTAATTGCAATACCATCGGCTGTAAAAGCATTCAACTACATTACTACTCTTTGGAAAGGAAACCTGCAATTAAACCCTGCAATGTTGTTCTCAATTGGATTAGTTTCTACATTCATTACAGGTGGATTAACAGGAATTATTCTTGGAGATAGCACATTAGATATTAATGTTCACGATACTTATTTCGTAGTAGCTCACTTCCACTTAGTAATGGGTATCTCCGCACTTTACGGAATGTTCGCAGGAATTTATCATTGGTTTCCAAGAATGTTTGGTAGAATGTTGAACAAAAACTTAGGGTACATTCACTTTTGGGTAACTGCAATTTGTGCTTACGGAGTTTTCTTCCCAATGCACTTTATTGGAATGGCTGGTTTACCAAGACGTTATTACACTAACACAAACTTCCCATTATTCGACGATTTACAAAATGTGAATGTATTGATTACTACTTTCGCTTTAATAGGTGGAGTGTTCCAATTGGTCTTCTTATACAATTTCTTTAGCAGTATTTTCTACGGAAAAAAATCAGAACAAAATCCTTGGAAATCTAATACTTTAGAATGGACTGCACCAGTAGAACACATACACGGTAACTGGCCAGGAGAAATTCCTCACGTTCACAGATGGCCTTACGATTATAGCAAGCCAGGTCATGATGATGATTTTGTTCCTCAAAATGTTCCGATGAAAGAAGGAGAGGAAGTATTACACCACTAAATTTCAAATATAATAATATAAAATGCCTTTCTACCGAAACTTCGGGATGAAAGGCATTTTTATTTGCTCATAACTTTCTTATATTTGTAATATGAACGAAAACTTAGACCCAACAAATCAAAATTTCAATCCCGAAGAACACGATCTTGAAAAAAAGTTAAGACCGCTCTCTTTTGATGATTTTGCTGGTCAGGATCAAATATTAGAAAATCTAAAGGTTTTTGTTGAAGCTGCAAACCAAAGAAACGAAGCTTTGGATCACACCCTTTTTCATGGTCCTCCAGGATTAGGAAAAACCACTTTGGCTAATATTTTAGCCAATGAGTTGGGCGTCGGAATTAAAATCACCTCAGGACCAGTTCTCGATAAACCTGGAGATTTAGCAGGTTTGTTGACAAATCTTGATGAAAGAGATGTTTTATTTATAGATGAAATTCATCGCTTAAGTCCAATTGTTGAGGAATATTTATACTCAGCAATGGAAGATTTTAAAATCGATATCATGATTGAATCTGGGCCAAATGCTCGTTCGGTTCAAATCAATTTAAATCCATTTACATTGGTCGGCGCAACTACTCGTTCTGGTTTGTTGACCGCCCCAATGAGAGCCCGTTTTGGAATCCAAAGTCGTTTGCAATATTACACCACCGAACTTTTAACCACAATTGTAGAAAGAAGTTCGTCTATATTAAAAATGCCAATTACTATGGAGGCGGCAATAGAAATTGCTGGTAGAAGTAGAGGAACACCTAGAATTGCCAATTCACTATTACGTCGCGTTCGTGACTTTGCGCAAATTAAAGGTAACGGAAGTATCGATATTGAAATTGCAAGATACTCACTAAAAGCATTAAATGTTGATGCCCATGGTTTGGACGAAATGGACAACAAAATATTAAATACCATCATCGATAAATTCAAAGGCGGACCAGTCGGTTTATCTACATTGGCAACAGCCGTATCCGAAAGTAGCGAAACAATCGAAGAAGTCTATGAACCTTTTTTAATCCAAGAAGGTTTCATTATGAGAACCCCACGAGGTAGAGAAGTTACCGAAAAAGCCTACAAGCATTTAGGTAAAATTAAAGGCAATATTCAAGGAGGACTCTTTTAATTTAATTAAACCTATAGAATCAAAATCAAAATATTCTTTATTTATAAAATCCGAAGCCAAGCGCCTCGGGTTTTTGTCTTGTGGGATATCCAAAGCAGGTTTTTTAGAACAAGAAGCTCCAAGATTAGAAAATTGGCTCAACAAAAACCAACACGGACAAATGTCCTACATGGAAAACAATTTTGACAAACGCCTCAATCCAACTTTATTGGTGGATGGAGCAAAAAGTGTGGTTTCGCTTTTACTGAATTACTATCCTTCAGAAATTCAAAATCAAGAAAGTTATAAAATTTCAAAATATGCCTACGGTGAAGATTATCATTTCGTAATTAAAGAGAAATTGAAGGAATTACTGTATTCAATTCAAGAAAATATAGGCGACGTTTACGGAAGAGCGTTTGTGGATTCTGCCCCAATATTGGATAAAGCGTGGGCCGCCAAAAGTGGTCTAGGATGGATTGGAAAAAATAGTAATTTATTGACCCAGCAAGTCGGATCTTTCTATTTTATCGCCGAACTCATTATTGATTTAGAACTAGAATACGATTTCGCCACCACAGATCATTGTGGCACTTGTACCGCCTGTATCGATTCTTGCCCTACAGAAGCAATTGTAGCGCCCTATATTGTTGATGGTAGTAAATGCATTTCCTATTTTACCATTGAATTGAAAGACAATATTCCAACCGAAATGGAAGGAAAATTGGACGATTGGGCTTTTGGTTGTGATATTTGTCAGGATGTTTGTCCGTGGAATAAATTTTCAAAACCACATAACGAACCCCTTTTTAATCCAAATCCTGAGCTGTTATCAATGACCAAAAAAGATTGGGAAGAAATTACAGAAGAAACCTTCAAAATAGTTTTCAAAAATTCAGCAGTTAATAGAACCAAATTTGAGGGTTTTAAACGAAACATTGACTTTATAAAGTAAACTCATTTGGTATTGAAAATTGCCAATTCAACCCTTATTTTTCAGTAATTTAATAAAACTAAACACCGTAAAGAGGTTGTAATTCAATTGTAACTTTTATCTTTGTCTTGAAAAATAAACATTGAAATGGATAATTATAATAAAAGAAGAGAAGCACTATTATATCACGCGAAACCCACACCAGGAAAAATTCAAGTGGTACCTACCAAAAAATATGCGACTCAAAGAGATTTATCTTTAGCCTATTCGCCAGGAGTAGCTGAGCCTTGTTTAGAAATTGCCAAAGACGTAAATAACGTATATAAATATACTTCAAAAGGAAATTTAGTTGCTGTAATTACCAATGGAACTGCTGTTTTAGGATTGGGCGACATAGGTCCCGAAGCCTCAAAACCCGTGATGGAAGGAAAAGCATTATTATTTAAAATATTTGCAGACATTGATGTTTTTGATATTGAAGTTGACACTAAAGATATCGATGCATTTGTAGAAACGGTAAAAAATATTGCACCCACTTTCGGAGGAATAAATTTAGAAGATATTAAAGCCCCAGAATCGTTTGAAATTGAAAGACGCTTGGTCGAAGAATTGAATATTCCAGTGATGCACGACGACCAACATGGAACTGCAATTATATCATCCGCAGCATTATTAAATGCCTTAGAACTGGCTGATAAAAAAATTGAAAAGGTAAAAATTGTAGTTTCTGGAGCTGGTTCTGCAGCTTTGGCTTGTGCCAATTTATATGTTTTATTGGGAGTAAAACCTGAAAACATTATCATGTTCGACAAAGAGGGTGTTTTATCAAGTGAAAGAAGCGATTTATCGGATTTACAAAAAAGATATTCACACGGTTCAAAAAATACCACTTTAAAAGAGTCGCTTTCAGGAGCCGATGTTTTTTTAGGACTTTCAGCTGGGAATATTTTATCGCCAGAAATGCTGCTCGGAATGGCAAAAGACCCAATAGTTTTCGCTATGGCAAATCCAATTCCTGAAATAGATTATGATCTTGCAATTTCAACTAGAAAAGACATTATTATGGCGACTGGAAGGTCGGACAATCCAAATCAGGTAAATAATGTACTTGGTTTTCCTTATATTTTTAGAGGAGCTCTAGATGTGCGTGCTACCAAAATAAATGAAGCCATGAAAATGGCAGCAGTAAAAGCGTTGGCGGCATTAGCAAAAGAGTCGGTTCCTGAGCAAGTTAACATTGCTTATGGTGAAAAAAAATTGATTTTTGGAAGAGATTACATCATTCCTAAACCATTTGATCCAAGATTAATATCTACAGTAGCACCCGCTGTTGCTCGAGCTGCAATGGAATCTGGAGTAGCTTTGAATCCAATTTTAGATTGGCAAAAATACGAAGAAGAATTATTGGATAGATTAGGTTCTGACAATAAAATGGTTCGCCTTCTTGCCAATAGGGCTAAAACCGATCCTAAAAGAGTTGTATTTGCCGAAGCAGATCATTTAGATGTATTAAAAGCCGCGCAAATTGCCTATGAAGACAAAATTGCCTTACCAATTTTATTAGGAAATAAAGAAATTATATTAGAGTTAAAAGAAGAAATTGGATTTCATGCGGATGTTCCCATTTTAGATCCTAAAACAAAAGAGGAAGACGATAGGAGAAATGCTTATGCTGAAATTTTCTGGAAATCGAGACAAAGACGTGGAATTTCCCTTTTAGACTCTCAAAAATGGATGCGGGAACGAAATTATTTTGCAGCTATGATGATCAACCAAGGAGATGCCGATGCAATGGTAACAGGATATTCAAGAAGTTATTCTTCAGTTATAAAACCAATTTTGCAATTAATAGACAAAGCCCCTGGGATTTCATTAATAGCCACTGCTAATATGATGATGACCAATCGCGGTCCGATGTTTTTGTCAGACACCGCAATTAATCCAAATCCAACAGCAGAAGATTTAGCCAAAATTGCTTTGATGACTGCAAAAATGGCTCGTATGTTTGGAATAGAACCTGTAATTGCAATGATTTCATTTTCAAATTTTGGCTCTTCCAATAATCCAAGTACTAATAAAGTCAGAGAAGCAGTAAAATTCTTACATGAAAATCATCCTGAGCTTCAAGTAGACGGAGAGATTCAAGCCGATTTTGCTTTAAATTCTGAGATGTTAAAAAATAAATTCCCGTTTTCAAAGTTAGCTGGGAAAAAAGTCAACACATTAATATTCCCAAATTTAGAAGCTGCGAATATCACTTATAAATTATTAAAAGAATTGTATAAAGTAGATTCAATTGGTCCAATTATGTTGGGAATGGACAAGCCGGTTCATATTTTTCAGTTGGGAGCTAGTGTGGAAGAAATGGCAAATATGGTAGCGGTAGCAGTAGTTGATGCTCAAGAAAAGGAAAAGAGAATTAAAATAAAGTAGAAAGATAAATTTAAAAGGATTTATTAAAATAATTGCGAATATAGTGTTGAAGATTTTTCTTATATTTGGCAATTAGTTTATAAAATGATAGCACACTTACAAGGAAAATTAGTAGAAAAAAATCCCACCGAAGTTATTATTGATTGCAATGGGGTGGGTTATCACGTAAATATTTCTTTACATACGTATTCTCTACTTCCCAATTCAGAAGCTATAAAACTATTCACCTATCTTCAAATTAAAGAAGATTCACACACCCTTTTCGGATTTGTCGAAAAATCAGAACGCGAAATTTTCAAAATGTTACTTTCTGTTTCTGGAATTGGCGCAAGTATTGCCCGAACGATGCTTTCTTCATTGGAACCAAAACAAATAATTCAAGCAATAGCTTCGGGAGACCTTGTAACCATTCAAAAAATTAAAGGCATAGGAAGCAAAACAGCCCAAAGAGTGCTCTTGGATTTAAAAGATAAAGTGTTAAAATTGTATGATTTGGATGAAGTTTCTAAGATGCAAAACAATACAAATAAAGATGAAGCGTTATCTGCTTTGGAAGTTTTGGGATTCGTAAGGAAATCTAGTGAACGAATAGTGGAGAAAATTGTAAAAGAAAATCCCGAAGCTACTGTTGAAAACATCATTAAATTAGCATTAAAAAATTTATAATTCTTGAAAACAAAATACTTAATAACCAGAGATTTTATTTTTAATACAAGTATTTTATTATTCGTATTAATCTCTGGTTTTACCCTTCAAGCTCAAGATAACAATACCCCTCAAGACTCAACTAAAATGGGTTTTTCAGTAGGGAAAATAGGCATTAATAATCCACCAAGTATAGTAAATTTATATGTTTATGATCCAAATACCAATCGCTATGTATTTACAAGTACCATTGCTGGATATTCCATAAATTACCCAAAATTTCTGACCCCCAAAGAATACGAATCGATGGTTTTGAAAGAATCTATTCGAAACTATTACAAGAAAAAGTTAGACGCAATAGATGGAGTTAAAAAGGGGTCTGAAGAAGCAAAAAAAAATTTACTTCCTAAATATTATGTAAACAATAGTTTTTTTGAAACCATTTTTGGAGGAAATACCATAGATGTAAAGCCAACGGGGTCTGTAGAAATGGATTTAGGATTACGTTACACAAAACAAGACAATCCCTCTTTTTCAACTCAAAATAGCTCTAACACCACATTTGATTTCAATCAAAGAATTAGCATGAGTTTGATGGGAAAAGTAGGAACTCGATTAAATGTAAATGCCAATTACGATACTCAATCTACTTTTGCATTTCAAAACTTACTCAAGTTAGAATACAACCCTGATTACAAGGCAAACGAAGATGATATTATTCAAAAAATAGAAGTTGGAAATGTAAGTATGCCATTAAATACTTCTTTAATTCGAGGCGCTCAAAGTTTATTTGGTGTAAAAGCGCAGTTACAATTTGGCAAAACAACGGTTACAGGAGTTTTTTCTGAACAAAAATCTCAAACAAAATCGGTGACTTCTCAGGGCGGTGGAACCATTCAAGAATTTCAATTATTTGCATTGGAATACGATGCTGATCGTCACTTCTTTCTTTCGCAATATTTTAGAAATAAATATGATGAATCACTTAAAAATTATCCATACATAAATAGTAGAGTTCAAATTACAAGAGTTGAAGCTTGGATAACCAACAGACAAAATAGAGTAACGACAACAAACAATAATTTAAGAAATATTATTGCCCTTCAAGATTTAGGTGAATCTCAAATAACGGGGTTAAATAATAATGAAATCGTAGTTGCCAATCCATCAACTAGTTTTTTTATTGCGCCAGCTGACAGCCCTTCCGATAATAAAAATAACAAATACGACCCCGCTTTAATTGACAATGGCGGAAGATTAAATGGAAATATTAGAGAGATTGTAACTGCAAGTTCAGGATTTAATGGAGTAACCGTAAGCGAAGGTCAAGATTATTCTAAATTAGAAAATGCACGAAAATTAACTGCTTCGGAATTTACTTTTCATCCCCAATTAGGTTACATTTCTTTGCAACAAAAATTAGCCAATGACGAGGTTTTAGCTGTGGCGTATCAATATACAATTGGTGATGTGGTATACCAGGTGGGAGAATTTGGAACCGATGGGGTTCAAGCTACAGAAACTGGCGGGGTAACTCCAGGCACTACTCAACCTACATCAGTATCAACGAAGAGTTTACTTTTGAAAATGCTGAAAAGTAATTTGACAAGTGTTGAAAACCCTACCACTCGTGTTACTACACCTATTTGGAACTTGATGATGAAAAATATTTATCAAATTCCGGGTACTCAATTGCAACAAGCCGATTTTAAATTCAATATTTTATATACCGACCCTTCCCCTTTAAACTACATTAATTTAGTTTCGCCACTTCCTCAGCCTCAGGATTTAGTTACAAGTACGCCATTATTAAAAGTATTTAATGTAGATAAATTGAATTATAATAACGACCCTCAAACGGGAGGTGACGGGTTTTTCGATTTTATTCCTGGACTTACTGTAGACACTCAAAATGGTCGAATAATTTTTACAACAGTAGAACCATTTGGAAAACATTTATTCGAAAAATTAAGAACTAACAGCACCGAAGATTATAATCTTGGAAACTACAATGCCAATCAAACCAAATACGTTTACAGAAATATGTATCGCCAAACGCAAGCTACGGCAT
>Ga0114964_10003445_pt1 | contig 10686 bp, 10 predicted proteins | sample C_131016_MF_Meta_FD_92638 | JGI IMG/M metagenome (GOLD analysis project Ga0114964, IMG submission 92638) | Freshwater microbial communities from Lake Croche, Canada to study carbon cycling - C_131016_MF_MetaG | ecosystem: Environmental > Aquatic > Freshwater > Lake | place: Lake Croche, Canada... | reverse complement strand
TCTGCAAGTGAAGTAATCGCCGTTGATGTAGTAGACGTTGTATCTACCGTTATAGTTACGCTATTTACCGCTGCGCCGTCATCGGTAAAAGTAGCGTCTATAGTATGCTGCCCGCTTGCTGTTACTGTAATACTACCGTCTGGGTTTACAGTGTAGGCAAAAGAAGATAAGGCATTTACTAAAGTGTAACTCCAATTACCGTTACTATCTGCTGTAGTACCTCCGTCTAATGAGTGGTCTGCATAAATATTCACTGTACTTCCTGCGGGTGCAACGCCTTGAATAGTCGGCTTATCATTTGTAATCCATGCCCCTTGAAAAGGGTAGCGTATAAATGGTGCTAGTGGGGCGTTGTCAACTGTTAATTGTATAAATGTTTCTACATTAGTCGTTGCACTTGCTTGCTCGTTTGTAATCCTTACAACAAATACATTTGTATCCCCTAAATTATCCTTAGTACTGCTACCTTGGTAATCTAAAATAAGGAAACTAATGCCATAACTATCACGCCTATATTTACTCACCAAATCTAACGACTTTTGAACCGTTTTTACAGGCAATGAAAAACTATTTGTAGAGTTGAACTCATAACGCCCGTTTGAGTGCCTGTAATCTTGTTTTGTGCTACCTACTTTAACCTCATTGCAAACGTATTCAATAGCGGGCATTAAGTTAAGGTTGCTAATTTCGCCCAAATCCATTAAAGTATCGCCAATAGCGTAAACAGTTGTAGCGGGTTCAATCCACAATACCCCGTTTATTATTCGCATTGCTAGGTACTTATCACAATCGAACGACTTAAACCAATCGCTAAAAGAAGATTGAATATAAGCGTTAGGTATTTGACGAATAGCATCACCACTGAAACAAATATCTAGGTTATCATTGTTTTCAAAATAATTGCTTCGTATAGTGTATTTATTTCTAGTTGCTTTTGATACTATCCCCTGCAATAAATCAAACGCCCGCAATCCGTAGCATATTTGGGGTTTGGTGACTGTTTGGACGGATACGAATAAGTTTGAAGGTTCGGGTATAATTACAGGTACATTTCCAAATCCATTCTCAGTAGCTTGAACAAATAAAAATACACGTTCACTAGCTGCCAAATCTAATGTAATGTCGATATTTACAATGTCCTTTATATTTTCATCATTAATTCTAATATTCGGGTCTCTGTAATTAACATTTTTAATCATTATTATTCGATTAGTAATGCCGCCAATTACCGTAACTAATTTAAACCATAAACCTGTAAAACCGCCTGGGCAATTAGCACGATAACTATAAGTTCCTGTAATGCGAAAACCATTTAAAGGATATACTGAGTAAATTAACTCGCCGTTAATTAATCCATTAGATTCATTTACTGCAACTCTTTCATAGTTGGTTAATATCTGATTGTTATAAACAACTCCAGCACTATCACCGTCTTGATTGATTAATGAAAAAGGTATAACAGTCCAACCTCCATAACTTCTAATCTGAAACTGTGAGCCTATACTTTGATAAGTAACTTTATTCCTAAGCGTCACCCCGTCAAACAATACCCTTACTGCCTTCGGATTAGTAGGAGAGCAGTCAATTTGATACAATACGCTTTCATTTGCCGATAATATACTCCATGCGGATTCATCTAATGTGCTAACGGTGTAACCCGTTCTTGGATCATCTACTTTGCGGCTAAAATCAATCTTACCACGATAGGCAAGTTCATTAATTCCCGTCGCAGTATTTAGCTTAGTAACAACTAGATAACAAATAGATTCATAACCGTTACCGTTATAATCCATCCAACGTAAAATGTCCGCCCCATCTTTGATGAACTTTAAAGGGTAAGTGATAGTTCTATTTAAAGAAAAATACTTTTGATTAGTTGCAAAAGATAATTTCGACTTAATCAAATCAGACGGCGAATATTGCAACGGTATCGGCTGCGATTGCTTTTTAATAACAGGCTTCCCCGTTAAATCATAAGTTGCATATAGAAACTTTCCATTTGCGTCTAATAGCCAAAAGTAGTATTGTTTAGATTGTAATCCCATTAATTATATCCTTTAAGTTTCTGATTATAATACACGTCAAAATCAATATTCATTACAGGTGGCGGCGTGTTAACTACATTGTTAATATTAGGCTTATTCTTTTTAATCATCATACCTAAATATTTAACCTGTTCCCATCCTAATCCATCGCTTTTGCCTTGCTCTTTAATATTTGCACTCATTGGTATAACCTTAGTACCTTGTGGCAAATAGCTAATAGTTTCAGCATAAGCAATCCACGGCTTTTTATTAGGTTCAACAATCAACTCAGCCCCCGCCTCGCCAAATCTAGCTAAACCTCCCTTATGGTAATTTGTACCTTCGGCGTAAGAAGGTAGTGGGGTTGCAATAACTGTAGCTAGTTGTATTGCACCTAATGCACCTTCGGCAGCGGCTAAAGCTATACCAACTGGACCAGGGAAATCTTTTAAAGCGTTCATGATTGCAACGCCTGTAGCCATAGTAATTTGAGCGATAGAAATTTCTTTATCCATCTTCGCCTTATCATGCTTTAGCTTCCTTTCCTCTCTCGCTGCTTCTCTATCCGATTGCTGTTTTTGCGCTTGTAATTGTATTTCTAAAGCAGCCTTATCTTGTTGGCTTAATGATGAACGCTGCACGGCTGCAATCTCATTATCATAAAGCTGATTAGTTATCTCTATTTGCTTTTGAATAGCGTCCTCTTTCTTTTGAAAACTTGCATCTACGGCAGTCTTAACGAAGTTTACTATTTGCGTTTCAATTTGCTTTTCTGCTTCGGCTAATTTTTTGCGTCCTTCCAATTCCTTGCGCATTTTTTCATTACTTAGCTTCACTTCGTCCGCTGCAAGTTTCTCTTTACCGTTTAAAATCTTCGCATTATTCAAGGTTTCTTCATCCTCAATCGCTTTTAATTCAGATTGCTTTGCGGTTAATTTCCTTAAAGATAACTCCTCGCCAAAGGCTTCTAAGTCTGCTAATTTCTTTGCATCGTCATTAACTTGCGCCTCGTCTGTAGATATTGCATATCCTTCGTCTAATGCTTTCTTTTGACGTAAATATTCATTGTAAGATATTAGATTGTTTTTTAGCGATTCATTTAAGCGTATAGTATCGGCTTGGTATTGTTCAGTATTGCCACTATTAGAAGTAGCTTTATTAGCCTCCTCAATCGCTTTAGCTTTTTTATCCAGATAGCTTTTAGTAATATCATAGACTTCTTTCTCGCTGTTGGCGGTTAGTTTAACTAAAGATAATTTTCTATTCGCTTCAATAGCATCTAACTTTTCCTTCATGTTGCCGTTTTCTTGCTCATGAAGTTTTTGAGCGTCAAAATCTTTGTTTATTAAAGTAGTCTTTTCAGTGACACTATCAGCGTAAGCGTTCAATCTAGCTTCTAACTCTTTCTCTACATTCTTAGTGATAGCATCGTTTGTGTCTATCTCGCCTTGTAGTTCTGCTTTCTCTTTAGATAATACCGCCGCCCTTATATCGTTAGTTTCTTGCACCTTCATTTTACGCAATGCTTCGCTTTCGGCGTTGATAGCTTGTGTTCGTTTGACGTTAATAGCTTTTATAGATGCCTCGTATTCTTCTTTATCAATAATATCTCTTTTCCTTAATTCGGACTGCGCTTTTACTTGTGTATCCAATAGCCTCAATTCAGCGTTTAAGTTGCCTAATAAGGCATCTTGCTTTTGCTTGTAAGTGCTTCTTTCATCATTCAATATCCTATCATTATGAGCCTTCCTTAACTCATAGATTTGTTGGTTGTGTTCTGCTTCAACTTTTGCTTTTGTTTCGGCTGCTAGTTTCTCAATCTCAATACCTTTTGCCGTTGCGTCTTGTTGCGCTTTATCGCTATCATCAAGAATATTTTTTTGAAAATCAAGATTGGTTTTAGCTAGTTTATGTGCTGATTCAGCAGTGGCAGCCATTGCCGTTAGTTTTTCAATATCTTCATGGCTTTGTCTTTCGAGTACTGTTTTCCCTGCATTTTCACGCTCTATTCTATTAGCTTCGTCAATCCTACGTTGAAACCCTTGTTGAACTAATAAAGCGTCCTGTTCTTCTTTCAATGCTTTGTTTACAGTTTCAGTAGTAACGCCGTATTTAAGTTTTATAGCTTCTGCGCTTTCAAGTTGGGATTTAGCCAATCTTTGTTCTAGTTCTAAAGTTTGCTGTTTATTTACGCCAGCTGCATTAGCATTGGCAATATCATCTTTTAAGCCTTTATTTAATAGTTCGTTTTTTTCTTTAATTATCGAAACTGCTTCTTTTTCTAAGCCTATGTTTTTTTCTAAACTTTCTGCTAATGCCTTTTCTGCCTTCATAGCATCTTCATTAGCATTAACCCATGATTTAATTGCATCTATCAAGAACATTACAGGTATAGCGGCTGCGGATAATATTGCAACAAATGGGGCAATAACACCAATAAATAAACCTGTGGCGGCTGTAGCTTCTTCTGTAGCCTCCGTACTTAAAACTGTAGCTTCTGCTTTAGCTGTTTCAGCCTCTGTATTCAATGCCGTCGCTGCTGTTGCTTGTCCTTCAACTGTAGTAAATTCAACTGTTGCGGCTGTATTAGTAACCGTTGCTTCTTTGGCTGCATTCTGCCCCTTAAACCACGCCGCCAACCCTTGCAAAGAGTGTTCAATAACCAACCTTAATTGGTCTGCTTCTTGCGCTCCTAATCCTAATGCTTCACCTAATAGTTTAGTAGGTCCTCGTAACCCACGCAAAGTATTTGCATAACCTGTTAATGCACTGGAGTAGTTACCTACATTGCGAGAATAGTTGCCCGTTGCGGCGTCTAGGGCTAATAAATAGCTTTTTAGTTCTTGAGATTCCTTTAATGCTGCTTTAGTTGCCTCAATATCCGTAGAACTACCTGTTTTGTCAGATTGTATTTTTAGATTTTTATACTTTAAATCTGCTTCACGGCTTGCATCCGATAGTTTTTTATATTCATTAGCTGCATCGGCTGCGGCTCTTGCTTCTTGTTTAAGTTGCTTTTCCTTTAGATTACTAGTCTTTAAAGTCTCTTGTTGCGCTTTTTGTTGCGCTGCTTCTGCTTGCGCTGCGGCTTTTAAAGCGTTACTATGCTCAATTTGAGCCTTAGTAAGATTTGTAGTTGCCCCTGTCATTTGGTCTACTATAATCTTAGTTTGTTTTTGTTGTTCTGCGAAAGAAACAAGTCCATCGGCGGGAATAGGTTTACCCATAATGACGTTCATTTGCTGCCATTTATCGAAAACCTCTTGCATAGCTTTTAAAACTTGCTTTTGTTCTGCGCTGAAACTTTCGACATTAAAGCCTAACTCAACTATGTTTTGTGCCATTTTCTTTTGCCATTTCTTTATTTAATACTATCATAGTCGCTAAATCCTCCATTGTTGTCTTAGATTTGTCGATATGATAATTCATTTTTTGTAAAGATATTAGCATTTTATTGAATTGCGCTCTACTTTGTTTAATATCTATAATTTCAGCGTTTTCAATCGTTGTTTTTAGGTCTTTTTCTTTTCTATTAGCTAGTGTTATATAGCTTTGAATATTCGCCTCAATGCGTTGTAATTGCGTTTCGAAGTCTTTTAAATCGCTATCCCATGTTAGGCGATAACCGTATTTATTAAATTCGCTTAATGCGGGCAAATATGGCAGTCCAAACTCTTTAATGAACTCCCTTTGCAAATTAACGCCTAACATTACGCAATTAATCTTATTACGCATTGACTGGATAGAAATTTGCAATTCATATTCACGAGTAAGGAACAACCCGCTTGCATCCATATATTGCATATTTATATGAATATATTCTTCTTTGCTAATTACAGTAAAATTACTATTAAAGGCGGCATCCATAAACGTAGTTATGGTGCATTCGGTAAAGTCCATAGTTAGTTATTTGATGTAGTAAATAAATTTCGTTTTATTAATAGATATTGCTCGATAGTTTTGCCAGATTTAATCCATATTTCAATCTCATCTAAGGTGCGCAAAACATGAATACGAGCAACTTCATTAGCTATGTGTGCTACTTGTTTTTCATTTGCTAAAAACGTCATTAACTACTTTTTGAATATGTGGGATAACTTTTTCTTCTGCAAACTCTTTGCGGTGTTCCTCGTTTAAATCTAGCGCAACCTCTCCCGACCTGTTCAATATATCTTCGAAGTAATCAACATTGCTAACCGTTTCTACTGCGCCATTATCGTAAACTTGTTTTTTCAATGTATTATAGAAATTACCATTCATGTAGTTAGTAACGACATTTATTTCAGCGCCTAATCCTACTCCTGCTGCTTTTTTTATCTGTTTTGTATAGGGTGTATAAAATGCGCCTTGTGTGGCTAAAACAGGTTCGTTATTAGCATCTAAACCCGTTGCCATTTGTTCCTTTTGCAATGTGGATAATAAATTAGTATTATTATTAACAACATTAAACAACTCAGCGTTAAAATCTAACGCTCCGAAAGCCTTAATCTTATTTTGTAAGTCATCAAATGCCATGTGACAAATATAATGCGTATAAAAACATAATCACGTTTGCGATGTTTAATAATATAATTATAATTTTTACCATTACTTATAAATTAAAGTGTACCTGCTGTCATTTGTAGTTAAATCGCCTAATATTACACCTTCCAATGAATCGGCAATTGGGTACGGCTTAATGCTCATATCTAAATACTTACTAGCTTGCGTAGTATTGTAATACATAGAAAACGGTGTCGTATCGGTTCGCCTTTTGCCCTTATTATTAATAGATAACAATATATTGCCATTAATAAAAGTACTGTCTATTTTAGCAAGCAAACTTGTATTGTTAGCCCGAATACTAATACTTCCATATTGAATATTGGCACGAACTGACATTGTAAATACACCATTATAAGGTGCAACTTTTACGCAACTTGTGGCAAATAAAGCCACTGCGATAATTAATTTTTTCATATTTCTAATTTTGCATAAAGGTAATAAAAAAGCCCCTAACTTTTACATTAAGGGCTTTTTTTTATTGCGCTGGTGCATCTTGCTTTGCAACTTCCTGTTTTGCGTGCGGCTTAGTAGCTTCCTTAAAGGCATCAACCGCTGCTTTCAGTATTTCTCCTTCTAGGTGTGAGAATATCTCTTTAGCTGATTGTGTTGCCTCCTTTAAAATCCAAACGCCCGCAATATTTATGTACTTATCCATAATTAATAATTTTAAGGGTAAACTCTTATTTCAATAAATTTATAAGTTAATTGACCATCTACAGGAGAATTTGAAAGGTTATCTGTTTCAACATAAACGGTATTTGCATCTACTCTATAAACAGTTAAAGTAGAGTAAGCTATGCCATTCCCTTTAATTACAGTAGAATCTTGTGGTGAAATTGTTTTAATATCAGTAAAAACGCTAGTAGAACAGGTCGCAGAATAAACTCCCCCTGTCACCCTTCCCCATGTTATTATTCCTATTGTATTTTGTAATACAATTACACTAGGTGTACCACTACCACCTTGCTGTGTCAATAAAGCACTATAAACTTTATACGGCAATAAATTAGCCCCGCTTATCTTACTAGTTACCCCACTTGCAACTATAGGCAATACCCCGTCTCGAATATCGCCGCTATAACTTGGTAAATCTGAAATCTTAATATCTGCCATATTGTATATTTTAATAAGGGGCTACAAAATGCAGCCCCTATTTGTTAAACCGTTAAATTATTATTTGATTCGGTAACTAAGTAGCTACCATCCTCAGACAGTAGCCTTGCGGGTCACGGAATAGTTATACTTAGTGTATTGATAAACTCATACCCAATAACACCATTGGTTAGCAATGTAGCTGCTGCAACTGGTGTAATCAAATAAGAACTTCCACTCGTAAACGTTCCTGTAAGTTCAACGTGCGTACCTACTACCGCCCCTGCGCTGATAGTTACTACTGTTCCGTCACTCACCTTAGTAACAACATAGTTTGCGGGTAATGCAATAGTTGACGGGAAAAGAACAGTCAAATCACTGTTCCCACAATCTGTTAAAGTTTGGAACTTTAATTTAGTTGTAGAACTTGCGCCTGCTGTACCTACTGTAACATCTGCGCCAATCAATCCAATAGAAGATAACAAAACGTCACCTCCTGTTAGTAGTGTAGAGTTCTTAACCCATTCATCATTAGTAAACTTTAATTGAATCATTGACTTATAAACGCTCTTAAAATCTGCAAGTGTAGGGTTTTCACCTATAATACTTGCAACATCAATACCGCTAAAAGTACCGTTACCGTTGTCTTTACATTTTAAAATGCCCTGTTCGTCAATAAACAAAAAGCTAAATTGAGAATGTTTGCCTACAAACGATTCAAGTATTTTTGTATAACATTCGCCACCTTCAGTAGTTTCGAAAGTCATACCCAAAACGCCGTACTTTACAAATACGTCAATACCATTAGCCAATTTTTCAACGATACTTGTTCCTGCATCGTTTTTGATGTCGCTAATTCTTGCATTATACCCAAACAAAGGATATACACGACTGCCTAAGGCTGCGTGAAGTAATGGGGTGAACCATGTTAAGCCACTTGTTAAGTTGGCTAAAGTAAAACTGAACCCTTGCTTTGGAACAGCTATAATCATAGAAATGTAACGTTGCGTTATATTGCAATCGCTACCACTGTTTAACGGTGCATTAGTGCTTCCGCACGCTTTAACTGCTGCCATAATTTAAAATTTTTAATTGTTAATTAATACCACATTTATTGTTTAGCTTGTATGTGACGTTGAAATTTAAACGGAAATTATAGAAAGGATGTTGGTCACGATATTTAATCCCGTCTTTCTTTCTCCATCCACTATACTCGCTGAAAACTGTATCTAAGCCTGTCATTGTGCTAGTAGGCTGAAACCCGTACAAACCTTTATTTGCAATTAGTTCAACATCTAGCTTAGTTTCTTCGTCCTGTCTTTGCCCCACCAGCTTTATTTTGTCTAGGTTCGTCATAACAATGCAGAAAACTTCTACTGTGTCATAACCTGCGCTATCCATTTTATATGTCTCTTTAGTACCAAAAAAAACAGTTGCGCTAACCTTGTCATCTATAAATACGTCTCTGTAATCTTTACCCATAAAAACCTCTGGAATATATCCGTCTACTGTCTGATTGCGATATGCACGCCCGAAAACATTTAAAGTATTAGCGTTCAAATTCCATTTTGCCAAAAGATGATTATACAACACCGTTGCAAATTCGCTTATCCTTAAATCTATCCCTACAGGGTTATTTTTTAAAACTAATCCCATTGTTAGTAAGTAAAAGGTACAGGTATAATAGGCGGAATGCCATAAATTAAATCATTATCCGTATCGTGTGTAATGCTCGCAACTTTGTTTTTCTTGTACAATTCTTTCTTTACTCTTGCCGCCTCGTTTTCAATCCGTTGTTTTAATCCGACACTGAAAGGGTGCATCTCGGTAGCTTTTGAAGTGTTTAAATCGTTGTACAACTTTTGCGACATCTCTTGACTAATACGCTGATCTTTGTTTGTCCTCGTGTTGTTCTGCATCATTTCTATAACGTCTGCTGCCATTTGTAATCCTATAAGGTTATCGAATAGCCATGGACTGTTAATGATTTTCTGCGTATGGTCACGAAAGGCGAACATTTGCATATTAAAACCATGAGTCTTAATGGTAAAGGCTACATTGTTTACATTGATGCCCGTGTTGTTATTTACGGTTGACAATTCAACGGGGTTTAACCCGAAATAGTTACATTGATTGATAGATGTAATAATTTCGTTTATTGCCTGTGCGCCGTTTAACTCTGTCTGAAAGTACCCAAAGTAATAACTACCACCCTTATTAACTTCGCCCGCATAGCTAACCATTTTACCAATATTAACTATCGTTTGTTGATTCGCTAAGGCTGCAACAGGATAAGTGGCTAACTTTACCGTTGGCATTGTGTCGTGATATAGATAAAGATTAAAAGTAACGTCTCTATCAAACTTTAAAGCTACGTTTTCGATCACACAAGTAACGTCAAACTTCTTTGCGGGCTTAATTCTTACACCGCAAAAGTATCCGCTATTTATGTTTAGATAGTCGTTTCGCCCAAAGCGTTCAAACATCAACTTTCTTTCTAAATCCTCACGAACATCTAACACGCCAGCTAGTACTTTCAATACTACATCGGTTCTCTTTGCAAGTAGTAAGGCATTGAAATCAGCTTCACTAATCCCGTCATCTTCTTGTGTAACCCATATATTATAAGGGCTTACAACTGTGTGAACGCTCTCAAATACAGGGCTATAATTATCACCGCTTGCCCAAACGTTATCACTAGATAAAGTAAAAGGGAAATCGGTTCTAGTGGGCTGACGAAATTTGCGCCTATTCAAAAGAACAGGCACTACGTCGTCAACCCTAAAACCATTTGTATATTTAATTGCGCTTGACATAGAAAGTTATGGGCGTGTAATGAAATATTGCTTCGCTGTGTAAAGGAACTGCACTTTCTCTGAAACTGTACCGCTAGAAATAGCTACCACCATATAATAAACGGCGGGAGTTGTATATTTCTTGAATTTAGCAGTTGATGTGTAAGTAGGTACAATAGTTCCTCCCGAATAATTAGCCGCAAACTGTGGGTTAACTTGATACGCTGCTG
>Ga0114964_10003444_pt1 | contig 10689 bp, 11 predicted proteins | sample C_131016_MF_Meta_FD_92638 | JGI IMG/M metagenome (GOLD analysis project Ga0114964, IMG submission 92638) | Freshwater microbial communities from Lake Croche, Canada to study carbon cycling - C_131016_MF_MetaG | ecosystem: Environmental > Aquatic > Freshwater > Lake | place: Lake Croche, Canada... | reverse complement strand
TTTTTAGTCGCTAACTTAGGCACGATTTGTGGCGGTGGCCTATGGAAAATCGATCGCCAACGTCAACTCTCACCCGTGTTGATGGAAGTTGATGGCGAGCCCATGAGTAGTACAAATTTCGTTAGCATCGACGCCAAGGGTCGTCGATGGATTTCGGTGAGCACACGTAAAATTCCCCGTACCTTGTCATTCAATGCGCATGTATCTGATGGTTTTATTGCATTGATGGACGAACAGGGAGCTCGTATTGTGGCCGATGGCATTACATTTACCAATGAATGTAGAGTCGATCCAACAGGTAATTGGTTGTATGTAAATGAAACCTATGGACGCCGCCTCTCACGTTATCCCATAATTGAACAAGGTGTTTGCAAACTCGGCCCCAAAGAAGTAATTCATACCTTTTCGAATGGTGACTTTCCAGATGGACTTGCATTTGATTGTGAAGGCTCTGTATGGGTTGCGTGTGTGGTATCCAACCGCGTCATTCGTGTGACCCAAAATGGTGAAGGGCATATTGTTGTTGAAGACCCCAATCCAACAATCATTGCTAATGCAGAGGCAAAGTTTGCTGGCGAAGGTTTAACATTTGAAGACGTATACGCAGGCACAGTTCAAACTTTAGGAAATGTATCAAGCGTTGCCTTTGGTGGCCCTGATCTAAAAACTGTTTATTTGGGCAGCTTGGGTGCGCATCACATCGCTACATTTAAATCGACGATTGCGGGCGCTGAACCCCCGCATTGGTTTTATTAATATTTCCTCAGGAGTCAATTCATGAAAGCAGTGCGAATCCACGCCTATGGTGGTCCTGAGCAAATGCGCTATGAAGACGTCGAATTAGGTGCGCCCCAACCCGGCGAGGCATTGGTGAAGCACACTGCTATTGGTGTGAACTTTGCAGATTTGCACAACTGCCAGGGTCGCTATCCCCTGCCTTCTTTGCCCCATGCATTAGGTGGAGAAGCTGCGGGTATCGTTGAGGCGATTGGCGCGGGCGTCACGCACGTCAAGGTTGGGGACCGTGTGGCCTACGCCGCAGGTGGCCCCAAGTTTGCTCCAGGTTCCTATGCACAAGCTCGTATGTTCCCTGCAGAACGACTCATCCCTATTCCTGAAGAAATTGATGACATCACAGGCGCAGCACTATTCACCAAAGGACTGACAGCACAGTATTTGATTAAGAGTGTGTACCCCATTCAAGCGGGTGAAACTATTGTGGTTCATGCTGCCGCTGGTGGTGTTGGATTATTTATTGCGCAATGGGCTGCGCATCTCGGCGTGCGTGTGATTGGTGTTGTGGGCTCCGAAGAAAAAGCAGAGATGGCAAAAGCCAACGGATGTCAACATGTACTGTTATCTAGTGACCTAGATATTCCAAATCGCGTGCGATCACTCACGGGTGGTCTAGGTGTACCTGTTGTATTTGACTCTGTTGGAAAAGATACTTTTGATCTGTCATTGCGATGCCTGCGTCCACGAGGTCTCATGGTGTCTTATGGTTCGTCGTCTGGTCTTGTACCGCCATTAAACATCTTCACACTCAATGGAATGGGCTCTTTATCGGTTACCAGCGCGGCATTTGCATGGTTTGTGCCTAACCGCGAGGAATTACTGATGCGGGCCGCCGATGTTGTTGACGTAGTGCTTCGCAAGGCCGTCAAAATTCATGTATGCCAACAATTTGCGTTGAAGGACGCGGCACTTGCACACCGAGCAATTGAATCGAGAAAAACGATAGGATCGACTGTTTTGATTCCTGAATAAAAAGGATAGACAGCTGTTAAAGTATTGGTAACAACCGTCTATCCCTACACACATCAAAATAGCATTAGTAAATGCTCTTGTTCGCCCTTTATCGCTTAGGCCAAATTGCGGATGTCGCGGCAAATGAAGGGGGATAAACCGTTTTGGGTTCGCCGTTTTGCCATTGAACAATCACCAATTCTGAATTGACCCTTCGACCATTGGGCTCGAACGACAATTTGCCTCCTGGAAAGAAACGCGATGCGCCTCCAGTTTCATTGAATCCGTGAATTGCTGCGGCAACCTTTTTGGGATCTGCAGAACCTGCCTTTTCCATAGCTTCTTTGAAAATCCAAATGTCACCATACGTTGAGATGCTGTCTTGCGGCATCCATGGTTCTTTATATTTGGATTTAAAGTCAGCTAACAATTTATCGTGACCCTTGCCACTCCAATTGGCCATCGCAACCATTACGCCTTCTAGTTGCTCTTTGCCAGTCACGTTTAAGAGTTCTGGCAAACCAAAGTGTCCACCGTTACCCAAAATTGGAATCCGTCCACGACCAATTCCCATTTCATTCATTTTCTCCAAAATTAATTTGGTGTCTGGTATGTTGGTGGTGATGAGCAACAACATATCGGGTCTGGCATTGCGCACTTTTTGCACAATCGAAGTAGCGTCTGACATCGGTGGTGTATAAATTTCATCAACTACCAATTTGATGCCGAGCTTTTCGAGTCCACCTTCGCGCAGGGGCTTGGTGAACGCCACAGGTGAAGCGGTGTTATCCATCACAATGGCCACAGTTTTAATGGGGCCTGAGCCTGAAATCTTGGCTAGTTCCATCATCGTGGGTACGGCCTCTACCGATTGTTTGCTTGCAATGGGGGACGTTTGAAACACATACTTATAACCACGTGCAGTGATTTGATCTGAATAAGACAATGTAAGCCACGGTACTTCTGCACGCTCTGTGATTTCCGTAATTGCTAGCGTAAAAGAACTTAAAAATGCGCCTGTACCACCGACTAAATCGGGATCTTGCGATAACATTCGTTGCGCTGCATTTTTAGCTTTTTCTGTGGAGTCTCCTGCATCGACAGCAATCAATTTAATCTTGGCACCACCCAAGGCTTTGATGCCGCCTGCTGCATTGATATCTTCAGCGGCCAATTGGGCACCTTTGAGATGCAATTCTCCACTGCGAGCCCAGGCACCCGAGAGCGGAACCCCCACAGCAATTTTTACTTCCTTAGGGTTCTGCGCAATGGCCAGTGATGGCAAACCAGCTGAAGCAGCAATTGCAACTCCTCCCAGTAACAGTTCACGTCGATTGTTTTTTCTCATGTCTCACTCCTTGTAAAAATTAAAGACCCAAATACGATTTTTTAATGCGACTATCTTGCATTAATTCTTGATGAGTACCACTCATGACCAAATGCCCTGATTCGAGCACATAGCCTCGATCACAACTCTCCAATGCTTCACCTACGCGTTGTTCAACCAACAACACGCTGATGCCTTGCTCTTTATGAATGCGTTGTATACATTCAAAAATTAGATCGGCTACTGCTGGTGCAAGGCCCATGGAGGGTTCATCGAGCATCAATAGTTGAGGCATCGAAGCAAGCCCTCGACCAATAGCTACCATTTGTTGCTCGCCGCCCGACAAGGTGCCTGCAGCTTGCTCACTGCGTTCGGCCAAACGAGGAAACAAGGCGTGAATGAAGGCTAATGTTTGCGGCCAAGCATCTCTTGCTTGTTTGGATTGCGCACCCGTTTGTAAATTTTCTACAACACTGAGCGAAGGAAAAACCTGACGACCTTCAGGCACATGGGCAATGCCTAAGGATGCACGCTCGTGCGCTTGTAACTTCGATAAATCTTGTCCGTTGTAGATGACCTGTCCTGATGTGATAGGCACCACGCCAGAGATTGCTTTGAACAAGGTGGTCTTACCTGCGCCATTGGGGCCAACAACGGCAACAAATTCACCAGAGTCAACCTTGATATGTACATTGTTGAGAGCACACAAACCTTCGTAATAAACACTGACACCTTTAATGTTGAGCACGTGCACTCCATTTCTTACCTAAGTAAGCTTCAATAACCAAAGGATTGTTGGTTACATCTTGTGGCAATCCTTGCGCACAAACCAGACCATGGTCTAAAACGATCATGCGATCAGCCAAACGAACCATAGCGTGCATGGTGTGTTCGATGATAACAATCGTGACGCCAGTTTGACGAATGGATTCAATCACTTTTAAAACGTGTTCGGTTTCACTGCTACCCAATCCAGCCAATATCTCATCGAGAAGCAGCAAACGCGGTGCAGGTGCGAGCGCGCGGGCCAATTCCATCAATCTCAATTCAACTGTGGTGAGTCCAGCAACAACAGTGTTCAGTCGCGAACCCAAACCAACCAACTCAATTGCATCTTGCGCCATCACATAAGCTTTGTCTGTGTCAGGTTGCATAAAAAACGTTGAAATCACCACATTATCTAAAACCGACATCTGCTTAAAAGGACGAACAATTTGGAATGTGCGGCCAATACCTGCACGACAAATATCGTAGGTTTTGAAAGATGTAACGTCTTGCCCAATGAATATTTTTCGGCCACTCACAGGCACAACAAATCCATTAAGCATATTGAATAAAGTGGTTTTACCGGCGCCATTGGGGCCGATAATTCCTAGTATTTCACCTTCCATCACATCAAAGTTGACATCCTTAAGTGCATACAAACCACCAAAACGAACCGTGACGTCACTCACACGCATCAAAACTTTTCCTGTGGCGGTTGCAGGGGCGCTGCTCCGCAAAAAAGAATCAGTGTTCAAGCCAAGAGGTGGTAATTCATCGACCAATTTTTTTTGAAATTTGGAACGCATCCAAGGCCAGATGCCTTCTGGTGCTGAAAGTACAACCGTGATGATGGCCGCACCAAACACAACACCTTGAATACCGGGTAACTTGTCGCCCAATTCCGCATGCAAAATTTCACCTAAAGGAATTAGCACCAATGCACCAATCACAGGACCTGCAATTGTGCCAATGCCGCCAAATAAAGTGACTATCAGTGCTTGTGCTGACGACAACATGCCAAACACTGAGGAGGGTGTAACGATAAGCAACACCACGCCGTACAAGCCACCCGCTAAGGCAGTGAATGCACCAGAAATGGCGATGGCTGCGAATTTCCAGGGCAAAGGGTTGATACCTGAAGCCATTGCAGCCGCCTCGTTTTGTTTGATGGCGAGCAAGGCCATTCCAAAACGCGATTTAGCGAGGGCTAAATTAATCAGCAACGCCGATATCAACATCACCATGGCAACCACTATGTACAAACGTTGATCTTCAAACTGCATATAGAGTAAGGGCTCTTCACGCTTCATAGGCAGCGTGACCTCTTGAAAACCCAACCAATCAAAAATGCAAAGCAATGCCAATGGAAAAGCCAACATAGCCAGTGCAAAGTAGTGGCCGCGCAATCTAAATGTAGTCCAACCAATTAAAACGCCACTGAGTGCCCCAACTAAACCAGACGCAATCAAACCAAACCATGGACTGATATTAAAAAACACCATCAACAACGCAACGGTGTAAGCTCCAATTCCAAAAAAAGCTGCATGACCAAATGACAACAAACCAGAATAACCTGAAAAAATATTCCAAGCCACACCCACTAATGCCCAAATAGGAACAATAGTGAACATCAATTGATAGTAGCGATCTTTGATCATCCAAGTTAGTATCAAATAGATAAGCGAAGCTACACAAATAGTAGCCATCTCCTGCTTCCATGAATTAGCAGGACGCTTTAAACGTGTATTCGATGTTTGTATAGTATTCATATGATCAAACCCGATCTACACTTTTGCCAAACAAACCTTGCGGCCTGAATAACAAGATCAATAAGAAAACCACGAATATTGCAGTATTTTGTAATTGATGAGGCAATACAAGAGTGCTGAGTTGTTGCACTAAACCGATAGTGACTCCGCCCAAAAATGCACCGTAAACACTACCCATACCCCCAAGCAAAACACCTGTGTACATAATGATCACAAATTCAATACCGATATAAGGCTGGAATGGATAGTAGGTAGCAATCAAACCGCCAGCAACCGCAGTAATGGCCGAGCCCAAAGCAAATGCAAGTCGGTGTGAATTACCAACATGAATACCCACATAAGTGGCTGCTTGTGGGTTGTCAGCGGCAGCACGCATCATTGTGCCCATGCGAGAGCGGCTGATAAAAAGCGATACACCAATGGCTACCGCAATGGCGACGACGGATGCAATAGTTCGTCCTTGATTTAGAAACAACATGATGTCTGTTCCAAACAAGGGACCCAATTCCCATGCACTGGATGACAAGGGTGTACGCATGGTTAGTGGCGCAGATCCAAATAAGAGCAAACCACCATTGGCAATAACGAGCGACAAGCCCAATGTCAGAGTTAGCTGCGGATAATGTCCCTCGCCCTCTGTATTGACCACGCGCATACCCGTGACATGTTTTAGTAGAGCCTCATAAATAAAAATACCAAATACAAATACAAAAATACCTGATAGTAAAGCTGAAATAAACGGCCCCACATAGGATCCAAACATTGCTTGGATGCCCAAATGGGCAAAGCAGAAGAATGCTGCGTACATGCCCAACATCAGCGACTCGCCTTGGGCGAAATTAATCACTCGCATGACGCTGAATATGAGAGCTAGGCCCACACACATTAGTCCATAAATACAACCAACAATAACACCCGTATATAACGACTGCAAAATATTTTCAATCAAGATTGTTGAATCACTCATGGTTTTACAGTTGTCTCTCGAATTGTTACGCGCAAACTTTTTCCTAGCTCAATCATTATCTTTTTGTGGCCCTTGTTGGATTACTTGAACACAGCAAAAATGTGAATTACTGCTATGAGCGCGTCCTTTCCATCATGTCTTTGGAAATACGTTCGTACGATACCTTCCAAGTACTCAAATTCACTGCGTGAAAACCCTTTATTTCGAATTTTTTTAACTATTCCCTAAACGCGTGATCTGAAGTTTCCCTTTTACGGCACCGCCCAAGAGCAAGTAGTGCTAAGTTTCGATGATGACCCAATCCCGAGCAAACGCCTTACATCCAAGACATACTTAGTAAGAACAATATCCTTGGATCAATTTTCATGGTGGGTCACCGGGTAAAGCAACATTCAGAGTTGATAGAGAAAAATCTCGCAACTTGCAGACATAGGCTGTCAATCTGTCTTAATTTTTTGTCCCTTTTTTAGGGATGCGGTCCCCATGGCGCGGCCACCATAAGTTGTACGTTTTGAGAATTAATTAAGGGACGCAACTGTTTGGCAAAGGCCATAAATTTATCATCAGCAAAAAGCTTTGCCCAAAAGGCTCGACGATTTTCGTCACTGTCAAACTTCCACAAATGGATCAATTGATGCAAGTCACCAGTGTCGCTGATGAAATAGCCTATCAAATGTCTGTCATGGCCACCAGCGCTGAGCGCCGGCCACCCCTCGGCAGCGTACAAGCGCTTAGCTTCGTTCATTTCGCCAACTTTGACGGCGTATGTTCTTTTTTCGTAAATTACTGTCATGCTAGTGTTTCCAAACGATTGATTTGTAATAAAAGATGCATCCTCTAAAGAATACCTTAAACAATACCTGCGTAAAGCCGATTCCCTTGTAAATATCTTCAAATTGTTCATGCATTAGGTTACCCAGCAGCCTACGAACCACAAACCAATCGCACAACGTGTGACACGGTTTTTTTAATCAAAACAAAGAGCATTACACTTTCAAGGTATTCTTTACAGTCTATGTCAATCGCTTCGCCCACCTCAGATTTAGTTGGCTCACTTACAGCCATGTATCGTGCCGCACGTTCAGTCGCATATCTTTCTATCAAAACCATTTATGTAGGTTTATCACTAGTTCTTTTATTCACTGAACACGCCATGGCTATTGAGGAACCCAAATACGAAGTCATCCAAGCAGATGGCTCGTTCGAAATCCGCAAGTACGCGCCCATTTTGATTGCGGAGACTTTCGTTGATGGCGATATGGACGAAGCCTCCAGCAAAGGATTCAGGTTGATTGCCGACTTCATTTTTGGCAATAACCAAGTAAGCGACTTAAATGCCAGCTCAAAAATTGCGATGACAGCACCTGTAACTGCAGAACCAGTATCTAGAAAAATTGCAATGACAGCCCCAGTCACAGCAGAACCACTGTCATCTGAAGCGACCATGCAATCCGCCAAAAAATGGCGTATTCACTTTGTGATGCCAAGCCAATTCACGTTGGCTAATATTCCTAAACCTAAAAATGAGGCTGTCACCTTACGAGAGGTCCCATCCAAGTTGCTCCTTGTTCACTCTTATTCAGGGTTTAATAACCTTACGCGGGTTCAAGCAAAAACAGATGAAACGCTCGAATGGGCAAATCGCAAGGCTTTAAAAGTCTTAGGCCCACCTCAACTCTCGCGCTATGACCCTCCCTGGACATTGCCCATGTTTAGACGTAATGAAATCATGGTCGAAGTGGCAGCGCCTTAAGTTTCGCGTTAAATTTATTTATAAAGTCTCGCAGGTCACGAGTTACTGACCAAGGTTCTAACAAATTTAAGCGGGTTTACCCGCGTACAGTCTTACAACCAGCTACCTTGCATTAAGCGCATACTAAAGCAAAAAATGATAAAACCCTCTAACATAAACAGTAATCTCCATGGTGTTTGGATTGATGCACTGGTTCCGCTAAATGCAGAATTGAATATTGACGAAGTGCGGTTGGTTTCACACCTAAGAAATTTAAGCGCTAAAGGATTTGAAAAATTTGTAATCTTTGGCTACGGAGGTGAAGGCGCTTCATTTTCAATTCAAGAAAAATTATCCACGTTGAAGCGCGTGATAGCTGAAGGTGTTGAACCCGGAAATATATGCATGGGGGTCAGCACATCCGCTTTGCTAGACGGGGTGTCACTGATACGCCAATCACATGACAAGGGTGTCAAACGATTTTTGATTTGCCCTCCCCTGCATTACCAATCCTTGGTAAGCGGAGGCGCTACAGACTATTTTGAACAATTGATTCACAAAGTAGGACCCATAGATTGGCAGCTTTATATTCACCAATTAGGCGGTAGTGCCGATTTACCAGAGGCATCTTTAGCAGAGTTATTCCAGAACCATTCTGAAATTTTTTCAGGCATAGTTGACCAAGATAGTCACATTAACCACACCATGGATTTGATGAAATCATTTAGCGGAAGGGTTCAAGTTATACCTACCCACGAGCCTAATTTCAAAGGTCTCAAACCCCAAACCGTTGTTTCAGTGATGGCCAACTTCATACCGAATGTCCTAAAACACGTCTTGGCAAACGATATGCCTCTCCAAGCCACCAAAACTGCTGGTATGAAAATCAGATTGCCTGATGAGCGCGTGCTGGAGTTGGAAAAGTTTTTAGCAGACTACCCAGTCATCGCGGCTATGAAACTAATGATGGCCCAACACCATCGTCAAGAGGAGTGGGAGTTTGTCCGACCTCCCCAAGCCCGCTTAGGAAAAGAGACCAAGGAATTACTAATGAAAGCATTTAAGACGTTCAATCTTGCAGCCAACGAATAAAAAAATTAGAAGCCAACTGTGAACTTCGAAAATACTTGGTATCTCATTCAACGACAAGGTCGTCACGGGGTGATGTCGCATGCCGACTTTTCCAAACTCAAGGAGGATGAATACATCATGCTCGAGAATTTTCCAACACAACGCGCCGCCTTGGCCGAGTACCAACGCTTAGTTAAATTAGATATTGCCGACGCTAAATCAAAATTAGAAAAGAAGCTGTAACAGAAATCAATTTGGGTCTATGTAAACACCACTTGTATTTCTTTTAAAAAAGAATAGACTGATCACTTCGATATTAAATCTCGAAAGGATTTAATGAAAAATATTTTGAAACTTTCACATATATTTTTTCTAAAAATATCTGATCGCATATCTTCAATGCTTTACGTGCCAAGTCAGACGGGCTCACACAGCGTCGGAGAACAATATATGGGTGACATAGCTAGCACTTATGTTGAGCACAAGAATTTCCCTGAGGCGGCACGCTCACCATTTAGAGGTATCGTATTGTCCAAGCGGTAGGCGCTGATAAATTCAAGACAATTCCTAAAGAAAATACCATTTCATGCCGATCTTGTAGGGATGAAAGCTCAACAATTTATTGAATTTGCTAACGATTTTGCAAAAGCTAGTGCTAAAACAGCTAGCGATGAAATTCAGCAAACCTACCAGGACAACTTAGATTACCTTGCGCGTCCGGGCGATCAGGTTGTCGTGATTAGAAAACCTTGGCCGATTGGCCACTGGGGTATGGTCATAGCGTTTCGTGAATATAACCCCTGCTATTTCCGCGTAGAGGTTGAAGTAGGTGGCAAGCACTTACAAATTCCAGCGCATGCGTTGGCTCGTCAGGTTGGAGCTATTGACTGCGAAAAGGCCGAACTTAAATATATATATCTACTGATGAAGATTAACGGTCTGACGGTGGTAAAAAACAGTCGCTTTCCATTTTCCAGCCAGCGTTAAGCTTTTCTTAACTGCTATTTATATCGTTGCAGCCTCATACCTAAATGAGCTTGATTGGCAAATTGATTTGCCTATTCTTTTACTTTTGCATCACCGTGTCTTAAATAAAAATCAACTAGATGCAATAAACCTGAAATAAAAAGACAAGCGATTGAGAAAATGGATATAGATTCGTCAGCAGAGAATCGAAAAGCCAAGATCAATAAAAACCCTGGCGCCATCGCAAAATTCAATGCTAAAAAATTGGGTCCCTGTTGAGTCCGCTTAAAACGAAAATTAAGGTACGCCCATTCCAATAGGAAGATGAAGATAACTAAGTCAAGCA
>Ga0114964_10003443_pt1 | contig 10689 bp, 8 predicted proteins | sample C_131016_MF_Meta_FD_92638 | JGI IMG/M metagenome (GOLD analysis project Ga0114964, IMG submission 92638) | Freshwater microbial communities from Lake Croche, Canada to study carbon cycling - C_131016_MF_MetaG | ecosystem: Environmental > Aquatic > Freshwater > Lake | place: Lake Croche, Canada... | reverse complement strand
TGATATCCGGCGTCTGGTTCATCAGGCGGCAAGCCTCCTTCCGCGACGGTCAAAGAAGCTCCGTAGGACCGGGAGGTAATCGGCGTCCGTGCGGAGTTGCACGGTGTCGACACCGCGCGATCCAAAGACCGTTCCGAGCTCCTTGAAGCGCTCTCCGACAAGCCGGGCATAGTTCCCCGTGATGGCGCGGCGTGATGTGTCGACCTCGATCTGTTCACCTGTCTCGGGATCTTCCAGCAGGATCACCCCGACATCGGGCAGCGCCTCCTCGGCCGGATCGATCACCGTGAGGGCGACCATGTCGTGACGCTTCGCTGAGACGGTGAGCGGTCGTGAGAAATCTCCCGTGAGGAAATCGGAGATCACGAAGACCACGGCGCGGCGGGTCACCACCTTGTTCATATAATCCAAAGCGCCCGCCAGATCGGTGCCGCGTCCCTGCGGCGAGAAATAGAGCATCTCGCGGATGAGACGCAGGATGTGATGGCGTCCCTTCTTGGGCGGAATGAAGAGCTCGACCCGGTCGCTGAAGAGCAGTAGGCCGACCTTGTCGTTGTTGTGGATGGCGCTGAAGGCCAGGATCGCCGCCACCTCGGCCGCCATCTCGCGCTTGCTCTCCTCCACGCTCCCGAAATCCCCGGAGGCACTGACATCAAGCACGATCATCACCGTCATCTCCCGCTCCTCGGTGAACTTCTTGATATAGGGCTCCCCGGTGCGGGCGGTGACGTTCCAGTCGATGGCGCGGATCTCGTCGCCCGGCGTGTAGGGGCGGACCTCCTCGAAGTTCATCCCGCGTCCCTTGAAGACGCTCAGGTACTGTCCCGCGAACGAAGACTCGACAAGGCGGCGCGTGCGCAGCTCGAGGCGGCGGATCTTGCGGAGAATCTCGCGGGTATCGTTCATCGGTGCTTCGGAGCGCGTTCTCCCGGGGCGGGGATTCCAAACCCCGGGCTGAAGCTTAGGGAACCGGGAGCCCCTCGAAGACGCGCCTGACGATCTCCTCAGAGGAGATCGACTCGGCCTCGGCCTCGTAACTCACTGCGACGCGGTGGCGGAGGACCTGGGTGCCGACCGACTTCACGTCGTGCGGGGTGACATAGCCGCGCCCGTTGAGGAACGCGTGGGCCTTGGCCGCAAGCGTCAGGTAGATCGTGGCGCGGGGCGAGGCGCCGTAGCGGATCAGGCCGTCGAGCTTGAGGTTGTAGTTGGCCGGTTCGCGCGTCGCCCAGACCAGGTCGACGATGTAGTCCTTCACCCGGTCGTCAACATAGATCGCGTTCACCACGGTGCGGGCCTCGAGGATCTGTTCCTTGCTCACGAGGGGGTCGACATGGAGTTTCGGCGAGGAGGTCGCCATCGCGTCGAGGATGGAGCGCTCCTCGCTGCGGGTCGGGTAGCCGACCACCACCTTGAGCATGAAGCGGTCGAGTTGGGCCTCGGGAAGCGGGTAGGTTCCCTCCTGCTCGAGAGGGTTCTGGGTGGCGAGGACGAGAAAGGGATCGGGGAGTTTGAAAGTCTCGTCACTGATCGTCACCTGACGCTCCTGCATCGCCTCGAGTAGGGCGCTCTGGACCTTGGCGGGGGCGCGGTTGATCTCGTCGGCCAGGATCAGGTTGGCGAAGATGGGGCCCTTGCGGGTGGTGAAGACCCCCTCGCGAGGATTGTAGATCAGGGTGCCGACCAGATCGGCAGGGAGGAGGTCCGGAGTGAACTGGATACGGGCGAAATCCGCATGGATGCAAGAGGAGAGGGTGCGGACGGTGAGGGTCTTGGCGAGACCGGGGACACCCTCGAGGAGGACGTGACCGTTGCCGAGGAGGCCGATCAGGAGGCTGCGGACGAGCCCCTGCTGGCCGACCACGACGCGGCTCATTTCCTGGGTGAGCGGCTTGACCCAGGTGTTGGTCTCCTGGACGCGGCGATCGAGTTCTTGGACGGATGGGTTCATAAAGTCGGTTGGAGTGTGTTGCTTGGAGTGATTCGTGGTGCCCGCTCAGTTCAGCGGGGCGGATGTGTCACTAAGCGACCGCAGATTTTCAGACAAGCCGGAAGCGAGGGCGTTCAATTTTTTGTCTTCGTTTCGGGAAAAGCTAACTCCTGACAACCTGATCGCGCAGGAGCAGTGCACGGTCGCGAACCCCGCCCCCTTCCCCCAGAAGCGTCATGTGACCCATCTTCCGACCCGGTTTCGCGCCGTTCTTTCCGTAGAGGTGGAGAAAGAGTCCCGGCTCTCGGAGGAGGAGCGCCCAGTCGGGCTCCCCACCGCTCCAGAGATCACCGAGAAGGTTCACCATCACGCCGGGTGTGCGGAGTCCCGCGGGGCCGAGCGGCAGGCCGCAGACCGCGCGGACATGCTGGGCAAACTGGCTCGTCATCGCGGTCTCGAGGGTGTGGTGGCCGGAGTTATGGGGACGCGGGGCGAGTTCATTGACGATCATTGATCCGTCAGCGAGCACGAAGAACTCCGCCGTGATCAGGCCGATCACGCCGAGCTTCTCCGCGATGGCGGTGGCGACATCGACGGCCTTTCTGGATCCCGCCTCATCGAGCGGTGCGGGGGCGACCGTGACGTCGAGGATACCGTTACGGTGTACATTCGCTTGCACCGGGAAGCAGAGCGACTCCCCCGTGACCGAACGGGCGCAGATGACAGAGGCCTCGGAGGAGAAAGAGATCCTCTGTTCCAGCACCGCGCGGGGTGCGCCGAGCATGGCCCAGATGACCTCCGTGTCATCGCCGGGAGCGAGGCTGATCTGACCCTTCCCGTCGTAGCCGAGGGCGGCGGTCTTCAGAATCGAGGGGGCGTTGAGCTCCGCGATCCCGGTGGCAAGCTCAGAGGCCGAGGTGATCACTCGGAAGGGGGCGACGGGAAAGCTGTTGCTCTTGAGAAATTCCTTTTCCAGCACCCGGTCCTGACAGATGCGAACCACGGAAGAAGAGGGACGCACGGGAACCTTGGTCTCGAGGAACTCCAGCACATCGACCGGGATGTTCTCGAACTCCACGGTCACCACATCGACGTTCAGGGCAAAGCGGCCGAGCGCTTTCCGGTCATCGAAGGGGGCCACGATCGTCAGATCGGCACAAGAGGAGGCGGGGCCATCTTTGGTCTTGTCGAAGATCACGACGCTGTAGCCCATGCTCTTGGCAGCCATGGCCGACATCCGGCCGAGTTGACCGCTGCCGAGGATGCCGATGGTCGCCCCGGGAAGGAAGACCCGGTCGGATGCCCCAGGGGGCATTTTCCCTTCCGGAGCCGCCGCTGCCCCGCTACTCTTATCGCCTTCGGTTTTTCTCATGGATCGTCTGCTCTATCTTCTGGCTCTTTCGGTGGTGACCCTGATCCGGTTGCTTCCCATCACGTTCTGTTTCGTGCTGGGTCAGGCAATCGGGTTACTGGTCTGGGCGATTCTGCCCGGCTACCGCCGACTCTCCAAACAGAATCTCCGCATTGCCTTCGGCCCCTCCCTGACCAGACGGAAGGCCTCCCTGATCACCCTGCGGCATTTCCTCAATCTCGGGGCCAACATCCTCTGCTCGGTGAAGATCCCTGCCCTGAGCGAGAAGAAGCTCCGTTCCCGGCTCACCTTCGACCAGGGGCAGAACTGGGAGGATTGGATCGTCGGGAAGAAAGCCGGTGCCCGAGGCACCGTCGCCGCCCTGAGCCATTTCGGAAACTGGGAGATCAACGCCCAGATCGCCGAGTTCGTGAAGCCCCGCCGCGCGGGATGCGTCTACCAGGCGATCCGCAACCCCCTCATGGACGATCTGGTCAACCGCGACCGCCGCAGTCGCGGGGTGGCTACCTTCGACCGCAAGAGGGAGATGAAAGGTGCGGCCGACATGCTGAAGGAGGGGGGGGTTGTCGGCGTCCTGATCGATCAACATGCCGGCCCGGCCGGAATCTGGATGCCCCTCTTCGGCAAACTCGCCGCAACCTCGCCGCTCGCGGCCAGCCTTGCCCAGCGCACCGGCTCCCTGCTCGCCATGGTGAGCGTGCGCACCACCGGCCTCGCCCGCTGGCAGATCCACACAAGTGACCCGGTGCCGACCGAGGATCGCGATCTTGCCGAGATCACGATGGATCTCAACCACCTGCTCGAATCGGAGATCCGTCACTCCCCGAGCGATTGGTTCTGGGTTCACAACCGTTGGAAGAATTTCCAACCGGACTTCCTTCTTCAGCACATCAAGCGCGGCGTTCACCTGCCTGCCGGCACCGATCCCGCGCAGCTTCAACCGTACCGTCTGCTTGTCCGCTCTCCGAACTGGCTCGGAGATGCCTGCATGGCGGTTCCCGCGATTCAGGCGATGAAGCTTGGGAGGCCCGACCTACATCTCACCATCCTCTCACCCGCCAAGCTTGCCACCGTCTGGCGTGAAGTGGCCGCCGTCGATGCCATCATCGAAATCCCCCCCGACTCCTCCCCATGGAGCGTCGCTTCCCGGATCAAAAAATCCGGTACCTATGATGTCGCCCTCCTGCTTCCCAACTCCTGGCGCAGCGCCCTGGAAGTCTGGCTCGCGGGAATACCCGTCCGCCTCGGCCTGCAGAGCCATCGGGCCAACCGGCTACTCAGTCGGATCATCTCCATGCCGCGTCGCCTTCATCCGGTCACCCACCAGACAGAGGAGCTACTCTCGATGGTGCGTCGTATCGGCGGTCCGGAAATAAGCTTTCCGATCCAGCGCCCCCGCCCCTCTCCCAAGGGCCCGATCCGCATTGCACTCTGCCCCGGAGCCGAGTATGGCCCGGCGAAGCGTTGGCCGATCGAGCGCTACCGATCTTTCATGGATCGGATCGCGCGGGATCACGACCTCACCTGGGTCATCGTCGGCACGGCAAAAGAAGCCCCTCTGGGAGAACAATTGGCGCGGAACTTCAATGGCAAGGTGGAGAACCTCTGCGGGATGACCTCGCTTCCGGAACTCATCACGGAACTGAAGGGTTGCACCCTGCTCCTCACCAACGACACCGGCACCATGCATCTGGCCGATCTGCTCGGCGTCCCGGTCGTCGCTATCTTCGGCTCGACCGAGCCCGCCCTGACCGCCCCCTCTGGTGTCACCACACCGCCGCACCGGATCCTCCGCCGCAAGGTCGAGTGCAGTCCCTGCTATCTCCGGGAGTGCCCCATCGACTTCCGCTGCATGAACGAGATCACCGTGGAGATGGTCACGGCGGCCGTCACGGAATCGCTGCAAGCGATTCATCCAGGAGTTTAGACTGAAGACTGTTAGGCTGTTAGGTCAGAACTTCCTTACCAAGCGATTCTCCATTTCCGAAAATCATCTTTCCGACCCCCTGTAACCCATTACCGATTACCTATCCCCTTTTTCCCATGCTCAGCATTCGCAAACTTAAGAAAACCATCGGCGGGCGCACCCTCTTCGAGGAGGCCGACATGCAGGTCAACTATGGCGAGCGCGTCGCCCTTGTGGGACCGAACGGCGCCGGAAAGTCGACCCTCTTCTCCCTGCTTCTCAAGAAGGACGAGGCCGATGCCGGAAGCATCGAGCGCGACGAGTGGACCATGATCGGCCACCTCGCCCAGGAGGGTGAGGCCACCGGCGAGGAGACCGTCCTTGATGTCGCCACCGGGAGGGTTGGAGAAATTCCCGCACTGGAGAAGCGGCTCCACGAACTCGAGCAGGCCGGCACCGTTGACACCCCTGAGTACAGCGAAGCCTCCGCCAAGCACGCCGCCCTAAGCGATCCCAAGGTCGAGGCCAAGGCGAAGAAGATCCTCGTCGGACTCGGTTACAAGCAGGAGGACTTCGAGAGGAAAGCCAAGGAACTGAGCGGCGGATGGGTCATGCGCGCTCACCTCGCCCGTCTGCTCGTGATGGAGCCCGACCTCCTCCTGCTCGACGAACCGACCAACCACCTCGACCTCGTCTCGCTCCTCTGGCTCCAGAACTATCTCAAGACCTACTCCGGCGCCGTGCTCCTGATTTCGCACGACCGCCAGTTCATGGACGAAATCATCCAGACCGTCTACGAGATCGCCGACGGACGCCTGCATTCCTACTCGGGCAACTACACCGCCTTTCTTGAGGAACGTGATGCTCGCTACGAGCGGCAGAATGCCGCCTACAAGAACCAGCAGAAGGAGATCGCCTCCTTGCGCGAGTTCTATGACCGCTTCCGCCAGGTTGCCTCGAAGGCCTCCCAAGCCATGAGCAAGCTCAAGCAGATCGAGCGGATGGAGTTGATCGAGAAACCCGAGGCTCCCCGCAAGCCGTTCCGCTTCCAGATTCCCCAGCCACCGCGCGGCGGTCAGCGCTCCATCATCCTGGAAGGAATTCACATGGCCTATCCGACCACCCACGGCGAGCGTAAGGTCTACTCCGGACTCGATCTCACGATCGAGCGCGGTGAGCGGACCGTCCTCGTCGGCCCGAACGGTGCTGGGAAATCAACCCTGCTCAAGATCCTCGCTGGAGTGCTCGAGTTCCAGCAAGGGAAGCGCACCGAGGGGCCGAATGCGAAGATTGGCTACTTCAGCCAGCACCGTGCCGCCACGCTCGACGCCAACAAGTCGATCCTCGAAGAGGTCAGGGCTAGCAACGGCGAACTCTCCGAGAATGATGCCCGGGGGATTCTCGGTTCCTTCCTCTTCCGCAAGGATGATATCTTCAAGAAGACCTCGGTCCTGAGCGGCGGCGAGAAGACCCGACTCAACCTGGTGAAGTTTCTCGTCGATCCGCCGAATCTCCTCCTGATGGACGAGCCGACCACCCACCTCGACATCCACACCGTCGAGTCACTCATCCTCGCGCTCGGTAACTACGAGGGAACGCTCGTCTTCATCAGCCACGACGTCCATTTCATCCGCAAACTCGCCACGAAGGTCCTCCACGTGAAGGAAGGCAAAGTCACCACCCACCTCGGCGGCTATGATGATTTCTTGGAACGCGTGGGAGCACTAGGCAACGAACGCGAAGCGCTTACCGCCTGAAAGGCGGGAGGTGTTTAGCGGTTTAGGCTGTAGGCGGGTAGGTCTGCCACAGAAACCCGGAGCGCTTTCTAAGCAAGTGCCTCTTTGATTCCACGAACTACTTCCGCAATTTCGTCTTGGGTAAGTCCGGGGAAGATTGGAAGTGCGAGACTCTCCTTTGCGGCCTGCTCGCTGACGGGGAAGTCACCGGCATTATGGCCGAGGTAGGCAAAGCACTCCTGCAGGTGGAGCGGGACGGGGTAGTAGATCGCGCAGCCGATCTTCTGCTCGGTGAGCCGTGCCATGACGGCATCCCTATTCGGCACACGGATCACATACTGGTGAAAGATGTGATGGTCACGCAGACCCGAGGAGGCAAATGGTTCCGCGGGGAGGGTCACCCGGTCGAGGAGTCCGGCCGAGGTGAAGGCTTCCCTGTAGGTCGCGGCATTGGCGCGGCGCGTGGCGTTCCATCCGTCGAGAAAGGGGAGTTTCGCACGGAGGACCGCCGCCTGGATCGCGTCGATGCGGAAGTTTCCGCCGACCACCTTGTGGTAGTAGCGCTGCTCCATGCCGTGGTTGCGGATGCGCTTGAGTTTCTCAGCCATCTCCGCGTCGAGGCAGAGAGCGACGCCGGCATCGCCGGCCGCACCGAGATTCTTGCTCGGATAGAAGCTGACATAGGAGGTGGGGGCGATGATGCCGGCGGTCTTTGTTCCTGACTTGGAGGGATACTTGGCACCGAGGATTTGGGCCGCATCCTCGAGAATCTCGACACCGTATTCCGCGGCCACGGCACCGATTCCGTCCATGTCACAGCAGGCGCCGAAGAGATGGATCGGCACGATGAGCCGGATGCGGTTGCCCTTCGGGGAGCGGAGAAATCCGTCCGGGCCGCGCTTCAGGGAGGCCAGCAGGGCGCGCAGGCTTGCCGGATCCATCATGAAGGTGGCCGGATCGATGTCGCAGAAGAGGATCTCGGCACCGGTGCGATGGATGCACCCGGCGGTGGCGAAGAAGGTGTAGGGCGTCGAGATGACGGCATCACCCGCGCCGATCTCCATGGCCATCAGGAGGGCGAGTTGGGCATCGGTCCCCGAGGACATCCCGACGGCATGGCCGCCGCCAAGATATTTTGCCAAATCACTCTCAAAGGCCTCGACCTCGCTCCCGAGGATGTAGCCGCGGTGACCGAGCACGCGCAGGGTCGCCTCGCGAACAGCATCGTCGACCTCCGGGCCGAGACGGCTCAGGTCAAAGAGAGGAACGGACACGCGGAAAGACGGGGAGGAAGCCCGCTATTACTTCACGATGCCGAACTCGGCACGGCGGTTTTTGGCCCAGGCGGCCTCGTTGCTGGCAGAATCCACAGGCATCTCCGAGCCGAAGCTGACGGTCTGGACGTTGTTGGCCTTCATTCCCTTCGCGATCAAAGCCTCGCGGACGGCGAGGGCGCGCTTCTCACCGAGGCTGCGGTTGTATTCCTGGGTGCCGCGCTCGTCGGTGAATCCGGCGACGATGACGGTCTTGCCGGTTCCCTTGAGGGCGGTGGCGACGGCCTCGACCTTCGACTCCTGGTCGGGAGCGACGGAGGAACTGTCGTAGCCGAACTGGACGGGAGCATACTGTCCCCGCTGGACATTGGAGCCGAGGAAGTTGGCTCCCTCGGCGCGCTCACCGAGCGGCGTGCCGCTCACGTAGTCACCGTCGACGCCGGCGTACTGCTTGCCTTTCTTGTGGGCACAGCCGGCTAGGGCGAGGATCAAGGTCAGGGAGAGGATGGCAACATGATGGAATCGCATGGCTCTATAGAGTGACAAAGCAGCGGAAAGATCAAGCCCTGCCGAGGGCAGGCCCCGCGGGAATGCTTACCGAGAAGGCTTGGGCCCCGCCGAGGGAGACTCCGTGGGGCTTGGTTTCGGAGAGCGATGCTTCGCCCTCGGAGAGGGGGTCGGGGTCGGGACGGGAACCTCTTCATTGCTTCCCGGAAGGGTCAGCGCCAACAACTCCTCGGCCGCCGTACAGGAGCGGGCGGAGACAATGCCATTGACGGCCTTTCCGTCGCCGGAGGTGAAGCCGTCGTAGTTGTTGATGCTGGAGACCTGGGCCACGACATTCCCCGCCGCATCGGTCACCGCACCGCCGCTTGATCCCGGACAATACTCGGCGGTCACCTCGACATGGAGCGAGGGCTGATGCTTCTCGTCCCAGCGGTCGCGGCTGATCCGCGCGACCTGACCCGAGGTGAACATGTAGGAGAATCCGTCCGGGTGACTCATGCACCAGATCGGCTCGCCGGGGCGGACGCCGGGACGAATCGGAAGTGACGGCAAGTCGAGGCCCGGAACGCTGATGAGGCAGGTGTCGGCGCGATCGCTCGCCGCGATCACTCCGGTCACCGGAAAGACCTTCCCATCCTCGGTGACCGCCACGGCCTGCGCCTCGCGCATGAGGGTCGGGTCGACCGTCATGACATGGAGCGAGGTGGAGAAGACTCCGGGCGCCACGGCGAAGGCGGTCGCGCCGATCATGAAGCGCCACTTCTTCGACTTCGGCTCCTGGTAACGCAATCCCAGCGCCACCGTGCTCCGCTGAAGCATCTCCGCTAATTCGGTCGGCACGAGGGATTTTGCCGCCACGGGGGCAACCGAAATCCCGGGATGGGTCGCGGGGACGCGCTTCGCGATCTCTGTGTAGTTGACGAGCTTCCCCTCCTTGGCGAGCGCCTCGGTCTTCTTGCCCGACTCCGCCTCGAAGAGTTCGTCATCGATTATGTGGCGCGGATCGGCGGCAAGGGCAGGCACCGGGGAATTCGACTCCTGCGCGACGACGCTCGCGCAGAGCAGGAGAACGGGGAGGAGCTTTTTCACACAGCTCCTCAGTCGACCAGTTCGTACCAGTTGTTGCGGCGGCGGGGTGTGTATCCGGCTTCGCGGATGAGCGTCTCGATCTCCTGCGACTCCAGGCGGAAGCTCGTCCCCGCCTTGCTGACGACATTCTCCTCCATCATGACGCTGCCGAAGTCGTTTGCACCGTAGCGGAGGGCGACCTGGCCGATCTTCGGCCCCTGCGTCACCCAGGAGCTCTGCACGTTCACAATGTTGTCGAGGAAGATGCGTGAGAGGGCCTGCATCCGGAGATACTCGGCGGAGCCGACCGGCTCGGCGCGGAGTTTGGTGTTCTCGGGTTGGAAGGTCCAGCAGATGAAGGCGGTGAAGCCTCCCGTCTCGTCCTGCTGGCGGCGCAGGCGGCCGAGGTGCTCGATCCGCTCCTCGAGCGTCTCGACATGGCCAAACATCATCGTGGCACTGGAGTTCAGACCCATCCCGTGGGCGATCTCCATCACCTTGAGCCACTGGTCGCTGTTGGCCTTGAGCGGGGCGATCCGGTTGCGAACGCGGTCGACAAGGATCTCGCCGCCGCCGCCGGGGATCGAGCCGAGGCCCGCTTCCTTGAAACGGCGGATCACCTCCTCGAGCGGCATCTTGAACACCTCGGCGAAATGATTGAACTCCGGTGGACTGAAGCCGTGGATATTCACGTGCGGATATTTCTCCCGGATGTGGGAGAGCAGGTCGGTGTACCAGTCGATCGTGAGCGAGGGATAGTGCCCCCCCTGCATCAGGATCTGGATCCCGCCCACGGCCGTGAGTTCATCGAGCTTCTGGTCGATCTCGTCGAAGGTGATGACATAGCTGTCGGCATCCTTCTCGGTCCGGTAAAAGGCGCAGAACTTGCAGTAGAC
>Ga0114964_10003442_pt1 | contig 10691 bp, 4 predicted proteins | sample C_131016_MF_Meta_FD_92638 | JGI IMG/M metagenome (GOLD analysis project Ga0114964, IMG submission 92638) | Freshwater microbial communities from Lake Croche, Canada to study carbon cycling - C_131016_MF_MetaG | ecosystem: Environmental > Aquatic > Freshwater > Lake | place: Lake Croche, Canada... | reverse complement strand
CGATGCCTTGAGAAGGATGTCTCCGGCGACATCAAGACTTCCTCCTCCCCTGATCTCGCCCGGCAACGGACCGCCGGAGGCATCTAGGGTGACTTTTCCCACATGAATGAAAAGGGCGTTGCCGACATCGATGGCCCCAGCTGACACCCTGATGCCCGTGGTTCTGTTTCCCGTTGTCGGAGCGACGCCGAGCCCCAAAAGAGTCGGGGTTTGATCCACATCGTAGGGTCCGGCCACCGCCGTGCCGATCGCTACGTAAGGAGCCTTGAAAACGACTTCAGCCGTCTGTGATCCGTCCTCGCTGATCATCCCACTCGTTCCGAGGATTATCTTGGACGGGAGAGAGAGGGATAGATCTCCGTCGATCCGGATGTTCCCCCCCAAGGTCAGCGAATCGAAGCCCCGGCCAGAAGCCGGATGCGATTCCAGATACCGGAGGAGCACCGGTTTCGAGTTCACGAAATCTCCGATCTTGAGGTCATTCATTCCGAGAAGGGCATCCTGGAGGGCGAGATAGCCATGATCTGAGGAAGGTTGAGTGAAGGAGCTGTGGGAGAGGGCCACCTCGAGCGACACGGCGCTGATTTTTTGGACGGCGGAAATCAAGGTAGGATCCCCGGCAAAGAATGGGGACGAAACCTGGACGCTCAAGGATCCGCCGGCTGCCGTCGGCCCTCCCCCTCCTCCAAGGAGGAATGCGGCCGTCCTCAAAAACTGTGCTCCGGAGAGCGTAATCGATCCGCCATTGCTGACCATGTCGGTCACTGCACGGAAATCGGTGAAAGAGGAGGCTCCACGGAAGTAGAGCGATCCCTTGGCACCCGAGACATCGACGATCGAACCCTGCTGAAGGTCAAGGTTCCCTGATAAAGCAACGCTTCCCCCGGGAAGAAGGGACCCGATTTTCCTCCCCGTGCCCATTGGGTCGGGAATGGTGACAAGAGCCCCTCCGGCCTCGACCCTAGCACTTGATCGGAGCGTCACGGTGGGGAATGCCTTCTCGGGGAAATTTCCAAACCCCCAATTGTCAGGATGCTTGGATGCCCCGGAGAGCCTGATCACCCCTCCGGGAACGAGGATCTCCCCGTCAATTTCGGTCACGTTGCCGTTGACCTTCAGCGACCCCGCAGAGACGGAGGGCACGGTCGCTTTGGTGCCGGAGAGGGAGAGCATGGGGGCCAAATGAATCACCGAGCCTTGTTCCAGAATCACCTCTCCGCGGATGATGTAGGGATTTCTGAGTGCGTCTGTACTTTCGACCCCTGGCGAGAGCAGGCTCAGGGAAACATTCGGACTCATCCCAGAGGGGGCCGTCCAATACGAACGCTCCCCCCTGCCATTCAGGAGGAAATTGTGCACGACGGGAGCCAAGATTTCCCCGGAGGAAAGCAGCACCCCCGGGAACTCCATATATCCGTCTGGATCGCTTCCTGATACGCCCGGCAGAGCCAAGGGATTGTCGCCGACATTGAGACCCCACCCCGTCAGGTTGAAGACGGAGAAGCCGTGATCTTCGAAAAATCCGTTATCTAGCCGCAGCAGCTTATGAGAATCGATGAGGCTTTTGTATTTGGCCTCTCCGAGTAGACCCGCGACGAGGGGATCGGTGCCATCGCCACCGATCTGGATGGAGGAGGTCTGCAATGTGATAGAGCCGGGGCGGGCTCCCAGTCCGGCGAATCCCGAGAGAGCCGCATGGAGATCAAGGGATCCATCGTGCATCGTGGTGATGGTGAGATCCCTCCCCGCGGAAATCGTCAGTCCCCCCGCCTTGCCGTAGACGGGGGCGGAGCCCGGGGATTTGACCAAGGCTCCCCCTGAGACATCCATCGAGCCACCTAGATCGAGGACATACCCGCTGATCGCGATCCCTCCACCTTGGGTCACGACCGGCGGATAACTGGAGACATCACTACGGACAACCAAGCCTGCCGTGGTGAGCAGGGCACTCTCCCCGGTGAGGATTTGCCCCGGCACAAGGCCGCCGACGGAAGAGCGGATGATGACTGTCTTTCCAGCCTGAACATCCCCCTCCTGAAGGAAAGTGTAGAGATATGCCGAGAGGGCGATAGATCCCCCTGGGGCGACGATACCCCCCTCGATATCGATCGAGGAGGCAGCTAGGGAGACACCGCCGAGAGGCCCGGGGCTTACGGCAAGCGTGGTAGTCGCGGGAAGTGATATCGATCCGTCATGGTTATTGATGCTCAGGTTGCCAAACCCCTCCATGCGCACGGAATCCGTGCCGCCCTTTTTGAGCAGCAGATAGCCCCTGGCGGAAGCATCGGTTCCTATGACAAGATCGGGCGGTGAAGCGGTGCCCCCGGATCCATCGCGGAATTCCAGATCGAGCCTGGAAGGTGCCGGCAACAAGCTTTGTGTGGGTGAGATCCGCAGTTGCCTGTATCCGGTGACCACCACCCCCTCCATTCCCGCACTATCCAACGTCATGGAGGGTGCCTGAATCGTTATGCGCCCGCCGTCGCCGCCGCTAAAGTAGGGGAGATCGATGACAGTCCTTCCTAACGGGGAAATCCGGGAGTAGACCTGATCGGGCGTGGCTTGGGAAATGTCAATCAGGCGTCCGTCAGAGGTCTGCAAAAGGGAGGTTTTAAAGGTTCCCCCGGAGTAATGTTCCCAACCGCCGGAAACATCAATCAGTGCCTCCCGGCCGAGGTCCACTAATCCGCCGGCCTGAATGGAGATGCTTCCACCGGATGTGGTAAGTTCCGCCGCCGAGCGCTGGATCAGTCCGACATAACCAGTGATGTTGCCGAGCGGGGTTCCCTCCCAGAAGAGCCCGTTGAAGGTTCCCGACTGCCTGATATCCACGGTGATATCCTTGCCGCGAATCGGGCTGTTCTGCTGGAGGGGGCTGTTGGCCAATTCGGGTCCTCGGAGCTGCACGGTGAGGAAATTCTGAGCACTGTCAACCTCGACCCCAGTGGATCCGGCCGCGCTCACCACAGCCCCTGGGCCGATGGTGACATTCCCGGGGAGGGCCGGCCCTACTGCCATTAACTGAAGAGAACAATAGGCCTGGACGGGATTCCGATAGAAATTCCCGGCCGTGATGCTGATACCCGAGGAGAGGGCGGAAAGAACGTTGGGGGCCGCCTCGCTTTGGAATCGGGAGGGTTGGGTCATGTCGTAGACCGGAGAGGCACCGGAGGCGATCGAAGGCACATCGGCGCCGGGGGCGAGGATCATTGAGTTGGCACCCAGGGCGACGGAATTTCCAATAATGCTAACGATGGAAGGAAGAGGAAGGGAAGAGCCGATCACTTTGTCGGAAGGAGAGGCGTCGGGAAGGATCCTGATCACGCTCCCCGGTGCAAGGGAAACCGTCCCAGTAGTTCCACCAGGCAGGGAATTGTCGTAGCAATAGGCATCCTTGGTCAGAACCGCGTTGTACGAGGAGAGCAGATCCACGCGGCCGTTGAGTGAGACAGAGGTGATGCTGTCGATCGCGGCGGGATAAACGGGTGGGAGGGCACCAGACACCCATGGGGTGCCATCGGCATTGAGGCCTCCAAGGGAGACGGATTTCCCGGCCATGGCCAGATCCCCCAGGGGAACATTGATCTCACCATTGTTGACCACCGAACCGATCGTCGCTCCGGCGCGATCCGTCGTCATCCCGTAGGCGTCGGCAACCCTGCCAACATAGATGTCAAGACCTCGGAGGCTCGGATCAGGGGCATTCGCAGTCGAGGCGTGCGGGTTGGCGCCGATCTGGAATCCGGCGGCCAGGATCGACTGGCCATTCGGGGTCGAGATGGATCCATTATTCACGACGCTGGATCCGACGAGCATGACCCTTCCTCCCACGTTGTCAGAACTCACAGGCGAGGAGAGGCTGGCACCTGCCTCCACCAGCACCTGCCCCACATTGCCGGCGGCGATTCTGCCGGAGAGGGACGAGCCGGCGGCGATCTTGGCCGTGACCCCTTTGGAAAGGGTTACCACGTCGTAACCTCCATGATCCCGGTTCACGGAAACCACTGTAGAGCTGGACGCGATACCCGTCCCGATGACCGAGTCACCGGGGCGATATCCGCTTCCGGCATCAACACGGATCACCTTTCCTCCGACGGAGACCTCGGACTGAACCACGGACGTCAAGGGATCGTAATTGTCGGGAAAAGAATTCTTGGACTGAACCAAGGGGAGCGCTGTGAAAAGAAACTGGAATCCGGGGTTGTTCTGCAGCCCCTGAGCACTGATACCCCTGAGCGAATCCCCCGCTAGGGAAGAATTTAGGGGAAGCGTTGAAGCCACGAGCGCATGAGTGTTCACCACGGAGCCGTTGTGGAAGAGGATTCCGTTCTGGTTCAGGATGTAGACCTGTCCTTGAGCGTTGATCTTGCCGAAGATGTGGGAGGGATCCGAGGCGGTCATCACCTTGTTGAAGGCGATATTCTGACCTGCATTCGCCTTGAGATTTTCGGCAAGGTTGAAATTAACCGTGGTGTGCGGCCCGACGTTGAACTTATTCCAGTAGAGATAGGCGTTCTGCTGGCTCTGGGTGATATCAACCGTTGAAGCTGCACCATCAGATGTCTTGTCGGTAGCAGTGGTTGTGGCAGAGCGGGATTCCGCAAGTGTGGAGACGCCGCTCCATGTTATGGGCACATTGCCAGAGGCCGTAGAACCGGATGGATTATAAATCTCCAGTCCACCTGCTCGTAGTCCATTGGGAATGGATGAGCCGTTGGGAAGTTTGCCTGTAGCCGCCAATCTGGCATCGGTCTGGGCTTGCTTCATCGCCGTGATGATGTCGTTGGCTTTCTTTAGGTTCCCCTGAGCCATCGCTGCTGTAAGGGCCGCCGAGGCGGCGCCGGCGCTCTGGAGATTGGAGTAGGATCCCTGACCTCCAGCACCGGGAGTGGCCGAACCCGCCTTAATCCCCGACATCGTGATGGCAAGGAGAGGAGGTGAGGAGGTGAGAAAGAGGAGTGCAGAGAGGAAGCCCGCGAGAGCCCTCACATGCAAAGGATGAGACCTGCCGTAACGGGTGCGAAGCAACGGCCGGGCAAGCAAACGCGCCGTACCAGTTGCGAAGCAACGGCCGGGCAAGCAAACCTGAGCGGAGGAGTGAGGCGTCGAGCGTCGAGTGTCGAGTGTCGAGTGCTGAGGAGACGTCTGAGCCAAAGGATGGGTTCCCGCTGTGTGGTGAGATTTGCAGCGCCCATCTGTGGCCCTAGCTCCTGGCTCCCAACGAGCAATTCCCCATCTCTTGCAAAAGAGATGAGCGGCTTGTCGGAGCATGGAAAAACGATGTGGCATTGGATCCTCCAAGACTAGATCAGAAACACCCCATCTGCGCGTTACAATTCCGTCATAATTAGTCATGGGATGCAGGTCACCGCGCCGATGACACCCTGGAAGTGTTCTCGGATCACGGCAACGGCGCGGTGACCCTGAGAAACCAAAACAATCCCTCTGCGGCGAGCGAATCACTCCACATTCCTCACCCCTGAGAGGAGAAGGATACACATATTCATCCACCCGTAGATCCACCGAAACGAGAGCTCAAAGGTAGTATTGAGCCACCGTCTCAGGAAGATGATTTTGGAAGCAGTCCATGCCTATCGCGAAGGGACCGCCGGGGCCGATGTTGGTAACAGAGTCGGTTTCGGTTATCGCACCCGCGATCGCTCCTAGGGTGACGAATAAGAAGATAGGGTTTTAGACAAGGTGAAGAGATAGGAATTTTTTAATATCGAGAGGTGTCTGTAAGAAGGAGACTGGAGTGGGTCAACACTCCTTGGTGGGTTAAAATGGGACAGTTTAGGGAGTTTTTTCCACGGACACCGGCGGCCTAATGAGATTATCATATCCCTCTCCTCCGAGGCGCATGTGCAGATCGGACTCGATCTCGCTAATTTTCTCATTCCATGCTGAAACATCGTGCGGATAAGTCCTCATCCACTGGTCATAGAATGAAGAGTACTGAAACATCGCCATTCCTAGAGCAGCGGCAATGGCTGGCTCGAGGGAAGCATACCTCTCAGTGCTGATCCGATAAAAGATTGGCGTAGTGAGTGGCTCATTGGCCACAGGATTTTCCACTTCCGAGACTGACATTGAACTTTCCTGACTGGAGGCATGCACTGAGGAGGCCGGAGGCTCATCAGAAAAGTTAGATTTGGTTGAGGGAGGTAGAGATGGCTCCCTAGCCTGGTTGACTGGGCTGATTTCAGGGGGCTTCCGCGCTCCACCCTCAATAGGATCAGTAACCAGGATGCAAAACAGGATGATAGCACCAAGCAAAAGCGAGCTCGCCAAAATGATAATACCTCTTTTCATGAGCAAAAGAAAAGGGGGATCCTTTCGGACCCCCCTCCTTAGAATACCAATTTATGTTAAGCTTACTGGAGAGCTGCACCCGGGATCACGCGGTCTCCCTCCGTTGTGCGCTGTACCTTCATATCGTTGAGCTTAATAGCACCGAACATGCAATTATCCGTGCTGCTATAGTTGGTGATCCTGTCGAGCAGCGCCGAGTAGATGTTAGTCGTTGCGTTTGCGGCAATGGAACCAGTAGCTTGATTGGTGTTGTAGAAGCAATACTCATAGCCCCAATAAGGATAGCGGCCAGTGATGATGTTGGTATATCCTTGATCAAGGTAGGTCACGTAGACAGCCGCGCCGGAGACGAAGCCATTGGAATTCACACCCGTAGAGTTAGTGAACGCGTCACGGCTGTAGCAACGTCCCTCGACACCATTCCAGGTAAGGGGAACGATACCGTTAGTATATTGACCCACAGCATCGGGAAGGGCGCAATAGGTCGATACGAAGTTGCTTGCCTTCTTGAGGTTAGCAGGTGCTCCAGGAACGGTCACAGATGAAGTGCCAGGACCGTTGGTGAGCCACTTGATAAGTGTGCCACCAGAGCTCTGGCCATTGTTTCCGGCAGACATAGCTATACCATTGATAGAACCAGCTGGCTCGAGTGCGAATACAGTGATAACACCGCCGGAAGCAGTAACCGCCTGCTGCTTGACGTTAGCGGTGGTACCGTAACCAGCCATAAGCATGGCCTGTACGCGGGTTCCGGAGTCAATGTTACGACCAGCAAAGTGGACGGTCCAGTTGGTGGCCGTCAGGTTGTTGGGATCGTCATTGATAAGTTGACTTCCATAGATGGCCCCATTCTTGCAGAGATCCAAGAAGGCCTTCTGGTTCATGTCGGAGACAGGAAAGTTTTTACTTCCGTAGATGTTGAACGGAATGACAGCAACCCTCTGACCACCAGTTCCGGAATCAGTGCCGAAAACTCTGTAAGTAGTACCATCCGAAGCAGCACCGGCACCTGTGAATGCGGAAACATTCTGCGCATTGTCCGCGAAGGTAATCGTGGCTGACTGAGCAGTGGTGTAAGTTGAAACTCCGTTCGAACCCTTGGTCATGTCACCACCGGCAACGGACGCAGTAGTACCACTTGCCGTGAGGATTTTGCTGAGATCGTAGAACGGAAACTTTTTGTTACTGCTTGGGGCAGCCGTGCACTGGATGCCGGCCTCGGAACCTCCGAAGGCGCAGATCACGTCAACCGTACCAACGCCTGAGAGATTAACGTTGGTAAACGCTAGGTTTTTAGCCCCGGCAAGGTTAAGTTCCGAGAAAGACGTCCCACCATCCCACACAGCGATGTTATTGCTGTAGAGGGAGTACAAGGACTTGTTGACGGTAGCGCGGAATCCAGTGGATCCGGTGATATAGACCTTTTGATTGCCAGTTTCGATGCCGGCGGCATGTGAGCTAACCACTGAGGCAGCCGCTAAGGCCGCCAGAGCGAGGTTTTTGAGGTTTTTCATCTTTATGTTTGTTTGTTTGTTTGTTTGATACTAACGAGTTGAATTATGCGTTGGCCTTACGGCGATAAGCTATGATTAGGAGAAGGGCACCAAATCCCATCAGAGCATAGGTGGAGGGCTCGGGAACTGCCGAGATGACACCTCCTGATGTGGTGATAGCACCCGCTGTGGTTTGCGCACCATTAACTGAGGAAATGGTGTAGAGATTCTTTGTTCCGTCACCGTAGGTGGCAGCCAAGGGGTGGAGGAATGCGCTGCTCCAGAGGGCGGTCCCCAAATCATTGACAGTGAATCCATTTTGGTCGGTATTAGAGGCCACTGAGGTGTAGTAGGTGTCCCCTCCTTGGGTGAATGAACTCTGGACAGCCGTACCACCGGTTGCGGCAAGCCCGACAAGGTTCACACCACCATTCTGCTGGAAGTTTTGAACCGCTTCTTCGTATGTATTGTTGTTGAGCAGATCCAGATTGCTTCTGGTGGTGAAGGAGGTCATTGAATTACCGGAAGTAGAGAATACCGTCCAAGCAACAAGTCCGCTGCTGTACCAATCGCTGCCATAGGTGGAGGAGAGCACCGTGCTGACACCAGCCGCGGTCAGATCGAGGGAAAATCCATTGGCCAGGCGCGTTGTGGCGGAGCCAAGGTCAATGTAGACATCGGAAGCAGCATTCTTCTTGAATGCCATGATAAGGTCGTCTCCACTCCAGGCGGCGTGTCCTGTGGAACCGAGCAAGCAGAGTGCTGCAGCTATTTTTAGGGTTTTTTTCATTTTTTTGTTTTTTTTTTGGTTTTTGGTTTTTGGTTCTGACGATGTTAAATGCGTGGTATTATTAGTTTGTTGAGGAGATTTTCCTGCGAACAAAAAAGGCTGCGGCCACAAATCCCATCGCTATAAGCGCATAACTCGAAGGTTCTGGTACCGCAGAGAGAGTGAGGATGCCGCTGCTGTTTACATTGGCCTTTGCCCAATTGCTAACCTGTGAATCCGTACCAAGGTAATTGATGATCAGGTCGGTGGAAGGAACCAAGGTCTTGGTTATTGAATTTTTAACGCCCGAACTCCATAGGCCACCACTAACGGAATCTTGAGCCCTCCAAGAATTGCCGTCCGTAGTGTTATTTGCCGAGTACGCTGCAAAGGTATTGCCTCCAGAGCTTATGTTGATTTGCGTTTGTGCACCTCCATAGCTCACGGGGACACTGTCAATTCCGGCACCAAAAGAACTGATGGCATCGGCGATAGCGCCATTGTTGTTTAAGAGATCCAGATTGGCCACCGTGGTGCTGGCCCAGACTTTGTCCACTGGTGCTGCACTGGCATCATGACCAAAAATAGCCCATCCGGTGGTTCCTCCCGTAACCCATGCACCCGACGCTCCGCCAAAATAGGTGGTCAGGATGGAGTTCAAATCGATCGTCACAGTCCCGAGGTTGTATGTTTTAGTAGGAGCTCCGATGTCGATCACGTAATCCTTGGTCCCGCTAGTGAAACCAACAAAGAGGTCTCCGCTTGAGAATGTCGTAGTAATTGGCGCGGCGTGCACCAACGATGCTGTGGCAATGATAATTGCTGTGAGGATTTTTTTCATGATTTTTATCTTTTCCGATTTTTTGAATTTGTCTTTCTTTCGCGGTTTAGTTTTTTGATTCGGTTACCCTCCCTGCCTTTACTGGCTTCGAAGGCTTATGCAATAAGGTTCTAGGGGTGGTTTGGTTGTAGTTTGTTTTTTTGAACTGCGATGAGAATGCCCGTTCCCATGACAGTCGTCATTATCTCTATTGTAACAAGTTCGTAACATTCGGGTCGCCACTCGGGTCGGCTGGATTGTCAAGATTGACCCGAGAAGATGGAAAATTGGATATCTTAGATAGGGGGAAAGCGCCACGTGCATTCGATGGCTACAGGAGATCACTCTCCCCTTTCGCAGCTTGCCGAAGATGAGGTTCTGCGTTTAGAGGTTTTCGCAGTGACTGCCCGTTCCGCTTCCCAACGCTCTTTCCCGTCAACGAGGAATATTCTGCCGACATTGACACCGCTGATCCTCGCTGTGCTTGCCGTTGCCGCCCACGCGTCCTGTCTGTGGAATGGGTTTATCTGGGATGACTTCACCGTGTTCCTGTCAAATCCCGCGATCCGCGATCAGGAAGGTTGGTTGTCGATTTGGACGGGCAAAGGCCTCCCGGACTATCTCCCTCTGTCCTGGTCAGCGATCAGGATGTGCCTGTCACTGTTCGGGGAACACCCCGCGGGCTTTCACCTGATCAACCTGATGCTGCACGCCGCCAACGCGATCCTGCTCTGGCGTCTGCTCCTGTCAGTTAAGGTGCCCGGAGCAGTGTGGGGTGCCGCATTGTTTGCGGTTCATCCCGTGGGAGCTGCCTCTGTCGGCTGGATCTCGGAACTCAAGAACACCCTCTCTCTGTTTTTCTCGCTGGGGGCGTCGTTTGCTTTTTTCTCCGCGTCTTCCAGGTCAAGGATGCTCTCGATTCCTGTGTTCCTGCTGGCCCTGCTCTCGAAGGGGTCCGTGGTCGCCCTGCCGCTGGTCTGGGCGCTCATCCTGTATTGGAGGGGAATGGCTGGCGCCAGGGCATCTCTCCTTAGGGTTTTACCCTATCTTGTCCTCTCGCTGGCAGGGGGATTGGCCACACTTTGGTTTCAGGTCCATGGCGCGACCCATCACGATTTCGCCGCCAACACACTACCGATGACGGAAAAAATCCTGAGGGCCGCTTGGGCGGCGGGGTTTTATCTCCGCCAATTGCTCTGGCCGAATCAACTCTCCATGCTTTACGCGGCCAGGTCTCCCTGTGACGGGAGTCCGGGCCCATGGATCGTCCTGGGGATGGGGATTGCGCTAACCCTTG